>VTLG01002118.1_pt1 | contig 10140 bp, 7 predicted proteins | sample 4694571 | NCBI WGS metagenome assembly VTLG01 (sample SAMN12604809, study PRJNA352737) | marine metagenome | biome: ENVO:00000447; feature: ENVO:00000209|ENVO:00000569|ENVO:01000036; material: ENVO:00002151; isolation source: viral sequences binned using virsorter ... | reverse complement strand
GTTCCATTAAAATGAACTAAAACCGTTGTATCATTATCAGTTGAGAATGGGTATTTAGGAGCAGTAAAATCAGCGGTATATCGTGCTTTATTAAAAGAAACTCTTAATTCATCTGCATAACCTGTCATTTCTTCTGTCGCAGTTAAATTCAAACGACCAAGTTCTACATTATAATCTGTCCCAATTGTTGGCATTGAATTAGAGGTCGTGATTCCGACGAGTTCCGATCCATCTCTAAATAATCTCAGCCTTGTTCCACTACGAGATATTGCTACATGCATAAAAGTATTAGAATTAGCTGCATATCCTGTTGTGGTTCCATGAGCGACATTCATAACTTGCGTTCCACCACTATAAGCATCAAACTGTAATCCTACAGAAGAATTATATCTTAACGCATAAAAATTATCAGCATCTTTAACTTGAGAAACTAAGCATTTATTATTATTTAAAAGATTTAATCTAAACTGACCTTCAATAGTAAAATCTGACGTTTCATAATCAAATTTTGGATTACTAGAACTAGGATCAGTAATAGTAACATAGTCTTCAGCACCATCAAATTGTACTGAAGATTGACCAAATTTCTTAATTCTTGTTTTTAACTTAGCATTTCCTTCAGCTGTTACATTTGAATCATCCCAGTCTTGGTTAACAAAACTTCCATCATCAGCAGGACCAACTAAATCTGCATATCTATTACCGTCATATTCAGCTACTTGTTTTACATTATTAACAGGTAGTCGTTCCACAAATACAGATTGTGTTCCCCCATCAAATACTTCAGTGTAAACATTACTTTTAACTTCACGACCAATGTAGTTTTCCACAGCCCCACAAGCAAAGCCAATGAGGTTAGATAATCTAGCATCATGAGTAGTACTTGTAATACTTAAGTAATCCTTGGTTTCTGCTAAAGTAACAAAGGTATATTCGCCATAAGAAGTAGCCATTATTTACTCCAATTATTCGTCGTCGTGGTCATGCTCTCCGCTATTTGGGTGAGAATGAGTAGTTCCATCGTTATGAGTGTGTTGGTTAGTTTTACGTGAAGAAGCTGGTTTAGGAGCTGGAACTGGGGCTGGATTATTTTGAATCTTTTCCCACTCTGCCATTACTTCTACCATACTTCCTTCGTCATAACCATTAACTTTTAAATGCTCACGAGCCGCAGACGAAGACATCGATGAGATAGTGTCAATAATATTTGACATTATATTCCTCCTAAGTAAAAAGGGGTAGGCGTATGTTTACACCTACCCCTATTAAAGTTTATTGTGTCTTTAGACATATATTTAAATGTCTATTAGAGTTTACCTCTGTACTGTTGAGCAGCTGCCGTAACCGTAGCACCTGATGGGGTGTACGTACCGATAATATTATCGGCCTTAGCAGTTCCGCCTTGAACGTTAGCACGTCCAGCGCCACGAATCGTAGCACCAACATAACGAATTGCAGCTGCTTTAACAGCCATATCCGCCACAGCATAAACAGAAAGCACAGTATTAATAATATTAGCTGTTGCCAACGGCGCTTTCAAATTACCGCGTTGATGTCCTAAGAACTGAACATTCTCAAGAGTAACTGCGCCAGTACCTGCTACCTGAATGGTATTAGCATTCGCAACCGGTGTTACACCGCCAGTACTCAAGTTAAAGATAACATCTTTAACAAATAGTTTAGCTGCTGTAGAAGGACCTGCTACAGATACAGCATTCGAAACAGCTGTAATTGTCATATTTTTAATATGAACATTACCCGTAGTACCAGAGGATACAGCAATGCCAGGAACAGTTACGTCTGTTGGACTTCCTACTCCCACAATACCGACACCATTAGCACACGTAATATTCGAATACGTGCCTGGGTACAGTTCTACTGTACTACCAGGAGTCAGTTGATTCTCAGGAATATCACCATAGGCTTTAAACTGAGCATCTTGCGTTAGCTGAGGGCTAACTTTATGTATAAATCGTTGTAGACCCATATCTATTTTTCTCCTTGTGTGGGCAGGGGGCTAAGCCCCCCACCAGTTAAGATTTTAAATTTTAGTTTATGCAGAGTGAATTGCAACTGCGTAAGAATACTTAGTCGCATCCAAAGCTGCATTTGTATTAGTAGTTAAAGCCTTGAAATCAAATCGAGTGCTCATATACATTGCAGTTACCTGCTGACGAGGCTCGTATTCACTTTCGATCTCCATACCACGACGTTCAGCAATCAAGAAACCTGGCTTATACATAAGCAAGCCGACCTGATTACCTGCGACACCAACGTTATCTAAGAAATCAGTGATAACCACTGGAATTCCGTAAATAGCGCCCAACGAACCTGTGAGGTACGTTGCGTTCGGTCCGAACTTATCAACAGTCGTGAAGTCACTGTCCTGAACTAGCGAGTTGTATCCTTCGACGGAAGTCAAAAAGACCAACTGATTACCTAGTTGAAGACCATATTTACCAAGCTTACCGCGAGCATCCGCGATATCAGCTGGCTGCGCTTTAGTACCAACAGCACCCGTGGTTTCACGGAGGCCAGCAATATCATAAGCAAGTGTCATAGCACCCTTGAATACACATTGGTATCCAGAGCCTGCGGTAATTGCATTCTTTGGAGCAGCGTTAAAGCCCTTCAAAGTGCCATCACCACGCAAGATAGACTTATCGATGGCACGAGCCAAACGACGAGTCGCACTCTGACGTAGGAAATCTAAGAGTGGAAGAATAGTATCCTCTTCCTCATCCTTAGCAAGATGAGTAGTCGCCATAAATTTATTTGGCGAGAACGTTACCGCAGAGATAGTGTTTTGACGAGTCGTCGGAACACGAGTGGAGTCAGAAATGCTCTGAGCAAACGTGCCAGACTCAAACTGCGCCACATCTCCATTGGTATCTTCATCAGCTACCGGTACGCGGAAATTACGTGCATCAACTGCAATACGCTCAAACATAGGAGCGATTACAAGCTGTTGCTGCATCTCTTCGTATACATTAGTTGAGAAATTACTTAAGAACTGATCAACAGAAGTTACCTGTTTCATTCGAGCACCAAGTTTGGTATCAAACGGATCAGTTTTATTAAGAGCCTTTGAAAGCAAGAAAGCATTCGTCATCTCTTCAGGAGTAAACTGCTGTTGAGAACGTGTACTTTCTTGATAGACCATCTTATTTTGATTATAAGAAGCAATCTGCTCCTTATACTTATTAACTTCAGCCTTCAATTCAGCTAGAGCTTCACTCTCGTTGGGAGTGTACTCCGTCTGTTTCTTATACTGGGCTTCGCCTTCGTTAAGTATTGCTTCGCCCGTTTTTTGCACCAGTTCTGCCACTCTCGGTTCTGAAACTTCGGTGGTAGCGGATGCAGGGGGAGCCTCTTCGATCGGAGCCGAAGAAGCAACGACTGCTGCCGTCTCCTCACTCTTATTCTCAGATGCCCCAGTATCAATTTTGACAACGTCACCTACTGGTTGAGTAGCCATATCATCATTCTCCTTTTTTAATTCATTTTTTATCCCATGTACGGATAACAAAATATCTCTCTCCTTACTAGGTTCGATTTTCTTAAGTTCATCAATCATGGTAGTAACATATTGGGCATATTTATAATCAGAATCTGCCCATTCATTAGTGGGGGTTGCTTTTAGGTTGAGTAGTGTATTGAGTTTTTGTTGGTAAGTAGAATTAGATTTAACAAGTTCTTCATTCTTTAAACTATAAGCATCTTGTTCACTAATATTTGTGATATCAAAATATTCATTCTTGATATCGGTTCGATCAGAATCTGTCATATGAGAAGGACTAGATATATTTGTTAAAGAAATATCATAGTTTGATCCAATATCCCATGTGTTAACAGCGGCTAATTTTTCTGCCTCAACTGTTATACTATTATCTCTTGAATTTCCATTTAAGTCAATTTCTAAAAATTCGAAATTCGGGGATTCGGCGGTGGCAACTTGCGTAATTTTATATCGTTTGTTGCTATACTTTACACACTGATCGTGTTTTAAAGCTGCTGTCTCCATAGAGAGCATGTTAATAAACGGGATAGGATCATAAGGATCAGATTCCTCAGTGATTTCTTCCTCAGAAAATTCTTCATCCGAAGATGAGGCTTCCAAAGTTTCCTCTGCTTTTTCGGCGATTGATTCTTCAATTACCGGAGCAGAATCTTCATCAGTGGTAGCTTCAATATTCATATCTTGTGAAGATTCTTCTGCCTTGATCTCAACTTGAGAATCCTCTTCAGACATCTCTTCAACTACCATAACTCCAACTTCAGGAGTGTCTTGAGAAGCCATTTGTTCTGAGGGAGATAAAGGTCTTTCATCAATATTATCCATATTGTTAATCTCCTCTTCTATTGGCTCAGCCATCACAGGCCTTGCTGACACTACCATTGTGTGAGAATGAACTATAGGGTAATCAGCGTCTGAAACTCTATAGTCCATAATTTTATGATAATGGTTCATCTTATGCGAAGCATAAGTAGTCACTCCATTACCGCCATCATCTATTTCATAAGTATGATAGTGATCGGCAACTACGTCGGTTATCCCAACTTTAATTCCCATATCCTTCTCACGAGTGTCAATGTTAATTTCGTTATTGGTGAATTTTTCTACAAATTCAGCATATTCTTGTTGATTATCATCAAAACTTTTTCGTATGCTAAATAATGATTCTTGATTAGCAGGTACACTTACCACACTAATTTCTAATAGCTCTACATCCGTAATTGTCATTGAATCGGTTCTATGGTCATAATCTCCATCCTTGACCTTAAACCCAACTGAAAAACTTTTTAAAGCTCCATCCTTAATTAAAGATTGAACGCCATGAAGTTTTTCTGCAGTATCACTTATATTTGCCTCAACAAAAAGTCCTTTTCTATCAACAGTAACTTTATCCACTCTTCCAATAGGACAATCATGTTTATGTTGATAAAGAAGAACTGGGTTCTTTCTAAAATTTTCTATACCTTGTGCCCATGCATTAGCAGTAACTACATCACCTACTCTATCTTTATCCGTAGTATTAGCATATCCGGCTATTCGTAAACCTTTACTATTACGAGCACTTGGTTGTTTTTTAGTTTCAAAATCACTATGAAAATAAAATGTTTTATTCATTCGCTAAATCCTCATCGTCTTGTGTAATTATTTGAATTTCATCTTCGCTAGGTCGGCCACCTTGACTAGGGTCAGTCGCACTTCCAGTAATATTTTGGGGTACTCTAATACAGTTAGTTTCCTCTACATTCATTGCTCCCATACCTAATCCTCCACGAGCTTCATCGGGAGTAATTATACCTGTATTAACTAGGGTTGAATAGTACTGAGCTTGAGTTCTCAAATCAGGTTGTAAAGCACTAACTGAACGTTTATCAGGAAGAATAGAAGTAGCATTATTAAAGAAATGTTCAAAAGCACTACAAAATTGATTAAGTATTGGAAGAACAGTATGGTTATAAAATAAAACTTCGTTAGCCGCGATATTTGCGTTATTTCCACTTTTTAATAGAACATATGGAACACCAATAGCTTTTGCTATATCCATCTGAATACGTTCAACGCTATTTTCAAAATCTAGTTCATTAAATTTAACTTCACTAAATCTATCTATATCTAAACCACCATCTAAAATAGCGGGGCTGCGAGCACCATTAAAAATATTAGAATAACTCGCTCTCCAACTTTCTAGCATTCGTTCTTTAATTTTACTACTTAAAACATTATCAGTTTTTAGAACTAACCCCGGAATCGCATTATTTTTAAAGAACTGACGTTGAAAATCTAAGAGTTCGTAATAAAGTTCAAAAAGTCTTTGGAGATTCTTAAGTTTACTGTCACCACGAAAAATTGATTGATCATTATCACTCTTTACCTGAACAATCTCATCTGGAGTAAATGTTATTTTGGCATCACGAGTAGTTTCTTTAGCAAAGCCGTACCAATCAGTTTGTTGATCATATATTAAATAATTGTAATGACTTATAAACGTTTTTGAATCAGCAACAACTTCGACATCATTCGCTGGTAATAAATATAAACTTTCTTTATCATAGTAGAAAAAAGCATTTCCGTCAAGGTAAAAATCTAAAAATGCTCTTCTAAATAAACGGACTCTATCCTCAAAAGGATTAGGTTTGACGTTAAGTAATTTATTAATTTTTTTAGCTGCCCCACCATCAACTACAAAGGGAATTGAGACTAAGGCATTAATAACCATCTCTATGCTTCGGTGAACTACCTCAATTTCACGAAATGCAGTTTTATAGTCTACAATCGACTGGGGGACATTATAAGGGTCCTGCGATGCAATATAAGGTTGTGCAGGATTTAACTTCTCTGCAATCCAACTTTTAAGTCCCATTTATTTTTCTCCTATTCTCATTATAATACATTAAAAGTAATTTTGGGTCAATATTTTATTTTTCATAATCAAGCATAGACGCTAACACGGGTTCTCTGGTAACTATAAACTGCATATCTTATTGCATCACTACAATGAGAAGACCAGTCATGAAGTGGTTTTTGAGTTTCGGTTCGATGGTTCCACCTATAACTACTGAGTGAAGAATAAGTATGTCTACATCTATTCACATCAAATTCTATTCTTTCCATATCTACCAATACTTGAATTGAAGCAATTCCATCATTGACACTTTTTAATGCATTATCACAATAAATATCATAATCATAAGCTAAATCAGCTTTTGTTTGTTGTGCGGCACTATCAATAAAAATTGCTTCAATACCCCATCTATCAATTAACTCTTGAATGTTTTCAGCATGAGCCGAAGTTGTCCCTTCTTTAGAAATATATTCATCAATTGCGTAAAATTTTTCACTATCCGTAGCTAATACAACAAAAGCTGTTTCATCGCGATACCCTATATCCAATCCTGCTATAAACTCAAATCTTTTATCTTTTTCGTAAATATCACTCAAGTCTTTTAAATGAGTTTCTTCAGATAAATCATAGATTTGACCTTCAGTAGTAACCCAATCACATTCATATTCTTGACCAAATAAATTTTTAGTCATGGTCTTTCGAGCTTCTTCAATATCCGTTTCATTAAGTAAAGGATTGGATTTCCAATCAAATACAGTACTACCCCATTCTAAATAATCATCTGTATCTTGACCTCTTAAATAATAGTCAAATAAATAATTACCTTTTCCACGCGGTGTAGAAATCCATAAACATCTGGAATCTGGATATGTTGAAAGAGCAGGTCTTAAATCCCGAGTAAAATATTCATCATTATTAATAACTGCTGCCTCATCCACAATAAGTAAATGAGCGGCTCTACCTATAAGACTGTCTCTATTATTGGCTGATAATAATCTAAAAGTAGAATTATTAACTAATTGAATAACTTTATCTTTTTGATTTAATCTCTGACATTCAATTTTTAAATCACGAATAATTTGAGTTACATAGTCCCATATTATAGAGGATAAACTAAAATTGGGAGCGACTACCATTACTTGAGTATTAGGTTCTAATAATTTAGCAAAAGCTAATAAAGCAGCTGCGTAGGACTTCCCTGTTCTCCTAGCTGATATATGAACCCAAAAACGATTATCTTCTAATCCCTCAATCATTCCCCATTGACTGGAATTTAGTTTTAAATCTAGTTGATTAACCATTGGAATTTGTTCTAACAATTTGTCTAAATTAATTTTGAAAAATTTTTCTTGATTCATTCCTTAATCGCCAATCTTTATAACAGTATATATTAAAGCTGCAAGACCAGAGAGTAAACTTCCTAAAAAAATAGCTGTCTTTAAACTAAATTTACCTTGAATAGCTAAAGTTTTAAGTTGAGAAATTTCTTTTTGTACTTTCGCTAACTGATCTTCAAATCTTTTTAGAGCCGACATTATACTATGATAACGTTCTTCACAAACAGCTTCATGTGTTGTAATTCTTGTTTTAGCTTCTTGAGTACGAGAATGTAGTCGATCAATATCCTCTTTATAATGATCAAGTTCTCTTTTTATTTTTTCGTCATCAACCATTTTTTTTATCCTAATGCGATAGCGTAAGCTAACGCTAAACCTTCAGTAGCTACTGTACCACCACCTGAAGACATAGAAGTTGCAGCTAATGCTCCTACATTAGCATTACCTCTAAGATCAAGTTTATAAGGACCAGGTGAAGTAGTTCCAATAGCTACCTTAGAAAAATTAGTTTTCTTAGTATCGCCCTCAACCGCAAAAATAGCAGAATTTGCTCGGAAAGGTGTGTATCCCGCAATTGTAATTGTTGTAACTCCAGAAGGATCGGAAGTATAAGCAACAGCCATTTCATCACGGCTTTCATCATAACCTAAGAATGAATTCGAAGCAGACCCTCGATTCATCAAAATACCCATATCTAAAGTAGGAGCACCACTAGTATTAGCACCAAGTTCAATAACTGGATCATCAACTATGAGGTGAGTAGTATCAACGGAATAAACATTACCTTTAACAGTTAAATTACCGCTAATATAAACATTAGCTCGAATATCAAATTCATGTTGAGGAGAAGTAGTACCAACTCCTACTCGTCCACTATGCTGATTAACAACTAAACTATCACCACCAATTTCCAATCCACCAATAGAAGCTACATTAGCACCAGCAATTACGTCATTAGCTACACGAAGAGTTCGCCACTGGGAACCTGCAGTGCCAATCGAATAAGTAATATTAGTATCAGGAATAATATCAGCATTAGCGATTAAAACTGTGTGTCTCTGTAAAGCATTAGAAACAAGTAATTTACCAGGACCACCAGCAGCTCTATCATACGATATTAACCCTTCATATTTTGCAGGAGAAGGCATTGACGCTTCATCATCAAATCTGTTAGCAAAAAGAATTCGTCCTGCAGTATTAATAGCAACATTATTATACTTAGCTTTAATATTAATTGTAGGAACTCGATAGTCTAAAAGTCTATTTGCAGAATAATTATTACTTTTAATAGTAATAACTCGTTGAGTTGCTAAATCATGAATACTTGGGGTTTTAAACTGTGCCCCTACAACAGTAGTACCAGGATATTCAAATGTGACATTTGCTCCTGATTTTGATAACATAACGTTACCAGTATTAATAGTAACATTTCCGCTTACATTAGATGACTTAATTTGCGCATTACTAACAAATATGCCTGAGTAAGCTCCTCCAGCAGTATTAGAAGAAATACCTAAATTAGCTCTTGCATCAGCTGCGTTATCAGCGCCGGTACCCCCTAATGCTACGGGAACTTTTACTACTGCCATTTTATTTCTCCCTCATTATTCTAGTGCAGTCAACTTCAAACATAGCACCGATTCCGTAATTTTTTTATTAATCATTTAACTCTCTTCCTTTAATTTTCAATAAATGATTGAGAACAATACCAATTAGTATCCCCGTGGAATTTCATAAAAGTATAGATAGAAACTTTATTGGCACCTGAAACTACTTCTGGCTCACTGGCGCTATTATTCCATTCTAACGCTTCTCCCCCTGGAGCATTAAAGTCAACAGTTCTGCTACCAGTACCATCCTGCTTAAGATATAAAATTAAAGTTTTCATACTAGCGGGTTGAATAGGTTGGCCACCAGGTAAGGTAATTTCGCAATGGGATTGATCTAAAGTATAACGTGATACATTAGTTCCAGTTGACAATGTAAAAGACGAACCAGCGTTTACAATATTATTAGCGTATTCTGTATAATTTGTTGTTGATAAACCTTGGTGATTAACTACATTACTACTAATTCTAATATTAGAATCTACAAGGCCTCCTCTTGCTTTTCCTCCAAACTGTATAGCCTCTCGACCCCCAACACTAATAGCTACATTATCAGAAGCAGGAAAATATAGACCTGTATTAGTATCTCCTGTATTCGTTATAGAAGGAGCACCAACTGCGCCGTCAGCTGCTAATATAACACCAGTTGAGGTTACATTTGTAAATTCAACATTATCACCAGTACCGACTCCAATACTAGTTCTAAGTGTGGCACCTGATTCTGCGACAGGATCAGTTGATCCGTCACCGACTATCATCTGACCATCGGTTAAAACGCCCATTGCAGTAATAGCACTTGTACCACTTCCAAGTAATACTCCACCATCTGTGAAAGACTGA
>VTLG01000448.1_pt1 | contig 10140 bp, 13 predicted proteins | sample 4694571 | NCBI WGS metagenome assembly VTLG01 (sample SAMN12604809, study PRJNA352737) | marine metagenome | biome: ENVO:00000447; feature: ENVO:00000209|ENVO:00000569|ENVO:01000036; material: ENVO:00002151; isolation source: viral sequences binned using virsorter ... | reverse complement strand
TCAGCCACCAACCATGTGCTCCTGCAGAACTAGCATATAAAAGTCTAACATTATTCTCTCTACAATAATCAAATATTGGTTTTGACTTCTCTACATTATTCTCCCAAAACTTCTCTGGATTCTCAATACTATCCCTCAGAGCAGCAAAAGCAGCAAGATGAATTACTATATCATAATGTTCAGCAAACATCCCATCAGGACCCTTAAAGTCCCCTATGTCATCAGGAAAATCTAACCCCTGAACCAATTGACCATAACCAGCATCATACTTAAGATGATTATAAACATATTTTCCAATGAATCCTTTATGTCCAGTTACTAAAATTTTCATCACATCAACCTACTAAATCCTTTTACCTTTTCAAATCTCATTACATTACCAAATGAATCTTTATCCAAATCAGTCTTATGAGATATTACAAAAACATTAGCATCTTTAATTACATATTTAATAATTTTAAGAAACTCATATGTTCCCTGACCATCCAATGAACTATCAAATACCTCATCCATAATAAGGAGATTAGTATTTACAGAGTTCTTCATTCTAGCAACTTCTCTCCATGTAAACAAGAGTGCTAGATCGATTCTCATTTTTTCACCTTCCGAAAAAGAAGCATAAGAAAAATCCTCATGAATAGGGGACTGAACGGTTTCGTTAAATTCCTCATCAAGTGTGAAGTTGATGTAGAAGTCCATCATCTGAAGATAACGGTTTACTTGCTGATTTATCAGCGGTAGATACTTCTTTATGATTTTGGATTTAACTCCACCGTCTTTAAGTAAACCATACGCAAAAGCGTGGTAATTAACGGTGTCCTTCCGTGAAGATAATTCGTTGTATGTAGTTTTTAGATTGTCCTTGAAGGTTGCTAACTTGTCATGCTCAGTATTTCTGTTTGCAAGTTGGTCGGTAATAGTTTGAATTTCCGATTCCAAATCCCTGACTTGTCGTTGACATCCAGCGATCTTAGTATTGTTTTTAGAAATGCCATGCGTTAGATTAGTAATCTCCTTAGATAGTTGAGTAAAGTGACGCTCTCGCTCTTCTTCGTTTTTAAGAGTATCTTCTAGTTGTTTAAAACCAGCTTGTAACTCCTTTGCTTTATTTTGAGCGTCTTCAATCTTATTTATTCTGAACTCCTCCTCGATGGGTTGTGTACATGTAGGACATGTTACATTATCTGTGAAGAACTTATGCTCTTTGGTAATAGTTGCTACCTTCTGAGAAATCTTACCCTTTAATCCCCCAAGAGTTCTAAGTTTTTCTGTAGCACCTGTTACTTCTTCCTGTTTCTTTGTTAGAGTATCCACTTTTATTTCTGTCTCGTCATTTTCCATTCTATAACGATCAGATTCTTCTAAAAGATTAGTAACCTTATCTTTACTCCTATTAATCTTTTCTTTACCACGATTCTCCAACTCTTCAATAAAATTCTTCTGCATATTTACTTTATCAGTAAGAGACTCTTTCTTCAAAGAAAGAACCTTGGTCTCTTCTTTAATTACTCTAATCTTCTCTTTAAAAATATTATTCATAGAAGAAAAAATCTTAATATCCAAAAGATCCTCAATTACTTCTCTTCTATGAGATACAGTCAATTGCATAAAAGGAACAAAGGTACTAGATCCAAGAATAACAATCTGAGTAAAGGACTTATAATTCATCTTTAGAACATTCTGTTCTAGCCACTTTTGCTGATCATTGACATGAGAGAACTGGTCCATTACATTACCATCTCTCCATATCTCAAAAATATTTGGTCTAATTCCTCTTACAACTTTCCATTCAGTTGGTCCAATAGAAAATTCAACCTCGACCCTACAATCCTTCTCATTAGTTGTGTTAACTAACTGAGGTTTACTAATTTTACGAAATGGTTTATTAAATAAACTAAAAGTTAAAGCATCTAATACCGTACTCTTACCAGACCCATTAGTCCCTATGATAAGATTAGTAGATTTTTCTATAAAATTAACATCTATATATTGATTGCCGGTACTTAAGAAATTTTTCCAGCGTATCTTCTCAAATAAAATCATGTTTAATGTCTGGAGGAATTACAATGTCATCTTCAGTAATAACAGTATAACTATAATCATGTGCTTCACATGTTTTTATCATTACTTCATCTTCAACCTCGATCACATGCATTTCAGGATAATCCTCCTCTTCTAACATCATAGCATAACGTGTCGCATCATCTTCCTCTTCCCAAAGATAGAGAACTTGATTCCCATCCAGATCCTTTACAGAGTATGCTCCTTCAGATTCCTTACCAGCAACAGTTAAGATATACATTATACCATCTCACATGCTTCACGATATACATCCTGTAACATTTTTTGAATAATCGATTTATCAAGATTTATCTCAGACTCTTCAATATACCTATTAAGAATTGACATAGTATCTTCTGTTTCAAAGGGTTCAAAATCCTGAGCATACCATCCATTAAAATCAAAATTTTCAACTATTTTAAGTTCTGCAACATTAGAATTATACAGCTTATCGATAAATTTTTCAAACTGTTTAGTATCCGACTTTTTACGAACTACAACTTTTACAATCTTACCCTCATATTCCCTAGAATCAAAAGTCTGATAATTAGTATCCTCATAAACAATCTTATAAAACATCCGATAAGGATTATCTACAGGAGTATGCTCCAAAGTTTCCGTATCAAAGAAATGAAATCCTTTAGTTTCCTCTAGGTCATGCCAATATAACTCGTAAGCATTTCCAAGATAATGAATATCTTCTTGATGGGATCTAGTATGAAAATGACCAGAATAAACTTTATCAAATCTTTTAAAAATATCTGCAGGTGTACCATGATCCATAGTAACCATTTGATTTACTGCAAATCCATTAAGCTCTAAATGTCCCATGACAACTGGACACTTAGTTTTTTTAAGAGCATTATAAGTAGACTTTTGATTCTCCGAATTAATCCAAGGAACCATCATTATCCCTAATTCATCAATCTTTATTTCAGTTGCTTCTGAATATACATGTACATTATCATACTCGCGGAGTAATAAATCTACAGCATTTACATTATTAGTATTCTTATAATATGCAGTATGATTTCCCACAATAGTATGAACAGTTATGCCCATCTCTTTTAGTTTATCGTAATAATTATCCTTTGCCCAGGATAAAGCCGAAAAGTCTATACCTTTACGGCTGTCAAAGGTATCACCCATATCAACAATGGTCGTAATACCTTCAGAATGTAGGAGAGGAAAAAAGACATCATTATAAAACTTCAAAAAATAATCATGAAAAAGTTTTGAATTCTTTCTTGCTCCAAAATGTTGGTCCGTAATTATTGCTATTTTCATGAACCAAATTCCTCTAAGGGTTGATCTCCAGGTGATACTACTCTTATATTTCCTGATATAGTAACTCTATCACCTTTACATTTAGAAACTTTATGATCCAAATAAGATGGAAAAATAACATAAGTCCCTTCTATAGGACGTATTCTTATATTAGTATTAGAAAATATAAGAGGCGAATCAGTTTGTTTAGATTTTAAAAAATATACAAAACTTGCGAAACTTGGTGAATGATGATGAGTAACGGCATAGTCTCCTCTTTTATAAACATTTCCCCAAAAATTCCAAAAGACAAGTTTTTCTCTATATGTATTACCTACAGGATTAATATCAAAAAATTTATGACATTCATTAGCAAGATATTTCTTTAATTTTTTAACCTGTGTAAGTTCAGATCCCCAATTCCACTCTGTATGAACAGTAGCTTTAACATTAGTATGACCTATCGTTCCATCATACGACTCTAATGCGGGCAATACTTCTTTTCTAAAATCATCTTTAAATTGATATTCTTCCGTAAGAAGTTTAGCTTTGTATTTACAATAACGAATTACCATTCAATTATTACGCAATTTCGAATGAACAGAATCTTTTATCTGATTATATTCAGAAAAACTTCCTGATCCATCTATAGTATTGTTATTATCAAAAACTTCAGAATAACCAGACTTCTCTAGGATCTTATTCTTAATTTCTAATTGACGTTTTTCTCTCTGTATTCTGCGGAGAAACGCATAATGTATAATCTGCGTAAAGTAAGCAAAAGGATTTTGGGATTTCTCAGGATTAAAATTATGTATGTACTGAACGCAATTTTCGATTCCATCAGAAATCATGTCCTCCTTGAACATGTAGTTTACAAAGTTTGGTTTAAATGATAAATGATTAGCAATCTTTAAAAAACATTCCCCTATGTACCTTGGTATAACTGGTTTAGGTTGATCCCTAATCTTTGCAATATCAACATCTTCACGATAAGCAATTAAGGCAGCAAGAAACTCTTTATTATTGACATAGTGCTCAGACCTTTTTCTTCTAGCCATAGTCTTACCCGGTTGTATCGCCATAAGTCATTATCACTAGTATGTAGATAGTATAACATTTCTACTACTAGTTGACAAGTTCTCAAATCATAAGTAGAATAACTTTGTCAGGGTTGATCGGGAGAGCTCTTAGTATTATTAGGACTTTCTTTAAAGATCTTCTCTAAACCTTTTTTAGCATCATTAACAGTAGCAATATATCCCATTTTTCTATTCAATTTGGTATTATTTGGATTTTCCTTTCTAAAATCATCTAAAAAGTGTTGATACATATTAATCATTTCCATATCTGATGATTCAGATAAAGTAAGAACATTATCCATATTAATAATAAACATATCTTCTCTACTTGTTTTTAACCAAGGTTCTACTTTATAACCCATCAATCCACCTTTTGATTTAATTTCAACAACAGTAATAGGAGTTTGGACCATTAACATTGTTCTATCTCCTTCATCAGAAGCTGCTATTTTAGCAAATACTTCTTCACCATTTTTAAATTTAATTGTTCCGTAAAAATCGTCTTCTATCATATTTTTAACCTTATTGTTATTATTTCATAATTAAAATTTTCTTCATTATAGATTTTAATTCGTTCTATGAAATGATTTAATGTATAATTTTTTCTTGAGTTGTGAGTACAATCATCAGCAATATCATAAAGAATTGCTTTTATTTTGTTTTTTCCTTTTCTAAGAACTCGTCCAATTGATTGCAAGTTGCGTATGCGAGACTTACTTGGAGAAGCAAAGATAACATTATGGAGGTTTTTAATGTTGATACCAGTAGAGAAAGTCCCATAAGAAGCAACAATAATTGCGTTATTTTCTTTTTCAGTAATCTCTCTTACAAGTTCTCTTTCCTCCGCACCAACACCACCGTGAACAAAGAATACTTTACGATCAATTTGCTTATTATTATTTATTAAATCGTATAAGACTTGACCATGAGCTTCTACTCTTGAAAATAATACCAGAGTATTACCCTTTAAATCTAAAGTCAAATTTTTTATAAAACTATTTCTCTGTTCATGAGTAATAAGGTATTCAATTTCATCCTGATAAGTTTCAAATTTTATCGGAGTATGTTTAAGAACAAGACATTGAATGTCTAATCGAGCAAGGTGTCCTGCATCTTGTAAATCTTTTGTATTTGTAATCTTATAAGATGGTCCGAATAATCCTTCCAGAACCCATTGATGAGTCTGTGTGCCACTTAATGTGCCAGTGAATCCATATCTATACTTAGTATGATGCAATTTTGTCATTATAGATATAAGAGACTTACTCTTAAAGAGGTGCGCTTCATCTCCTATAACTACATTATACTCTTCAAAGAATGAACGAGGTAATTTATATACGGATTGCCATGTAGTAATTGTAACTGGCAATTCATTTGTTTTTTCTTTACCAGCATATATACGATGACAATATGACTCAGAATCCCAACCATAATCCTGGAAGTCTTTGTACATCTGCTCTACTAGCGATGTCGTTGGAACAACTAGAAGAATTTTTTGCTCTTTATCAACGTAATATCTTACGAGAGAATAGATCATCAATGATTTGCCTGAAGCAGTGGGCGATATCAATAGCTTTCTATTATGCTTTAAGGCATCGTATACTCCCTCTACTTGATACTTACGTGGGCGATGGCGACTAATAGATCGCATATAATCTTTAACACCCTCATATGATATCCCCTCATTTACTTCGAAGGGAGTACCATAGTATTCGTTATGTGTAAATTCGTAGGTATAATCATGCCTTTCACAGAAGGCAATAATCTTATCAAGTAGTCCGACGTAGATTTGTCCGTTGGAGGTGGAGAATAATCGAATCTTTCCATCCCAATACTTGTTACGGTATTGAGGCATAAACTTTGCACCTTCCACGTCGAAAGTGAAGTAATCAGACAACTCCATGAAGACGTGAGGTTCGGCTTGTACCTGGAGAAAAACCTCATTCTTCTTTCCTATAATAACATCCGTTCTCACACAGACCCATACATCTACAAGTATTTATTTACCCTAGTCAACTTGTCTAATCATATCTACTGCAAGGGTGTACCTTTTAATAAAAGAAAATGGATAAGAAGGAGTTCCATGAATTAAATTACTAGGAAATAATATTAAACTATTTTGCTTTGCCCTTACAAATCCATACTCTTTAAATAAAGTTCCACTATTAAAATATGGAAGGGTTTTTATATAATAAACACAAGAATAATCAGATGAATGAGTATGATAACATATATCTTCTTTTCTTCCAGAATCTTCATTCACCCAAGATTTTACAATCTTTAAATCTAAATTACTTATTTCTTTAATCCTTTCTAATAAAATTTGAAAATATAATTTAAAATCTAAATTATGATGCAATCCTGCCATAGTTTGTTTAGCAGGATGTCCTGGAAGAGACTGAATAAAAGGTTTAGATTTGTTTAATAAATCTCTTCTTTCTATATTTGTAAAAATATTTTCTGATTTATACATTAACCCAATCCAGCATTAAATCTCATAAACTCAATAGCATTCTTAATCTGATATGTTCTATTCTGTATTACTTTAAGAATGCTTTCAATATAAGTAAGCATCGTATCATAATAATCTATCTTTAGGGAAGCATTAGATAATTTCTCATCTGCATCCAAATACTTAGTCATAGTATCTTTATCCCTAATCTTTTTACCAAAGGGATTATCTACATAGACTTCTGGATCAGCCTTACCTGAAAAGTATTCGTACCTTTCATGACGAATATTCTTCCTTTGCTGTTCTGCTTTTTTTCTCAGAAGGAATATAGTATTATATAATTCAAAATATTTTGCATGTAGAGATGGGATATTCAATGATTCTTCGTGTAGATTATCTCTGTCTATCTTAGCATCATTTTCCCACATCTCTTGAATTGCTTCAAGATTAATAGTCATCAATCATTTCCTCGTTTTAATCTTTCACTTTTCCCCCATCGTGGAGGTTTATCAGGACATTCCATATCTGGTATACGACATTTCACAAACATAAAACAATTGCATAATTTACATTGTTTAGTAAGATTTATAAAATTTGGACACTCTTGACATATTTTATATCTTTTGTGACTATCTTCCGCACACCCCAAATGCTCTTCCCACCAAGCAGGATGATCAGATGCTTCTTCAGGCATAAGATATTCATCATTAGGATTAAAGCTTCCTGGATTTGGAACTTTATCTGTCATTTATTATAATGGATTATCTTCTAAATCTGTAAGTGTATATAAAGTATACTTGAAGGTAGCGTCTGCTGTAAAGTACTCTATGTCAGTATCTGTTGCATCAAAAGACATAGTAGAAAGACTATATGGAAAAAGATCTCTAAATTTTACATTAAATTTAGGAACTAAATTACTACTTAAAATTTGTAATGTTCCATCAGAATAGATTTGATCACCCCTTTGATCAAATGGTTTAGCACCATAAAGATAATCCTGCTTTTCCAAATCATCAAATTCTTTTAATGTTTCAGGATAACCTAATCCACGAATCCAATTCTGAATTTCCATATAATTACTCAGATCTTCATCAACCAAAAATCTTATACTTAAATCACCAAATTGAATCTTATCTCCAGGTACAGGAATATCCCTCAAATAAGAAGGTTGTTCTGCTATTCCTAGAGTCATATCTGGAATATTTGCTTCATTACAGAAAAAAGCAGCAGCAGGAGCTCTTTTCAATCCAAATTTAAACCCAACTGGAGATAGAAAATTTCTATTTTCAATTGGAGTTCCTGGTCTTGGTTTTGGAGAATTACGAGTCGCCATTATCCCTCATATCATTATGCAATCTATCAGTTGCATCTCTTTTCATTTGCTCTTCGAGTTTTGCTTTTGCTGCTCTAACTCCAGCAAGTCTTTCCTCAAGAGTATCTTCCCAATAACTATACATTTTTAGTTTCCACTTTTGACGGTCTTCTCGACTCATCCTTTTACCGCAAATCATTTTACCTCCTATTATCCAGCTTTAATATGATTGCCAATTACGGCATACTTAGCACTTGCAGTTTTAATTATATTAAATGCATAAACATCATATCCTGTTGAAGAACCAGCAGACGGAACAGAACCACCACTCCATGCTACTTGTACTGTAGAATGATCAACTTTTAAAGTATTTACAAAAGCAGTTGATGCATTTACAGATGTAATTCCAGTAACAGCAATAACATCTCCTACTGCCATCTGAGTGTTTATTCCAACTGCAGATGTAATATTCAAAGTATTACCAGTTCCTGCTAAAACAGCAGTATTTAAATGAACCATCCCTAAATCTAAATTAATATCACCTGCGGCAACACTAGCACTCCAAGCAGTACTATTAACATATGCTTTTTCTTGAAGTATATTACCTCCACCAATTTTCATTCCTTTGGAGAAGGTAGAAAATCCAACAGTGTCAACAGTTACACCAGTACCAATCTTAACTGGATTGGAAAATGTAGCAGTTTCAGCAACATTAAGAACATCTAAATCAGTTTGTCCGTCTACATCTAGAGTACCATTAGCATCTATTGCTCCACCAAAAGTTGCAATACCAGCAGCTACATTAACTCCACCAGCACTTACATCAACCCCACCAGTAGTTACTTTAACCCCTGTTCTGGCAGTTATAAGTCCAACCGAATCTATGTTGGTTACATCTTCATAAGTTAAAGTACCACCAATAGTAACAGTTGTTGCACTTAAGGTTGTAATAGTTCCAACCCCCGCAACTATAGTTCCACCAGTAATAGTAGCAATACCAGTTAAATTTCCAGAAAATTTATTAAAGGTAGCAATACCAGTAGGAGCATTCCAATTAGCAGCACCTGAGACAGTTGCTCCAGCGGGAAAATCTGGGGCTCCATCACCAGACTTATTTACAATGGTATCTGCACGTACTCTTGACATCTCTAGACATTACTTTAATATTAAGTATTTAGACAAAAAAAAGACCTCCCGAAGGAGGTCTTAGAAGAAATATAAGCGTCTTGCTTACATTAGGTTCTTGACTGCAACGCGACGATAGTAGCGGTTTGCATTTGTCGTTAGGGTTCCGGAACCAACGGTTAGACCTTCTGCGAAGGGGTTGGCAACTAAACCATAACGAGTCTTGAATCCGATTTTTGGTTGGAAGGTGTTCTCACCGACGGCGCGTACCATTTGGAGCGGTACATAAGGACAGTAGAATAGTCCTGCGTCATAAGGAGAGGAACCCTTGTAACCGCAAACGTAGTACTGGTTTCCACCTGTAGGTGCTGCGTTAGCACTAGTGAGGTTAGCAGCATATGGGTCAATGTAGACTCTATACTTACCTTGGAGCACACCAGCGAAGGTGTTACCAGTGTCGTCAACGTTGAGGTTGGCATTAAGTGCTGGAGTATAATCCAGAACTCCTGCCATTGTTAGAGCGGATGCAACGTCTGCAGAGCAGAGGATAATGTTGCCCTTTCCGCGACGAGTTCTTTGTGCGATTGCGTTAGCGTCTCTTTCGATCTGGAACAGAAGTCCTTTGAACTTCTCAACCGACCATCTTCCGTTGGAGTCGATGTCTAGGTCAAACACACCAGCAGTAGCGGTGTTTTGAACTGCACCTTGCTCAGCAGTTTTATAGATGGTACGGATAACTTCGCGGTTGATCTCAGCGAGGATCTCAGTAGAAAGAATGTTAGCCAATTCGGCTTCAGCATTCAGACCATGGATCGCCTTGAGGTCTTGAGCGAGTTCCAGTG
>VTLG01013877.1_pt1 | contig 10141 bp, 8 predicted proteins | sample 4694571 | NCBI WGS metagenome assembly VTLG01 (sample SAMN12604809, study PRJNA352737) | marine metagenome | biome: ENVO:00000447; feature: ENVO:00000209|ENVO:00000569|ENVO:01000036; material: ENVO:00002151; isolation source: viral sequences binned using virsorter ... | reverse complement strand
CTTTTAATCACGTATACGAAAGCGAAAGCGGGCATATACGTCAGTTTGATGATACTGAAGGCAAAGAACGCATTCATACGTATCACAGAACGGGTACATTCGAGGAGATACACCCTGATGGAAGCAAGGTTATTCGAATAATCGGCGATGATTATGAGATCGTCAAGAAAGATAAGAATTTGCTTGTAAAGGGTAATTTGAATATCACCGTAGTTGGCGACTCAACGTTCTATTGTCAGAGTAATGTTACTCAACAGATTGACGGCGACCTTAAACAGCACGTTAAGGGTAATGTCGATCAACACGTAGAGAAGAATGTTACGCAGACAGTTGATCAGAATGTAAACCAGACCGTGCATCAAAACGTTACTCAAGAAGTTGACGGCGATGTGACTCAAACAGTTCACCAGAATGTTTCACAGACAGTAGGCGGAAATGTTCAGAGTCGAGTTACGGGCGATTACACACAGAACATAAGTGGCAATTACACGATAACCGTTGGTGGTTCGATGACTGAGAATGTCAGTTCTACGTACAATCGTTCTGCCTCAACAATTTCTGATGACGGCGGCGGTGCAACGTTAGTTCTTAGTGGCGCAGCAGCATTAGACGGTACAACAGTGAGCTTAGGTTAATGGCTAGTATTATACCAGAAACTCTAGATGAAACTCCTGAAACAGTGAACGTTGATGTGACGTTCACTGCTGTTCTCGATGAAGGGGAAACACTAGACGACATTAGCATAACATCTCATCGAGAAAACGTGGGTATCACAGTTACAGGCGCGAGATTCTATGGTCAATATATTGATTCGTTTGATCTGGGTCCTAATGCTCTGAAGTACAGAGACACGCGTGATAATAGCTATCACACAGTAGGTTCATTCGCTGAGTTGCCTGCTGACCCGAAGAACGGTCATGTATATCGATTTCAAGCGCCGAGTGAACTTATTACGACATACTCATACACAGTAACATTAAATTACACATACGAAGATCCTTTAGTGCCCGGAAATCCTGAGAAAAAACAGGTCGTCAGTACAGTAACACAGACTGTGGCAGGGAAATATGACACATGGGCTAAGCAGCTTCGTGATTACATAGCATTGGGGAATTAATATGCCAGCATTAGCAAGATCAGGAGACCCGACAACAGGTCACGGAACATACCCGCCAACAATCGTTGAAGGTGGTAGTCCTAAAGTTAGCGCACAAGGTATTAGTGTGTTATCGAAAGCAACGTTGGTTCACGTGCCACACTGTAATATGGTAAAGCCATATGACTGTCATAGTGGTAGTGCAGCTACATATAGTGATAAGGTTTTCATAGAAGGAAGCCCCGCAGTTCGCATAGGTGATATGATAACTTGCGGGGATACTGTAGCAGGTGGTGCAGGGAAGGTTGTTAGTGCTTAACGTTGCTGTGTGATTTGATTTCATCTTCACGTTCGAGTGTAGTTGTATCAACTTTCTCAGGCGTGAATGATTTTGATTCAAGCGTCGGTGCTTCTAACTTAGCTTCTGGGTCAACCTGGTATTGGTAAGTGTCGTTTTTCACGTCAGTCATAACTGGTCGAGTGATAGGCGAAGTTACTAATTTGAATACACTAAACAAGATAGTGAACGCGATGATTGCAACTGATACGCGACCGTACGGGAACTTTAGTTCAACTTTGCATAATTTAGTCACGATCCACATCGCGATCATTACTAGAAATAGAACTGAAGAAAAGCCGACTACGGGTAGAACTGGTAAAAGAAATTCCATCATTTTTCCTTATTGATATGAGGGGCAGTAAGCCCCTCATTGATTTGTGTTGTGTTACTTAACAGTCGATGTTAGTGCAATTTTGTCAAGCATTTCAGTTGGTACGAATACCTTGTTGTTGCTCTTCGCTAGCTCACGAAGTGTGCGCTGCTCTTCCATGAATCGAACATTATCGTTCATTAGCTTGTCAGCAACAAGTTTCTTTGTTTCAGCTTCGTAAAGTTCGATTTGACGTTCGCGCTTAGATACTTCTTCGCGAGTCTTGATTTGTAGCAAATCAAGTTTACGTTGAGCATTTACAGTGTCTTCTTGTTGGCGACGCTTAGCTGATTCTTCTTGCGCAGACGTAATTGTCTCAGGGTACACAACATCAGTTACGCCAACTACTTTGATAACAAACGGTGTATCGCTCAGTTCTTTGTTTAGCTTATCCATCACGAATGCGTTAAGCTTCTGACGGTTGGATGCAACCTCGCCAATCGAGTATTCAGCAACGATGCTAGGTACGATTGTGTTCAGTTTTGCTTTTGCATATCGGTCGAAAACTGTTTTCTGATCGATTGTTCCCACTTGATTACTCAATGAACGAAACGGTACTTTCGAGAAGATGAAGTTTTCTTTTGCTGGGTTGATTGCCATTGTCATTTCAATGCTGTATTCTAGCATTAGCTCGTCTTTCGGCATGAATGTGTTGAAGGTCATGCGGTAAAAGCTGTCTGACACATCAAGCATTACTAGACGGTCAGGGTAGCGCCATGCGTAGTCTAGACGAAATTTAGATGGACCGCGTGGCTTAGAAGACAAGTCGAAGCCGTCTTTTGTTTGAATCTTACCAACATAACCAGTTGGGATTTCTACAGCAGTGCCACAACCTACAAGTGCAAGACCGAGTGCTGCTACTGAAAGAAGTTTACCGATTTTTTTAAGCATGTTTTTATCTCTTAGTTGATTAATATTTCAATCTCGATTAGTGCGCTTCGTTGCGCTGAGGAGTACATAGTATGAGAAAATCATATACCTGTCAACACATTTTCTATAAATAATTTAAAATAGGGGAAAAAGATGCAGATTTCAGAGTTAAACACACTAAAGCCGGGAAAGTACTACTATAGTGACATTCCCGCTAACTTCGGCAAGAGTGTTGTTAATAACGACCTTAGTGCTTCATATGATTTAAAGGCAGTGCAAGAATCGATTGTCGGCATTGTGAGCACGAATAAAGGAGAAAGACCGTTTAATCCAGAATTCGGGTGTGATATTAGCAATCAGTTGTTTGAGAACATATCAGCCGCGAGTGCATTTGCGATCAAGTACAGTATAGAGAATGCAATATCTCAATGGGAGCCTCGCGTAGTTTTGAAACGAGTCGAAGTTCGCCCGCTGTTTGATCAGAATACGTATCAGGTGCAGATTCAATATCACTTGAAGACTGATTTGGTTCGGATGTTCGCGACGACAACAACGCTTAACAACAGAAACTAACCCGCCGAACGCGGGTTTTTTTATGCATTAAATATAAGAAAACAAATTACACATTTTCTAAAACAGGGGAATAACATGACAACTAACTCGAATTTGCCTGTTAGTTCTGGTTCGTTTGAGACGATCAAGCAGAATCTAATTCAGTATCTTCAAGGTCAAGATAAATTCAAAGACTATGATTTCAAAGGTAGTCGTTTGAATGTACTAACAGATTTGCTCGCTTATAATACAATGTATTTGCAGCATTACTCAAACGCAGCACTATTTGAAGGGTTCATTCGCACTGCACAAAAGCACAGCAGTGTGGTTCAGCACGCCCAAGATATGGGATACGCTCCTAGTTCGTTGTCTGCGTCGACGCACACAATTGGTATCAAAGCATACAACGCGACAAACCCAGTAGAAATTACACTACCAACCGGAACGCGATTCAGCGCAGACGTTGACGGAATTGACAACTACGGATACATCGTATGGGAACCGCACATTCTAATCGGTGCGAAAGAAGACCCATTAGACCCAGCGTCGCCGCTTGTATATCAAGATCAGATTGACCTTGTGCAAGGAACATTGGGTAGATATGAAACCAATTTCTCTGAAAGTGAATCTATTACGATCAAAGACTCTGACCTAGACCGAAACTATGTTCGCGTGTTCGTAGACAGCACTGAGTGGACAAACTGGACTGATAAGTCGATTGTGAACGTATCTGGTGGCTCTAATGTGTTCTATTTGAGAGAGACGGTTGATGGCTACACGGAAGTTTTCTTCGGTGAAGGTGAGTTGACTGATTTCAAAGAAACAGCGGGTGCGTTCGATCCTCAATATATCGGTGGTCTTCGTCCTGTTGCTGGTCAGCGAATTCGCGTTCAGTACATCAAGACACAAGGTCCCGTTGCGAACGGTTCGAAGAACTTCACATGGGCAGATGACATTCCGAACTTTCAGTTAGACGACAAGAACATTGATGATAACCCGAATGATGATGAGAACTTTGTTGGTTCTATTGGCGGTGGTTATGCAGAAGGTACTGAGCGTATTCGAGAACTTGCACCTGTTTTCCGCGAGTCGCAGCGACGTTGTGTAACCAAGTTAGACTATGAAACATTCGTATCACAGAAATTCGGTAACATTGTACAGGCGGTACAGGCATTCGGCAGTAACGATAAGCCAGGTTATGTGTTCATTTCGATCAAGCCAAAGAGCGGTTTAACACTTCCTCAAGTAGCGCGTTCTGACATTGAAGAATACTTGAAAGAATTCAACATCGTGACGATTACGCCGAAAGTTGTTGACCCGAACTATCTTTACATTCGACATAGTCTGGTTGTCAACTATCGTACGGGGTCGCTATCAGAAGGTGCGGATTATCTTAAAGCTCAGATAATCAATGCAATTAGTGATTACTACTACAACGAAGTTGAAATCTTCAACGCGTCGTTCCATGTGTCTAAGATGTTGGGTTATGTCGACAATGCACACGGTTCGATTTTAGGTTCTAGATGTGATATCAGTCTTATTCGCGAATTGGTAAACTTCAGTCAAACTCCGATGAGCGGCTATAGTTTTCTTAACCCAATCAAAGAGCGAACTGTTCGCTCGGGTGATGTGAAATACATCCCGAGAGGCTATGATGTTCATATCACATCGACTGCACGTCGAACTGCTGAAACTCAAGAAGATATCGGTACATTGCTATTGGGTCCTTTTGCAGCAGGTCACATCACTAAGCCGATTGACCCTGAGACAGGTAAGCCGACAACTGATTATAAGCCAAATGACTTTGATCGTCAAGTTATCAATGGTCGTTCGCTGTACTATAAAATTGGTACAATCAATTACTCAACTGGCTTTGCTGATTATGACTTCTCAAACTTAGGCGTAAATACATCTGATTGGGATGTTACAGGCAATCTTGTATTAGAAGCTACGCCTGAACGTTCGAACATTTACACAGATGATGGTAGCTTGATTGTGTATGAGAATGAACTAAGACCTCAATATACAATCATCAATTTAGAAGGTATTTCTTAATGTCAAAATTACAAGCGCCTCCAATTATGGGTGTTTACATCGACAAATTGACTAGAAATTACGTCGATTTGAGATGGGACGCTGTAGGTGACAATTTCATATACGAGGTCGAACAACGTTCGGCTTCGTCTGCTGAAGATATTGTAGACGAGCCGTATCAGTCACTTTATCCGAAGCCTTACATTGGTGATACGCATCTGTTTACACGAATCAACAGATCAGTTCGATTCTATCAGTGGCGTATACGTGCAGTTTATAAGGGGTTTGAGCCGGGTGAATGGACAGCGTCTGACATCGGACAAACACCAGATGATAACGAATACGAGATTGAAACACAAGCTCAGTTCACTCCTGCGAACTCGTTCATTGAAGGACGCTTGAATTTAGATGAAGACAAGTTCTTAAATGAGCGTAATACACTGCAAGCTACGCTCATTCGTCCGGGGTTTGAATTCAACCCTGATGCATTCAACGTTGATTCGGCGAGACACTGGTTTGTGACGAACCCGGGGTTTAGTGCGAACTACGGTAAAGTTCCTGTTGTGTGTCAAAGTCCATCTCGCGTGATACCAGCAGTGATAGATGATGTGATCTACGCGTTCGAACGTTGGCAAGAAGTTTGTAAAATTTCGAACAACGGCGGTGTAACTTGGAAAACATATCGAGCTACTAACTCGCGTCTAGGCAATCCCGTCTATGACTGTATCTGTAAGCAATCTGAGACGTTTAGTTACCTATTAGGGTACGATTACCTTATTCAGGGCGTTTCATCGACTGACGTTGATTACTCGCACGATAACAAGACGCAATACTCACACGCGTCAGTTGACTTGACGTTTGATAAGCTTGATGTCGATTTAGGGTTTGGTTTTGAAGTAGAGCGTTTCAAAGATCTAGCAATTTTGCCGCCTCAGGTTCGAAAGAAAGCAGATGCATTCGGCGTTGATAATGTAATGACTGTTGTTACAGCAGGAAACACGTACGTATGGCATAACAATCGCATTCCTAATATCTGGGAAGATGTGCGCTCCGATTTATACGGGGAACGTGTATTTGAGACAACAGGCGATATTAATGGCGACCCTGTATATCTGTACGGTTATGTAGTTTCAAATGATGCATCTCGTCCAACATTTGACGAAGCGACTGCTGATGTATGTGTTAAAAAAATACAGTACTTCGACGACCCTGATCAAGGTCTTGACTATCAAGATGGAGCGATGTTTGCGCTAGTCACTGGTATATGGGAACATGATTCAGACGGTCATAGAATATCAGTGTCTGATGAACATGAAATTCGCGGTGTTTATCGTATGAATCGCGAAGCGATTAAAGATGGCGATGTAGTAGTCGGTTATAAAAACCTCGGCTGGGATAGGGTATACGGTAATATAGCACCAGAGCGTGAATTGATAAACGAACGCACTGTTATTTCTCGCGACACTCAGCATCTTATTGTTGGACATGATCTGACTAGAGCATATGGTGCAGACGGTGACCCTGTATATGATAATCGTCAAGAGTCGAGCGGTGCGCCAGGGAAGTATCACTCACAGCCGGGTGATGCATACGGTACAATTGATGACCCTGACCTAGTTCGAGACAACGCTGAAGTAAGCGAAGCTGTAAAAATGTTCAAGAAGCCATATTACACCTCGCATGCAAAGCCGCTTTCTCAGATCATTGCTACAAAAGATGGCAACACGTGGGAATACAAGCCGCAGGATTACTACGGAAGTGCGCATTTCAACTGGATGCATCGTGATAAGACACGCGACTGGAAGTCATGGGCTGATGAAATCATGTACTACAAATCAGACTCTTTATTCCGTCGAGATTTCGATGATACGCCTGCAAATCACTGGAAAGAAACATTATCGGGTGGCAATTACCTATTCGAAGCGCCGAATCTAGATATTTTCGGTTTCAATGGTTACAGTGACGGTGCATTGATACATACTGCCAATGACAATAAAATCATTGGTTATTATAAATTCACGTATCGTGTCAATTATGTTGCTGCAATCAGATGGTCTCCGACGAGATCTGTGATTCGCGGTGAGTTGACAAATTACAAGCCAGTAATCATACCTGAAGAAGAGGTCGTTGTCAATAAACTGCTTGACCCGACACTAACGCCGCTAGTTTATAAAATGATGCCTGAGAATTATCTCGATTCGGACGGGTTTTATAAAGACTTCGCAGAAGGTTATTTGAACTTTATTAGTAAGGGCGACGGTACGGCATACAACAATGTGTACAATCTGTTAAACAGTAAGTACCCGCGCGATGAACACTATGAAGAATTTCTTCATAAAATGATCTACGAACGAAATCGAATACTAGATCCAGACAAGCGCGACGCAGTTGTCAAGTTCTTCTTGAGTAGACGTTCTGACTTTTACAGTACAAAAGGTGTAATTGATTCATATCAATTCTTGTTTAAGCTATTGTACAACAGCACAGTTGAAGTTGAAATTGAATCACTTAACGTGTTTGAATTCTCGATTTCAGTTGCATCAAATGACGTGTCCGATGATATCGTAGGTCGACGTATTGTTGCAAAAAATGGTCAAGCTGATGTCACGTATATCGAGCGAGAATACATTGGCGGCAAACGTTATTGGAAGCTGACATTGAACAACCTTATCGGTGAGATCGCACAGGGTGATGACTTGACGATAGTAGACATGGACTTTGAAGGGGTTGCACTTACGGGTGTCAAAGGCTCGCGAATCGATTACGAGTCAAATGAGTTCTTGTCGAGAAGTAAATCATACTACGTTATGAAGTTACGCTCAGAGATGCAGCTAAGCCAATACAAAGATGATGTCATTCGATTCATACACCCAATCGGGTTTGGTTTTGTTGGAATCACTCTATTGACAGTGCTGATAAATAGCGGAATATCGGTTGAACATCATGAAACTATCGTAGATTCATACCGTACAGTTCGCTATGACAACGGGATTGGTCTTGGTTATACAGAGAAAACAAGTTTGCTTGATTTCGACCTTAATCGTGTATACGACGCATTCGACAATCTACAAACGAAGCCTAACCCGCGATTCGGAGAGCAACCGCTTGATAATGTAATTGCAGACCGGGTTACTGGCGCAACTGGTATAACTGTTGACGATTACAACAACTACTGGGCGAATGACCGAGTGATACGCGTTCATGAAGATAAAGCGGGTGATGATGTTCGATACTTTGAGACTGATACAGGCAATCCGAATGATCAGTTCGGCGGTAAAAAGCGAACGTTGAATCCTGATTATAACCCTATTGCAAAAATACAACCTGCTGATATAAACGGTTCAGTTAAGTATGGTATGAGTGCTTATGAAAGAGCACCGGCATTTATGTTTGACCATTCAACTGCTGCGACATCGATCAGTGATATGTACGTAGATTACGATAACCGTTTGAAAGATAATGTTGGCAACCCATACGATCCAGTTGACCCAACACAGAAGAATATAGGTGAATAAATTGGCAAAGATATACAGATCGACAATAACAACTGAATATCGAGTGAATAACTTGATGAACTTCTATGACAGCATAGGAGACGATGACGATCAGAACACAATATACCTGATGTTTGGTCGAAAACAGCCTTGGTCTGATCGAGAAGATGAGATCAACTTTGCGCCGCCATATCCTAATGATAGCGTAGATGGTCAGGCTGATGTATGGGCACGCTCATTGGGTCTGATTAAGATACCAAAGTCTCAGCTAAGACCTGTATTACCTAGAAAAGACTGGGGCGACCCAGATCTTAACAATTCGCTGAAGTTCACATTCGGTGATATTGTGACAGTTAATACGATGCCAATCAACGCGCACCCAAGCGCGTTGAACGGCTACATGGTATATCGATGCATTGATGTACCTGAGACTGATGTCAACAATGCGAACATACGTGGTACGTGTTCTGTGCCGACCATTACAAACAAAAGTGATTGTATTGCTGTTGGTGGTGATTGGAATGCACCTAGTTCACCGGGTAACGTTGAGAATATTCCACACGGTACAGGGAATGCAATTGACACAGGCGATGGCTACTTATGGGAATATCTGTACACGATTCCGCCTAACGAAGTGCTAACGAATGTGACACGTGAATACATTGTATGTCCATTTCCTGATGATGTTCTTAAAGATCGTCGCGCGTGGGGATTAGATCAGAACATCATATACAATGAAGACAAAGACGAGACGATATACAGTGTAGGTGCGGTTAATCTTCGTTTCAGGGCGAAATTAGCGGGTAGTGATTTCATACACTTGTTTGGTCCGAATAACAGCGGTTATCGTCAAATTTCGTTAGTTCAGAACCCATTTTTGGTAAGAGAACCCGGTGCATCGTCAGATCACAAAGCGACGGGTGATCGATATGACCCACATGAGATTCAAGAAGGTACAGGTCAGATGATTTATATGGAGAATCGTCAGCCAATCAGAAAGACGCTAGACCAAGTAGAAGAATTTAATCTCATATACACATTTTAGTGTGTTACTAAATAAATTAAACAACTCATCGGGCTTGAATCAAGCCCGAATCGGAGATAGAGATGGGAAGAAAACGATTAGAAACGGGTACTGCTGGTTCGGTTGGTACTGGTGATACAATTCACAACGGTGGTAATAAACTGCGCGACAACTCGGATGAATTTTATCATATAAATGCCGATTTTGAGCTGACTAACCCTGGTGAATTATACATACCGACATACGGTGACACAAACCCTAGACCGCATGCAGGTGGTTACTGGCAGAGAATTCCGCCAAGCTCGACTGCGGGTGGTTCAGGTGGTGCGAATGCAACTAACTTGCTTTCATCAATTGTCAC
>VTLG01002117.1_pt1 | contig 10142 bp, 4 predicted proteins | sample 4694571 | NCBI WGS metagenome assembly VTLG01 (sample SAMN12604809, study PRJNA352737) | marine metagenome | biome: ENVO:00000447; feature: ENVO:00000209|ENVO:00000569|ENVO:01000036; material: ENVO:00002151; isolation source: viral sequences binned using virsorter ... | reverse complement strand
TAAACTCTGCTATATCTTCTAGTGATGCTGATCCTATTGATATGGCTGCAAGTGACGTTAAGCCAGCTATTATTCGGCATGTTTTACCAATACAAAAAGGTATCATGTTATTCAGTGAATCAGCGCAGTTTATGTTATTCACTGAATCAGAAAACTTTAGTCCAAAAACGGCACAAATCAAAAAGATGTCCGCTTATGACTGTAGTAGAGAACTAATACCTGTAGATACTGGTACGTCAATTATATTTGCAACAAATAAATCCTCTTATACTAAAGCGTTTGAGCTTATAGTTCAAAACGAGAATGCACCGCCAAAAGTTGTAGAACAAACTAGAGTAGTACCGGAGTATATACCAAATGATATTGACGACATTAGTAATTCTTCTACTAACGGTCTTGTTACTTTTGGGAAACTAGGTACTAGTACTCTTTATACTTATAAATACTTTGACGGTGGTAATAAGAGAGAACAGTCTTCATGGTACTCATGGGAAATTGAAGGTTCTTTAGTTCATCAACTTTACACAGGAGGTAATTATTTTACAGTTACTAAACAAGGTTCAGAATGGATTGTCCAGCGTCATGAATTGGTGGTATCCTCTACTGCTAATCGTAGTTATACTGTTGGGACTGGCACTGTAGGATTACCTACTACTATATCTAGAAAGTTTGAAGCTTGTCTAGATAATATGGTAGATAGAAGTCAAACAACAGAGAGTTATAATAGTACTACAAAGAAAACTACTATTACTTATCCATATACAATTCAAAATGGTACTACTAATCTAAGGTTGGTAGAACTAGCAGATGGTAATGTAAGATCACCAAGCTCTGTTTCAGGAACACAAGCTGTATATGATGATGTAGATTTAACTTCGATTGAGTTTGCAACAGGATACAAGTATACTACTGAGATCGGTTTACCAACATATTACTTTGGTACACAGGAACGTGGTGCATATGATGCTGAAGCTGATTTAAGAATCAACAGACTTCACTTTGAATTAGGAATCTCAGGACCATTAGAGTTCCACCTAACATCCCCACAAATTGCTGATCATATACACCATGAATCAGGTATTATATCTGATATCAATAACTTAAATAGAGTACCGTCTGAATTATATAAACATGTTCAGGTACCAATATATAGAAAGAATGATAAATACGATTTAACTATTAAAGTGACCGCACCCTTTACCGCAACTATTGTTTCAGCTAGCTGGGACGGTAGATATAACACTAAACGACATGTACGAAGGTAACCACATCAAACCATGCACCTCTCAACTAGCCCTTGAGGTAGGAGAAAATCTAAGACCAGATGATAAGAGAGAAGTAGAAGATGTGCTAGGACTTTACGGGCCTGTAGGTGTCCTAGCTTCTTACTACAACTCTCAGCATAGAGTATACTTTCACGGGCCAAACGGCAAGGCTGCCGGAGTGGCTGGCGTGACCCATGACAATCGTATATGGATGCTATGTACTCCTGTGATAGAAGAAACTCCTCATATATTTGTAAGAGAAGCAAAGAGATGGCTTAATAGCTTACCTCATACATATGTATATAACCACGCAGACATGAGAAATGAAGTACACATTAAACTTCTGAAATTTTTAGGGTTTAAATTTCTCCGTTATTATGTCATAAATGGTGTCCCACTAATAGAATTTATGAAATTATGTGTACCATAGCAGCTGCTGCTGTAGGTATGGGTGTGCTGCAGACAGGTGCTGGCATTATGCAAGCCAATGCTCAATATAAGGCAGCCCATCAACAAGCACAGCGACAAAACCAGATCGCACAACAAAATTATAATAACCAACTGCGAGTTGCTCATCAAAATGATGCTGCTAAAAAGAAACATTTTGAACAGCAATTAGAGGCTAATCAAGCAGCAATTACTGCTGCACAGAAACAGGAACGCATGAATCAGGTGGAAGCTAATAGAGCTAACGCCGAGATCGCTCTTGAAAAGCGTACTGTAGCTGCTAAAGCGGCTTTTGAAAGTCAAGAAAAACTAGCTGATATGATTCAGAATACAGGTACAATGCTATCTACGGGTAATGTTGGGCAGTCATTCATGTTACAAACAGATCAATATGCTAGAGAATTTGGCATAGCACAAGCTGGTATAGATCAGATCTTAAGTAATCAAAACTTAGGATTTGCATTAGAAAGGCAAGGTGTAGCATTAGATCAGTATTCTGCTGATGCAGCAACTTATAATAGATTACCAGGACAACCGCAACCGCAACAAGCAAGTCTACTACCTTACAAACCCATTAAGGTTAAAGGACCAGGAAGAGGAGCCCTCATGGCCGGATACGTCGGAGCCGTGGCTAGTGGTATAGGAGCTGGTTTAGGTACTGGTTCTGCCCTTTCAGGTGGTAAGCCTATAGGTGAATGGGGTTAAATTATTTATTACGATAAATCATGGGAAGAGGATTTAAACAACGCAACGTAGTTGATCCGTCAACACGTTTATATAAAGAATCTGATGAACAATTCAGACATGCTAAGGAGGCTGTCAAACAGACTGAATGGCAGGGTAAAACTCTAGAAAAAACCCTGACAGATGCTCACATTCAATTAACAAAGAATGAAGTATATTTTCTAACTGAACAGTCAAAAATGTTCAAAGAGATTTTCGCTCTCATAGGGCCAGGCGGTCCTGTACAAAAAGAGTACGTAAAATGGGGTGAAAGTCAAGCAGCAAAAGGTGCAATCGAAGGTAATGAACAGTATGATAAAGAGAAAGAAGCTGAGATAGATACTGTTCTTGATAATGAAAACAAGTTAAAAGGTGCAGCATCTATTGTTGCTGACAGACAGGATAGTAATGTAAAGAAAGGTCAGTTATTTGGTGAGTCAAATCATTGGAGAGTCCAGGGAAAAGCACGAGCAATTGAAGCTAGAAGAGCAGCTGATTTTGGTCTTGATGTTCAGAATTATCTAACTAATAGTGATGATGAACTGACTTATACAGACAGTGCAGGTAACCACATACCATTTCAAGTAAAAAATTTAAGTAACATAACTGGTACTCCTAAAGCACATAATGTTGCTGTAAGGCATTACGCTGCTAAAATGATATCACAGGCAGTAGAGAAAGGCTTGTCTTATGATTATGTAGCTACAAAAATAGTCCCTCTTATTAATAAGCAAGCTTCAGAAATAATTAAGAATCATAATATTGCATGGAATATAGAAGATGCTAATAACACTATATCTGATACAAAAGATGACCTATCTGATTCGTTTAATCTTGGATTAACCCCTATTCCGTCAACTGTTCAAGCTGCAAGACAAGTACTATATGTACAGATGAAGAGGAAAGGAGAAAAAGATCCGTGGAAAGCAGCGGATAAAGTCCTTTTTGATACTATGAAATCAGCTTTGACTGAGAGACATGCTAGAGGCGGGGATATACAAGAACAAGTAGATGAATTTAAAAAGATTAAATTTAAGTTCCCTTGGTTAGCAAAGGAAGAGACTTTACCTAATGCTCTAACAGAAACCTTTGGTGATGCAGTTTTAGATAAGATGGTCATGGATATAGAAAATGACTATTCTAATTTAACTGAAAAGAATAGAGAAGTAAAGGCAAAGAACGGAGTTAAAAATATTGATAAAATGTTTTTAAACGGAGCTTCAGATGCTGAAATCACAGAAGCAGAACTTGGGTGGATTTCAAAGTATGGTAAGGATTACCCAGATCTTAAAAAAGACTTATTAGATAGGTCTGATCTTAAAATGCCCACTAAACAAGGGTTTGCTTATGTTAATCAAATTATAAAAGATGAAGGCAAGGTTGACTCAAGTAGACTTGCTAGAGTAAACAGTGAAGCCTTACAAATGCTTAAAGATAAGCATGGCGAGGACATGAGCAAGTGGCATGAAAGTGTTGCTATAGGTGAGCAGATCAGCCAACAAGGTACAAAAGATGCTAAATCTATTATAGACGGTGCTTTAAATAAAGTACTTCAACTTGCAACTAAAGATGATGCCACCAATGATATTGTAGCTAGAGTTAGATTATATGTATATGATCAGCTTGCTATTGAAACTAGGAATCAGATTGACTTAGCTAAAGATAATGGAGAAGATCTAAGTAATAATGTAGATGAAGCAGCAAAAAGAGCTGCAACTAAAATAGCTACAGATATTACAATAGCTAATGATAATCCTACTTCTACAAGTCTTTTAAGATCAACACCAACTGAAGGGTTTAAATTTTTTGACGATGGAGTAGGTACTTATGCTGCTGAAACGGAGCAAGTTGCTGCTGGTAAGTTAGTTTCAAATGTTAGGTTTATGCTAGCTAATAACCCAGAAGCAAAAAATATTCTTGCAACTAAAAAATTAGAAAATATACCTGAAAGCCTTTTTGAATTAACTAATGCTGATGAAGTAAAACCTTTTTGGAGAGAACTAGAAAGGATGACTGGTCATGATGCAAAGGAGATTTATAAAAACCAGGCTGCTAAATATGGTATAAATATATCTGACCCTAAATCATGGGACGGCCAAGATCTGATTAAAGAAGCAATACCTGAAAAAACACAGTCAGAGATACGTAAGAATCCTGAAAACACAAAAGCTTCTGGAAGGGCTATTGATAGTGCTGGCGGTATATCTCCAGTTGATTTAGAGAAAGCTAGTGAAGTTTTAGATACAATTGGAATTAAACTAGCTGGAGGTAAAGAGAAATGGAATCAATTAGTAGAAGATACAAAAAAAGTTAGTACAGTAAAAACAAGGAGAATTTTTATAAGGCAGCTAGGCATTACAGCAATGGGATATGCTCCTAATGCACTTGACAGTGACGGAGTACCTTTATATAGAAGCTTACAGAAATCCTCAAATGGCAGAACTTATGCTAGTATAACTGCAGAATTGCAGAGACATTATTTTACAGGTGGTCTTGAAATCTAATGGAAAACAATGAAAATCAAACAGCCCCTGTAGAAGAGCAAATCAGCGACTTTGAAAAGAGGGCTTTAAAAAACGAGGAGTATTTGCAACAAGGTACAGAACAAGGTATACCAGGAATGGCAGTTCCTCAAATACCTGACTACAGTCAGCAAATACAACAAGCACAGCAAGCAGCTCAACAAGCTGCACAGAATGTTAATGCTAATGCTCCTAATGCAATTGAACAGTTTCAGACTCGTGCAGGTGCTCTTTTAAAAGGCAGGTCTGTAGAGGAGGAAGCTGCATGGAGAGCAGAAAAGCAAGCAGAATATGCTGAAGCTGGTCAACGGTTTGAAGAAGAAACTAGAGGTTCTCTACCTCGTGAAGCAGTCGCAGTTGTAGCGGGTGGAGCTGCTGATGCTGTAGAAAGTATTGGTGACTTTGCTGAGTTAACAGGTGATACAGTTAAAACAGCATGGAATGGAGCTTTTGGACAGAGAGTAGATCCTACACAAAATCCATTTGATCCTGATTATATACGTGGAGACGGTGGTTGGTTAGATATACCAGATCATCTAGTACCTGAAAACCATACAGCTTTAGGTAAGTTAGCACGAGGTTTTGCTGAGTTCGGTTTCCTACTAGCTGCTACAGGTGGTGTAGGTGGGATAGGTGGAGCTGCTGTTAAGGGTACTTTTGGTATATCCAGAGCTGCAGGTGTAGCTACTAATGGTAGTAAAGTTTTAAAATTCATTAAAACAGGCACTAAGGTAGCCGCAGAAGGTGCTGTAGCTGACCTTATCATGGATGATGAAGCTACTTTAATGAACCTAGTAGATGAGAATACACCTTGGATGTCTCCAATGGTTAAGAATGTACTAGGTGTTAATGCTCTTAAAGTTAATCCAGAAGATAATCCATGGTTAGCTAAGCTCAAGGCTGTATTAACTGGTGCAGGATTTAACTTAACATTCCATACTATTAATGCATTTGCTAGAGCTAAGTGGGCTGCAGGACAGGCTAAGAAAGCTGGTGCTACAGATGAGGCTGCTAATGCTTTAGGCAATAAAGTCTATGAAGATGAATGGTTAAGAGCAAGAGAAGCTGATGAAGCTGCTGCTACTGAAGTTGCTGGCGATCGTTATGAGAAAGGTTTAGGTATTAGCCATGCTGATAACAGACAAGAGCATGTCCTCAAGCATCTTAGCGAAGAGGAAGGAGCAAGAATACTTGATCCTAATGCTACTGATGATGCTATAGAAGAACTAGAGAAGCTAGCTGATGCCCGAGCAGTAGAAGCTGATGATGTATTTGACTGGGATAACTATGAAAGTAAGTCTCAAGCTGCTGAGAATAGGCAGCCAGACCCTTTTGTTAACCCTAGAAAGTTTAATGATACTGAAAGAGCTACTTATACTAAGAAAGATATAAAACAGTTTATCAAGGAAACTTCTGTCAACGTAAGGCACGGTGATAATAGTGTATCTTCTACTCCTTTATATACTGAAACAGGTTTAAAAAGGATTGTAGCAGGAGACGAAACAGTTTATCAGTTTCTGAAGAAAGTATCTAATCCTATTGTTGATGAGCTTTTTGATAAACCTAATAATACTAAAAGTTGGAAGGAACTTCAAGATCTTTCTGTAAGACAGGCCATGGAATTAGCTGAAGTAGTAGCAGGTGCTGATCCTAAAAAAGCAGCTCAAAAGCTTAGAGACTACTTTAGCAACAATAAAACAGATAGTCTTACTTTTATGCATGACGGTGTAAAAGTAGTTACAGGAACTGCTCCACAGAGAGTAGGCTTACAATTACTAGTACATGGTCTAGCTAAACAAGCTAGTGATATTTCTAGAGGAGCTTTGTCTATTGCTGATGATCTTCCAATAGAAAGGCAAGTAGAAATGGTGATGGATGCTCTTGAGGTTGCTCTTTTAGAGCATAAAAAGATTGGATTCATGGTTGGTAGGGAGCTAGCTGAGATGAAGCTTTCACCATTTGAACAGAAGAAAGCAATGGGTAAGCGCTTAAAAGAGATTACTCAAGAAACACATCAGCATTTTGATGCTCTTCGTAAACTTAATAAAGCAGGAAGGCATGAAGATTTTGCTGCTCTTAAAGAGTTGTATGCTTTATCTGATGGTAACGTCAGAACAATGGATCATATACATGAATGGTTAGATGCCAAGATAAAAGGTGGTGATATGGGTAAAGGTAGTATAGCAGGACGCTGGAGAAATGAAGCTCAGAGTGTCTTCTATAACTCTATCCTAAGCTCTCTAAAAACCCCTATAGATGCTGTAGTTAGTACTGTAGGTATATCTATATCCAGACCTGCTATGCAGTGGGTAGGGGCTCTTAAGAATGCAGATCGTAAAGAGATGGAAATAGCCTGGGCAGGTATTGATGCTATTGCTAATGCCTGGAAAGAGTCCATTGACATGGCTAACTATAACTGGAAACTTGGTATGGAACGTAAGAATATGTCCTATCAAGGTAAGTATGATGTTCAAGGTGATATAGCAGACTGGAGTGCATTGAAACCATTTTACGAAAAGTATGGTGATCAATGGCAGAAAAGAGGTTACTATGCTTTAGATACCATGGTTAAGGTTAACTCAGCTTGGTGGATGAAGTATAGTGCTAATGCTATGGGATCAGGTGACGCCTTGTCTCGTACCATTATTGGCCGCTATAACATGAGAATGAAAGCTGCTAGAGAAGCTATTGATTCTGGTATAGATCTTAATGATGTACAAAAAGTAGCAAGAGAAACAGAAGCTAGATTCCGTAAAGAAATATTTAAACAGAATAAAGATGGTAAATGGATAGTACACGACAAAGCTACTAAGCTTGCAGGTGATGAAGCTACCATGACTAAAGCCTTAGAAGGCTGGCAACAAGGTTTACAGAAACTACAAAACGCACCTTTTGGAAGAGCATTATTCCCATTCATTAAAACAGGTGTTAATGCTTTAGACCTAACATGGCAACATGCAGGTGCTCCTGGTCAATTCTATGAAAAATATAGACACCTTAAAAAGGGTTTATATTTAGAGAAGTATGGGCTTAAAAAGGGTGAAGAAGTCGGCGAACTAATGATGATGGAAGGCCGTCTTGCTACAGGCAGAACTATTCTTGGAATGGCATTCATTGCAACTCTAACTGGCAACATGACAGGTGACTATCCTTATGATAGGGAAGGCCGTGATGCTTGGATAGCAGCTGGTATCAAACCTCATTCTTTTAGATTTGCAGTACCATTTAGTGATAAAAGAGTTTATGTCTCTTATAAAGATATAGAACCTTTCAATACTTTGTTTGCTATGTCAGCGAATATGGCTCAGAATATGGATATACTAGGTGAAGACTTGTTTGATAACTGGTCAGAAAAGCTTGTATTCATGACTGCAGCTACATTAGTTGATAAATCTATGTTAGCTGGCGTTAAAGATTTAGCTGAACTTATGAATCCTCAAAGAGCTGAAGGTCAGTTTACAAGGACATTCTCTAGATACGGTAGGTCGCATTTACCATGGGCTGGTTTATCTGGTCAATGGGGCGGTATTATAGATTCTAATGCTAAAGAAGCTAACACTTTCCTTGAAATGCTTGGTAAACGAGACTTAGCATTTAAGTCTGCAATTCCAAACAAGTATGATATGTTGTCAAAAGATAGGTCTGGCAAGCCTTTAAACATGGGAGCAGAGACTCCACTATTAAGACTATTTAATGCTCATAGTCCTGTGGCTATAACAATTGTTGATGATGATCCTGTTAAACAGGCTATTGTTGATATGCGTTACAATCTTCCTGATGTAGTTAGTCATGTAAATGGTGTACCTCTAAATTCTGATATGAAATCTGAATTACAAAAACACATGTCTATGGGTGATCTAAGAAAAAACTTAGAAGAAATCATAATACATGATAAGAATTGGAGACATATGCTTGAAGAGTATAAGAGGAGAGGATATACAGAAGCTAAGGGTCAGAAGCTAACAGATCAAAAATGGTATCAAGTAGTACATAAAGTATTCCAACATGCTAAGAAAAAGGCGTGGGCAGAAGTTCTTGCAAACAATCCTGATTTCCGTGATCAAATTAATACAGCTAAAACTTTCAAAAAGCTCGGTCAAGCAGGGTCATATGATAATATTGATCAATTAAGAAACTTTGCGAAACCCCAGAACAGATAAATTATGGCAGAAACAACTAAATCCTATACCGTTGTAGGGGGTTCGCTAGGACCGTATACTTACCCCTTTGATCACATTGATGACGGTGATGTATCAGTAACCGTAAATGGTATACTGAAAACTGTTACCACTGACTACACTCTTGATTCCGCACAAAAGCGTGTTACTTTCCAATCTGGTAAAGTTACTACTGGAGATAGTATCATTATATATCGTGATACCGATGAAGATCCTATTAATGCTACTTTTGTATCAGGGTCTACAATTAGGTCTAACGAATTAAACGATAACTTTAAACAGCTTCTGTATATTGCACAGGAAACTGATGACCAGACTATGAGTAGTTTAAATGCTACTACAAAAGGTCCGCTCACTATAGGTGAAGATCAGGTTCTTAAGTTTGAAGGCGCCACAAGCAATGATTATGAGACTACTCTTACTGTTGTTGATCCTACAGCTGACCGTACTATTACCTTACCTAACGTTACAGGCACGGTAATAACAACTGGAGATACAGGCACTGTTACATCAGCAATGATTACAGATGGTACTATTACTACAGGTGATCTAGCTAATGGTTCTGTAAATGCTGCTAAAATTGCAAACGATACAATTACAGCTACACAGATTGCAGCTGATGCTGTGACCGCTAGTGAGCTAGCAGACGACGCTGTAGATAGAAATGCTATAGTTAACGATGCAGTTAATGGAACAAAAATTGCTGATGATTCTATTGATTCGGAGCATATTGTAGATGGTTCTGTTGACCTTGCACATTTATCTGCTAACTCTGTAAACTCATCCAAGATTGTCGATGGTTCTATCGTCGCTGCTGATATTGCTAATGCTACTATTACAGGTAGTAAGCTAGTTAATGGTACGATAAATACTGATCAGATTGCAGAAAATGCTGTGACTGCTATTGGTCTTGCAGATAATGCTGTAGATCAAAATGCTATTGCTTCTGATGCTATAAATGGGAATAAAATACAAGATAATGCTATTAATTCAGAGCATATAACAGC
>VTLG01000447.1_pt1 | contig 10142 bp, 15 predicted proteins | sample 4694571 | NCBI WGS metagenome assembly VTLG01 (sample SAMN12604809, study PRJNA352737) | marine metagenome | biome: ENVO:00000447; feature: ENVO:00000209|ENVO:00000569|ENVO:01000036; material: ENVO:00002151; isolation source: viral sequences binned using virsorter ... | reverse complement strand
AATGGAAGCGTAAAAGTTCTCCGTCTTTGTAGATCTTGTAGAACTCACAGGTTTTTTCGGAAATACCCCGTCGCTTAAGAGGGGTTGCATATCCTTGTAGGTAGACATCAGTTTTCATTTGATGAGAGTGATTTACTTTACCATCCCCTTGTGTATGGGTATGGCATACAAAGCAATAAGTGTGGCCATCTGAATACACACTTAATGCATCAGATGATCCACAATTAGGGCAGGGCTCATGTCTTAAAAATTCAGATGAGCCATTCGAGTGGAATGTCATGGAATGATGTCCATGGTATATTATGTTTTTCGCACCATTGTGCGTATGTAGTTTTAGATTTTTTACTTATTCGGTTGTATGGTGATTGAAAGATCATCCGTAGATCAAGGTCAGGATTCTGTTTCAATACTGCCTTGATCTTACGACGATCCTTACTGTCCCAATATCCCTTACACTCTAAGACAACATGTTTATTAGGTAAAACGAAGTCAGGTGTGTAGTTATGTTCAATGACATAAGAGATCTTGGTTGTTTCATAATCGTAATCAATGCCAAGACCTGAGAGCAAGTCAGCGACCTGCTCTTCTAATCCTGATCTATACTTTGTCATGGGTGTAAAGTTTATCAGCTTTAGCTATTATCTTCACTGCTTTCTTACGTTTAGTACAGGCAGCAGCCTTAGTGTATAGTTTAGCCATCTTTTTAGAAGTCTTCTTCGCATCCCTTTTCAACAATCTCCTCCACTATTTCACTGAATGCACGCCTGAACTCATACTTGAGATCAGATTTATCTGCTTTCATTCGAGTAACAGTAATGGGAGGAAGTTGAATGGTAGCGGTAGCTTCCCATAAACCTAATTCTTTATTCTTAGAGCATTCAACATTAATCATTAGAAGTCATCTCCGTCATCATCAGCAGCAGTTACATTAGGGTCACTTAGCTTAAAGCCTTGTGTACTACCAAATAGTTCAGCAACTTCAGTTGCATCTAGATCACCAGTATCTACACCAGCTTGACCTTTCAAAGTGACTACTTGTACTCCTACCAATTTCAATGAAGATCCGTAAGTAACTCCATCTCTAAGTATATAAGGTTTTTGATAGAAACCTAGTTTAACAGTAGATCCAGAATAAACAGGAGTTCTCTTGTCTGTTACAACAGTACCCTCTGTATCGACTACAGGTGGTTTAGTTTCTTCATTCCAAGAGAATTTAATTTTATACTTACCTTCAGCTACCTCTTCCCATGGTTCGGGTTTGAGTGTAGAGCGTTTAGGGTTCTTAAGTTTTGATTCAGCCCATTTGAGTACCTCTGTTCTCTCAGACTCTAGCACATCAATCATGTCTTGATCGACAACAGCAGCGAGAGAGTAACCAAATTTACTTGGTGCTAGGATAGCTTGAAATCCTTCAAGTGTTACTGGATCGTTAGTTTTATGAATAGTACGTGTCATCAGGCTGCCTCCCCACCGTGATGGAGGGCATCTGTTGGACGTCCAATAGTTTCATACTTGCTTTCTTTAGGAGCAAGTGCTTCAATCTCATGAGCTAGGCTATCTCTATATTTAGATAGCTCTTCAATACGGTTGTTTAATGCTTGTAGTTGATCCCTTCTCGCTGATTGTTCAGCGGCTTTCAGTCGCTCTTCCGAGACAACAATAACCCTAGTGGGTGCAAAGAATGAATCAAATAGTGATGGATACATCATAGTTTAACAGAAAAAATAAGTTGAATCAATTACTGAAGACGGTTCTAAGTCTCCAATAATCGGTGGGTTTGTTTCAGCACCGATCTGTTTGGCAAAATCGGTAAGGTAATCGTGCTCAGCAAAAAGATACATGTAAGTCTCTCGGATGAGATCGGATAAGATAGACATGTCTGTAGCACGAGACAGCACGCTATCATGAATAAGGGCGATAGGCGCATCAAATTTAATGATGGATAAGTGGAGTAGGCTAGCATCTAAACTATGAATTAGATTAGGTGCAGTAGCAGCTTTATGTCTACTAATATCTACTTCATCTGAATCATCAGTCGCTACCTTAAGTTGACAACGACCTAATAATTGTAAATTTAATATTTCCCAATCTTTCTTCATTAACTTCTGTCGTACTACAAACCCTGAAGGTGTGCACCATTCAAGTTCAGTAGCACCACGTTTGATAACTTTAGAAACTTCATCTTCAATCCATTTCATCACAGCCATAGGACCAGGCACAACAGTATGCATAGCTCCTCTAACTGCCTTGACAATTAAAGATAAGTTGTCCTTATCTATCTCTATTCCTTTCTCCTTTAATGCATCCCTTATATAGGATCTATTAGAGAAAGGTTTAGCATTATAAGGTACAGTCATAACAGTACGTTTAACAACCTTCCTATCCATGAAGTATTGATACTCCTTAGGACAGTTAGGTTTAGCAATCTCAGCGACCACCTTATATGCATCTTGTGGTTCATCACTAGGTAGTACGTTAACTAACTTAGCAGTGTTCTTATCCCTAGCTAATCCAGCTAGGATTTGTAGACCGCTACAGGTAGCATCGACAGCAACCATTAATGAAGTATGAGGTTTATCATGTTTAATTATACAATGATAATACTCATCACAAGCAGCCAGGAACTGCCATGGCTCCTCTACATTCTCCCATTCAGTACGATTCCCAATAGGATCTAATGCGACAGAACTGATGAGAGTGAAGTTATTCTTTACCCAATCAAGTCTCTCTTGCATAGTAGCCTTATCTAGACCATATGTAGTAGCTACTTGAAATGCTAACCAATCCTCAGAATCAGGTGTTAAGTAAGCTGGTTCAGCAAACCTTATTAAACTTTTTCCAAAGTCTGTGTCCTGAGGTGTTAGGAAGGCAGGGATTGGGTAGGCTCTACCTCTATAATCAAACGACCAAGGGATATAGAATTTATCTACATCCTTAAATCTATTAACTGCCTCCATTGTCATCCTAGTTCTACACGAGCGTTTAAACTCTTGTGCATTCTTATTCCTAACCTCAGCAGCAGCTCTACGGTAAGTCTTACGACTATCCTTATTGTCTGCTATATCTACAGGTTTAGGTGGTAATGGATGATCTATAATTGGAAGAAACTTACCAACTGCTATACCTCTCTTCTGCAATGTTTCAGCCACATCCACTATAAAGGGATTGAGAGTGTAAGCAACCTTTTGTATATGATTGAGAAAAGCTAGTGGTGTTTCTCCCTGTATACGTAAGTCATGTCCATGTCTTATCAATTCATGACCACGCATTACCTCATTTAATAAGTAACCACCACGTTCATGATTAGTCCAGTTGTTAGGTGGTATCAGCATTGGCCAGGTTAAAGGGCTGAATAGTTCAGCATTAGCCATTACCTTATCCTTGATCTCTAAGAACTCAGGAGTAGGTACGACATAGTTAACTGTCCTCTTACCTTCTCTTCTACATTCTTTCTCAAACCATTTACTTGTAGTAAGTAAACAATCAAGTAACCAAGCACCTAACTTAATTCTATTAGCTCTACCCCATGCTTCCCACTTCTTAACTTCACAGCGATTCATAAGTGTAGATATCACTGTTATCTTCTGTTGTGTACCACATGCTTTATGCCAATAGTTCTTCTTTAAAGTATTTAGTAGACCTGGTGCATGTTCTTCGTAATGTCTAATGTGACATTCATCTTCAACTGCTTGACCTATAGCATCACATACATTAGCTAATAAGTTACTGTTATCTTTATAACCAAATACCTTATCAAAGGTAAGTTTACATGTGATAGCAGCAGCAGCTAATGGCTCAAGTCTTGATACATATTCTTTAATGATATGAAAGTTATGACCAGTCCCACGTTCTAATCTATAGTTAGTTGTGTCTTGTATATACTTAACTAAATCTGGCATTAAGCTATCAATAGAAGCAATACCATACACAGAAGCTGAGGAGTAGTTACTCTCCTCTAATCTTCGTGTGTTATCACGTAATCTCTTAAGACCTTGTCTTATTTGATCACGCTCAAGTTCAACTTGCTCATCAATTTGAAGTGGTGTCGGCATGGTCATCAATGAATTGTTCTTCACATAAAGCTAGGATCTCTTCCTTATGTGGATGATCCTCAAGCTCAAAGATTAAATCTTCAAGGTATTCATACCAAGCTCTAGTCTTCATCAGTTTCATCGTCATACTCCGGTAATAGGTAATGGATAGAGTCAGCGTCTACTATAGTAAACTCATGTCTACCCTCTTGCATTAGTTTGTGTACCATGTTACGTGCAGCACCTGGTCTCTTGTAGTGATACTCTTTAACCTTCTTGGTGTTCACGTCCATGGTTCTTATGATGCAATTTACTGATGATGGTAACTCCCAACCAGCTACCTTCCAATCCATCAGCTCATCAAATGTATGATTCATGAACATATCATCTGGTGCATCCTTGAATGCTTGCCAGTTGTTGGGATAATAAGGTTTCTTCTTTTTAGGCATGTGGCTCCTGATTAGGGTCTAACATAACATCAGCTAACTCAGCACCTAAATGCTGAGCCATATAGTCAGCAGATACTGCTGCTTCATGATCGTCATCAGCTCTGACATAGAACTCATGACCATTCATTAATGTAGCAACATAACGATTCATGTGATAGTTGACTGTCATTTTGTCTTAAGTTTGTGTGAGGTACTGCGATGCGATTGATGAGAGTGATTAACATTTAACCACCCTTATTTGCACCTAGTTTCTTAATCAATGATTTAGTTCTAGCCTTAGCTTGCCTAACTTGTTGAGGCTTCTTTCGACCTTTGTCTTTACGTTTACCATCAGATGTTTTGTAGATAGTTGATTGTTGCATAGTGTGTAATAAGGGACAGTGAGTCCCTCAGAAAACCCATGACTGGGCTTAGTGAGAGAGTCAGAGTAGTTTCTCAGGTAGAATGTACATCATCCAGTAGATGAACATGATTACACAAAGTATAAATACTAAATCAATTGACATCATTAGCCTTAGCCTTTGTGTCATATGATTTAGCCACAGCTTTGCCTACTTTATTATAGGCATTACCTAGTACTTCAAGTCCTTGATCAATAGTAGGTTTAGCTTGATTGTAAACATACTTCACATCTTTGATAAGTGTGGTTAGTTCATGGTTATTAATCTTGATACGTTTCTTGATATCAACAATGTATTCTTGAATAGGAATTACATTGATATCATCAAGATCTGTAGTTACTAGAGTAATAGTCTCATCAGATAGTTTGAATGATTTGGTAGTCATAGGTGTTAAAGCGCTTTAATTAAAAGGGGTTATGAATCCCTAAGAAAACCCACCGTGTTAAGGAAGGGTTGGGTTAGAGAATCAGAAATACTTACTGAAGAATCGTTTATCTCCAGGTCGTTTACCATCTAACATGAAGTAATCATGACGTAGTTCACATTCCCACATGTCATCCCAATTGATATGATTGGTGATGAAATCAGGTAATGATTCAAAAGCATGATACTCTACATCATTAATCAACTGTTCACAGAATTCAGCACCGTTTGAATATGATCCTTGATAGGCATCTTCAAACTGTTCAGCTGTCTCAATACCATAGTCAATGAGGTCTTGATAGAACTGATCAGGCATGGTATCTATCATACCTGTTGAACCAACAGCTTCACGAAGCTGCTCTAGTTCAGTAGTTAAAGTGTCAGAATAAGTAACAGTCATGATCAATAGCTCAGGTTAGATGAAGAACGCAGATAGTTTTCTAATAGACTTTCATTCCAGTAGTCCTCGCATTTATTACGATGACTATCGAGTTCGTCCATCAATTGCTCAAGGTATTCACCTCGATTGTTGTGTCCGTACTCAGAATAAGAGTCGAGTTTAATAACTGACATGTAGCAATTAAAGACTCACTCAGTGTGAGTCAACGGTCTATACGGGATTCGAACCCGTGATACCAGCGTGACAAGCTAGGGTGATAACCGCTTCACTAATAGACCAAGAAAGAGGCGATGCCTCAGGTACTGTGGTATCAAGCACAGGTTGCGAGATAGTCAAGGTCATTGTATCCAATGAACTCGCACTCTACACCTTCATCGTTGAGTAGGTATGTGTTTACCCACTGACCGCATGACTTGATACCTTTAGCATACTCAAACAAACCACGGAATGAGAGATTCTCGTAGTTATAAATGGAACCATCATGGAATTCAATGACAGCATTGCGTGTCAATACATTGACAAACATGTTGTTGACGCATGATGATTCAGGTGAATGAGTGAACATAGATGTTTAGATAAGGTGAACATATGCCCTAATGGGCAATGTATTGAGAAGGGATTCGATCCCTCAGCATCACGCAATGCGCAGCGTTGTGCTACGCTAACTCAACACAATTGACTTGATCGTAGTCAAGACAATAGAACTCACATAAGTATTGATCAGGATCAATGTAAACACCATCGATGTGATCAGGTGTGTCAATGTCAGGTACTATGACATCAACCTCACCATTAGGTGAATGAGTATAGTACAAGCCCATCTCTTTGATGGAGTCCAGCAAGGATGGCTTGCAATGTACGAGAACGTTATTCATGAGTGAATGTATATAGATGCCGCTTGGACGCCTTGCACGTCCTTGTAGGCTGCTCTCCTAGCGGCTTTGCTCATGTTCACATGACCCGCTACTGCTAATCTCCAGTCAATCACCGTGTTGTCCTCGCCCCATCTGATGGCATCTGTCACCTACCAACAGGCTTCGGGATCAACACAGCTCGTGAAAGGCTTACTCGATTCAGCTTAGTCACCAGCGGTCTGCTCGTTTATTCAGTTGTCAAGGTTCGGTGCAGCTCTGGTTCGCCGCCTTGTACCCTTTATAGCAGGGTTTAGCTGAGTTGTCAAGCTATCGTTACAAACCGTAACAATCAACCTGTTTGCCTCGCCTCTCTCTATCTAGTAGTGGAGTGACGAGACTCTCCTCCCCCTTAACAGGGAGAGTCGAGACACGTAACAACCAACTAGATAGGACCTTATCACCTAACCTCATTGCTGTCAACTATTGTAACGAATTGTTACGCAAACAGATGGCTAGGTAAAAACCTAGGCTTTGTGTGCAATACAACACATGTATCGCTCGCAGCTACGCTGCTCGCTCGTGGAATGCCGGGGTACCCACGTGCAATTCGTGCCCAGGGAGCGAGCGTAGCGAGCGGCAGTTAGCATAACTTAACACTTTGTAATGAAGGGGCACGGTGACCCGGTATGGGGGGAAAAATCTACCGGATTATACGCTATATGCCTTCAGAAATTTATGTTAAAATTCCTCAAGTACCCCAAGTCTCCATATAAACAGTATAATCGTTAATATATGGAGGTAACCATTCATGAACAGGTGCACAATGCTTCCAATTTACCGGACTAACACAATTAGTCAATACAATGACCAAAGATACCCAATAATGAACGGTAGCATACATATTAGAAGGGGGAGAAGGGGAGAGTTGGAGCTGGTGCTGTCTGTGTGTACTGAGGGGTCGTTGTGAGCGTCTCTGAGGGGTTCGGGAGGAGTTGTGTAGGGTTTGGTACCAAAGCACCTCCTGCAAGCCCTCCAAGGCTACCTGGAAGGGTATCCATAACGGACTCCATTATCTGTCCTTTAGCCTTCTCTATCAAGGCATCTTTATTTGTGAAAAGATATACACCACCGCCAACAGCGGCAGCAGATACAAGAAAAGACGAAAGAGCAAGTACATTAATTAGTTTCTGCATGATTATAAAGGATAATTATACGTTTACCGGACTCACCACGAGAATTCCTCCAATCTGTATATTGAATAGTACCACCTAACCTATCTGTAAGGTCTTGTAAGCGGTCTTTAACTGTCTTTGTTAGTGGATCTTGGGTTGGCTTGTCCATATTTATCTAGAGGTGGGACTGGAGGTAAGTTAAGGTCTGGATGTTTAGCATAAAGAGGACCTGGGTAGTTAATTAACTCCTCTATTTGATCCTCTTTACCTTTACGTACCATTAATTTATAAGTTGTTTGATCTGAACGTTCATAGATGAAGTCATGATCACTAGGTGTTATAAGTCTCACTGTTATTAATCGATCTTCCATGCATTATACACTTCAGGGAACTGATTCTCAATAAGGGACATACACTGTTTAGCAATATGTTGATGTTCTAACTGTGTACCATGATCACATCTTAGGTCACAGTAATGTAACCAAGATCTAAGGGTACCATTCATATAGAGACGTGTTGGAGAAGCTAATGGAAGTACATCTCTAGCACATTCTTTAGCGACACCATTATCTAGAAGTAGATGATAAAGAGCTTGAGACTTATCAAACTGATCTTCTATCATTCTATTCCAAATCTCTACTGCTTGTGGGTTAAGGTCATCAATACTATTTTGTCTATTCTTCAGGTCTTGACGTCTGAGGTTAGGTATAGGTGGTAGACCTAACTGGGAGACATCTGCATACCGTTGACTAAACTCTTGAAAACTAAATGATCTATGTCTTAAGATTTGACTAGCTACACTTCTGGTAGTGTCAATCTGTACACACATATTCACCATTTCAAAAGGAGACCAATGTTTATGTTTAATGAGATATTTAATAAGTTTACCGGGAGGCTTATCTTGACCAGAGGGATTAGATACTCTTGCCATATAAGTAATTAATTCATCAGCATCTTTAGTGGAATGAATTAACTTTACATTTTCTTTCATACAGGTGCCAGTAAGTAGAATTTAGTGAGTAATATTCAGACCCCAACTATTTGCGTTTGTTGTAGGGAAAAAGAAAGAATTTAGTCTCTAATATTCAGTAGTTAAGAAGGGAGAGTTTTATGTCTCCCTAATACAGAGGAAAGTCCACCCTTCTTTCCCCTGTATACGTCAGTCATCTGCCTTAAATCCAGGTGGGGACTGACTTTTTACCATCTAACTGTCTAGCCTTTTGTCTTTGGTCTAAATTAAAACCTAAAGCTAAGTGATTAACAGCAGATTTAGGGTCGTCTATCCATGATTCCATCATATCATTCCAGTCTTCTTGTTTCCTAAGTTTAACTGTCTCATAAGCAGATATCGATAATGCTTCAGTGTAATACTGTACTGCTTGACTAAGACAGTCTAATCTATCGTCGTGTTTAACTGCACCTTTTTCTCTACACATCCTACTCATTTGATAGAATAGCATGTATTGTAGTCTTAATTCTGGAGCTGTGTCTTTATTAGACGCATAATCCCAATCAATAACACTACGGTCCACAATGAGACGGTGCTGATTGAGTATAGGCTCAAGAGAATCAATGATACGATCTTCTTTGCGTACATTAGCTCTAGTCTCCTCTATATCTATGGCTTGTTTTGTTTGTTGAAGATGTTTCTTAAACAATTCACAAACAATACCATCACCAAAGTTGGATTCAATTAATAGTTTAGTTACTCCATATTTCTTACAACCTCTAAGTATATCTAGCAAGGTATGGTCACTGTACCCATCTCTGTAAGCACGCATCTCATGCAAGTAGAGGAATCCGTTCTTTTGTGATACGAAAGCGGCTGCTGTTTCATCCGTTCCTCTACCCGACGGATCAACGCTGCATATTCGCTCTGTGTAAGGAGTCCATTCGCCTTGGAGTCGCATTGGATTATAAAAGTAATCTCCTGGGAGACCGACTGTGGGTGCATCTCGTATAACGTTACTGGGGTCTGAGCACCATACGACTGCATCGGGAGCAGTGTCAGGGTTGACGCTGGTAACAACCAGGTCAGCCATTTTAAGGGGGAATTTCTCTGCATCTGATAAGCTCGTGTCTAGTTGGAATTGAAGCATATAATTAGACCTTCCCATAGCTGCTTCACGCTCTAGGAGGTCTTCATCATCGAAGCGGTCTGGATCTGTTACATGCCATTCTTCAGCACCCATATCTAGATCTTCTTGGATCTGAGGTGCTAAGAGCCCTTCGTATTGACTAAGTTTGTCTTTTCTTGGGTATCTTGAGGGCCAGACAAAGGGACGGTAGTTACGCTCAGCCAGCTTACGATAAACAGTAAAAACAGTCTGAGGAGTCCCGAGATACATAATACGGCTATCATCTTTTGGCGTGAGGATAGATTCAGCTTCGGTACATAATTGTAGAAGTTTT
>VTLG01017295.1_pt1 | contig 10143 bp, 19 predicted proteins | sample 4694571 | NCBI WGS metagenome assembly VTLG01 (sample SAMN12604809, study PRJNA352737) | marine metagenome | biome: ENVO:00000447; feature: ENVO:00000209|ENVO:00000569|ENVO:01000036; material: ENVO:00002151; isolation source: viral sequences binned using virsorter ... | reverse complement strand
AGCACGTAGCGAGTGACTCTTTCCTGATGTCCTCCACCGAATGCCATCCAGTCTGTCCATCCTTGGCATCACACCAAGTGACGCGCACCATAGGCAACTGTTCAATCTTCATTTCTTCCTTGGTTCTTTTATCTTTATTCCCTTATCATCAGCTTCTTTCCTAATTAGATGCATCATCTGCTGTCCCGGTCCACGCATCGCCGTCATTCCCATCTTGACCAATGCGTCATAGTACGGAATCTTTATCGCGATGCTCTTATACTTGCTGGTATCCACCATCAGTCATCATCTCCGCCTGATCCCTCATTATAGGGATTGCCTCTATTCATATTAAACATGCTCTCAATTCCAGCTTCCTTCTCAAGTTCATACTTGTTAAGGGTGAGCTCCTTCTTCAGTTCCTTAATGCGGTACTCGAGAGTCCTGATCGTAGGGTCAATGTCATTGTGCTCCCCACGACGGTCCACAAGAACGCGTGACTCTTCAATCAGCGCGAACATGTGGTCCATCTTTTCCTTGCGAGTTTCTAATGCCATTCCAGGTCGTTATCGTTTTCTTCTTCAATGATATCAGTTATCTTTTCAAAGATAGCTTCTTCCTTCTCATGCAGCTTTGACAGCTTATCAAGTTCCTTTTGAATCTTGTCGAGAGGGCTTTGCTTTTTCTTAGCTTTTTTCTTAACCATGTTTACCTCCTATGGTCTCTTTATTGTGGCAATCTCATCTATTTGATCCTGCCTTCTGTATCTATCCATTGCATCCTCTATCCCGTATTCGTAACGGCGCATAAGAATCGTCATGATCCTGTCCCACCTTTTACGATCGAGAAGCTCTTTTCCTGTCCGTGGAGTTCTTACTACGAACTGTCCCAGACGGGACTTTTCCTTTAATAATCTTGCATATAAGGTCATAACATACCAAACCAAATCTTATATACCCAGAGCAAGATCTGAAATGCTATCCAGATCTTGATAGGTATTACGAGCAACCAAAATAAACCCCAGACCATTACTTGCGTGTAAATATGACCATCGCCAATCCCACTAAGCAAATAACTACCAGTGTGAGTGAATAATCGTTAAAAAACTCCATTATTTCCTCACCGCAATGTATTCATAGTCAAACCTTCCGTGCCTTTTCTGTACCAATGTAACCAGGTCTGCAAGGTAGCTGTCATAGGCAGCTTTCTGCAGTTTCTCAACCCTCTTTCGATCCTGTGTCGGTGCGATAGGCTGTATGGAAGGCTCGACTAAGTACCCACGGTAGTAGGTGATCTTATCTCGTTTCCTGGATTTATTTATCCAGGTTTGATATGCCTTTAAACTCATCATATCTCTAACCGAAGCGTCTATTAAATCTTTTGATAACATTTTCAACTTTCTCTCTCTCCTTTATGGCTATGTCCAATAACTTCAATGCAAAATCGGTATCTCTATTGGCATACTTGTGTGCCCATGTGATTGTTGACTGCATACTTCCACACATGCTTGGATAGCACATGTACGCTTTCTTCCTATTGTAATACTTACTTATATTTATAAAATTTCTTACGATCATAATTTTTCCTCTCCAGTTATTAAACGGACAGTGCGAGAGCAGGGATCCAGCCTTGTGGCGCTATATGCTTCCCGCTGCAGTCCATTTAACAGCCCATATTATACGGTAAACGATGGGATAAGTCAAGTAAATAATTATCCCGGTATTCCGCCATAAACACGTGTCAAGGGAAAAATCACTTTTATGTTGCGCATTTTATCCACAGGATATATAACTAAATCCTCAACTTCATTTCATCCAGTGGACTCTCCATACTGCTCATTCGAGCAGGGAGGGTCCTTTTTTAAAGAGAACATTATGACAACAAGAATCAGAAATATCTGGTATAAATTTAAAAAATGGTTAAAGTACAATCCTGAAAAACATTATTTCAGGGGGTAATCTTGACACAGATATGGCTACTTTTAATGCTTCTATCTTATCCAAATCAACCGTCCGTTAAATACCATGCAGCAATCTACCCAACGGAAGATCAATGCATAACGGCACGAATGAATTACATGGAAATATATGAGGCAAAACCACCGGAATACAAGCTAACACTTAAAACTGAGGCTTTCTGTATACCATTTGAATCATTTCCTATTGAAGGAATGCCCAAGCCTATTAAGGCATGAAAATTATCATTTTACTGTTGACCCTATTTATGATAGGGTGTGATAGCATGTATATGAAACCTCATAAGACATCAGTCACATACGGGGTAGCAGACACGGAAAAAGACAATGGAAAGGATTCTGTCAAGGAATCATTTACGTTAAAACAAGACTTTATATGGGAGGATTAGATGAACGGACTTAAGATATCATTCGCCGTTGTGGCCTTTGTCCTCGTTCAGGGGATAGGAGTCATATGGTACGTCTCGAAACTTGATTCTCGGGTAGATCAGATGTACAAGAGCTTCGAAGAAGAGAATAAGAAAGAAGTGATTGAGAATCAGGTCAAAATGAAATTGGATCTGGAAAATTTAATAGCAGATGTCAACCAATTAACCAAAGACATGAAGAAAATGCAATCGAAAGACAAAGAAATAGTTAAGCAAAACCGCGCTATTGAGAAGCAACACAAGGATCTGTTTAAATTTTTAGCAGACCAGCAACAAGGTATGAACCAGCAGAGTGAAACAAAGAGTGGTGGATACAGCTATGGCGACTAAAGAATGCCCGGCCTGCAACCAAGATCCATGCACCTGCGACGATATCTGTGATTCTTGCGGCGCATGAAGCTGTTTGATAAGTTTGACTGGGGAATTATGATAATTGCCGCGATTGCGGTAATAATTTTTATAGCCTTTATAGTGGAGAAATTGCAATGACTGACAGACTTGACGTATCGGACCGTACAGCGATCAGCATGCCTATGCGCAACCTTTTGGCGATTCTCGCAACGGTCGGAATTGGCGTCTATAGTTATTTTGGTATGCAGGAGCGCATAAATTCTCTGGAGACTCGTGTAACACTGTCAGAATCAGACCTCACGAAAAACACGGAATTCCGTATCAAATGGCCCAGGGGCGAGCTGGGCAGTTTACCAGCGGACGCTCAGCAGGACCTTCTTCTGGAATTTATGGCATCTCAGGTCGAGTCCATGCAGGCTGATATGGAGTCAATGATGAGTAATACCGTGAATATAAAGAGATCACAGCAGGATATAGAACGCCTACTCAACGACGTGGAGAAGCTCAAAGATAAAATCAGGGAGTCCAATGGAGGTAATTAGCGTCATAGTCATGTTCATATTCGGAAATATGAACGATCAGGAGCACAGGATGACACAGTATGTCCCAATGGATTCACTGTCCTCATGCATGAAGGAAGTAAGGCTCCTAAAGAAAAAAGAAACAGACTATACAAAGGACGCATTCTGCGGTCCAGCTTTAGTGGAACTAAGTGATAACGGGGAAATCCTGACATTGCATACGGAGATTCCAGAAGGAGCGAAAATGGTGCGTAAGAAAATAAGTAAGGAAGCTTTTGAAAGATGGTCTCTACGCGCTAAAGAGAAGTGGAATAGTAAATAATGTTTAATCTTTGTTTACTCCGTACGATTGAATTACTTTCAGCATCGAATAAACCCCATTCCTCCTACCAGGAGTCAAAAGATTCGGCAAATCCAGGGCGTCTAGTGATGTTTCTTCGAAGGATGCTATATCGTTTCTTGTAGAATTACTAAAGACATCAGCCAGAAGGCATACCATTCCCTTTGATATCAATGCAGCTGAGTCAGCCACGAAATAAATCTTATCATCATATGTAAAGTGAGGAACTAGCCACGTCTGTGACTGGCATCCAGGAACCTCGAATTCTTTTAATTTATGTTTATCTGGAAGAATAGCTGACTTCTTACCGAAGTCCATCAACCACGTATAGCGGTCCATAATGTCATCCATGGAGTTGAGTGTGTCTACATAAGTTTTAAGCTTTTCACTGATCATCCACTCCCTTTCAAAATTTTATTAACGTAGTCATGGTCGATAGGTTCCAGATCTTCCTGCAATTTCTCAGATGGGGTTCGTTCTTCTTTCTGCCTGATGGATTCTTTCATGGAAATATCCAGTATCTCTTTTTCCTCCATCATCTTGGCATGAAAATCTTTTTCCTCATACACAAATTCTGTGGCGCAGTATCCACATAGTGCCTTATTAGTTTCATCAAAGGTATACCATACAATGGGATGGTCATCATCGCATGAAAATGTTTTGGTGTGAATTATTTTAACCATGCTTGTATCTCTTTCTGTTACGCTTGTTCCATCGCTTGTGCCATGCCCAGTTGCTAACCTTACTTCCATACACTTCACACAGGTTAAGAAACCAGTCTTTAATTTTCCACATCAAGGTTGCACTCCGGTTGCAGCTTTATGCAAGCTATTGTATTTTGTTCATCGGAAACTAATTTGTCGATGTCCTCATCCCCACAATCTATTTTTGTGCAGATAAATTCCCTTGGAGGAACAGTTAGTGAATCAACCTCCCTAACCTTTTCCTTCTGCCATGGCCATGAACAGCCTGGCAATAGTCCAAAGAGTAAAAAGAGTAAAATTAATAAAATACCCGGGTACAATAGGTACCGGGAACCCTTTAAACCCCGATATAGGGCTTGTATGGGCTTTTTTATTTGGCGGAAAACGGCCGGTTTGTCTTTAGGGTCCCAGACTTCCACTATTTTTCCTTTCCGTTGTCTTTTGTAGGTTCTTCCTTGATTGGACGCTCTTTTGTCCTTAATTTAGCGTTGAACGCTATTGAAATTCTCTGTCTTGTTGGATGAGGATTGGCTACGACGTCGTGTTGTAGATAAGATGGAAATAGAAGTATGTCACCATCATGAGGTTCATGACCAATCATATTGGAGTGAGGCATTCCTGGTGCTATCATTCTATACAGTTGCTCATGAGTTGCGAATCTAATAACACCAGTCTTCGATCCCTGTACATAATATACTCCTGAGAGATCCGCGTTAGCCATATAATGAGTGTGAAACATATTGGATGATCCGGGCTCGTTGACGTTAGTCCAGTACACTATATCCGCATCCACTGGAACCTTCGGCATAAAGTAATCAGTCCATGCAGCTAAGATCATGCTCATAGGCTTGAATAGCTCTTGTTCACATTTATATTTTTCAGTTGTCCTCCAGCAACCAGGATTGGTTCCGATTAGTCCTTGCGGGTCCTTTTCCCTCAATGACGATATTTCAGTGAGCAAAAGGTTATTAAGATTTTCATAATTTTCCCATCGCTTGTAGAACAACCGTGTATCCTGAACTGGTATCTTGGCTATTACGTCTTTTATTTCCATTACTTTCTCCTTATCTTCATTCCTAACCGGGCACGTCTTCGATTCCTTCTCTTATTAGATCCAATCTTACGTCTTCCCTTGTGTCTCTTTCTCTTTAAATCCGCTCTACTCACGGTCCTACATATTTCTCTTTGTATTTTTCAGAGGTTTCCAAAGAGCACTGAGGACCACATAAAAAATTGTTCTTGTACTTAAGAGAAGGGTACCAATATTTGCTAAGACTATATCTCCAGTCGTTGGCGTCGAACCATGTGTTGCAGTTGAAGCATTTGAATTCCGGCGCTGTGCCTCCTTTAGGGCCTGGGCGCACTCTCTTTGGATCATAGTCAACACCTTTCTTATACCCCACAGAGGCCTTCGCATTCATCGGCAAATTCCTCATCAAAGGTTTCACCAAATAAGCTTTGCTGTTTCTTTGGTTCCAGGAAATTTATATCTCTTAAAGGTTTAGCTGACTTGTGTAAAAACAGTTCAGCTGTTGTGTTTTTCAATCCATGTCTTATCTTATCATCAACCTCACATGCATCTTCAAAGTCAACTGGATAGTTCTTCTGCATATTTTTCCATTGGTCATTGTGATGATAAGGACACCCTATGCACGAGGACTTGCCTGGCATAGGGTGTTTTTTAATGTCACGGTACCACTGTAAGCAGTCCGCTCTTGACATTTTCATCTCGATCAATGGCCAACGGGATTCAATCCATGGCAATCGTGCTTTTTTCATACGCATTGCTTCATCTGTTGAGATCCCAATCCATTGTTCGACAATTGTTCCTTTCTTAACGCGGTGCCGTGGTTTTACACCAAGTATCCTCCGCATTTCCTTTTGAATAGGAATTACTTTGTAATCATGTGTACATTGCCTGTACAACATTCCAACCTTTCCACCAGGACGCGCCGCAAATAGTGGTGGATTTGGTACACGTCCGGCGAAAGATTTCCACTCCTCATTTGACCCTTTAATGGGGTTCGCTGCGCGAATAAGATCCTCGCGGATATTGCTTCGTTCCACAGTAATGAGAGGGCAAATCGTTATTGCTTTTTTTAAATATTCCACATGCTCATACACGAATGAGGGTTCCCATCCCGTATCAGCAAAAATCATGTAGTCTGGTTTGTGTTTTGTTAGTCCTTCTTGCGCCATGAGTGCGAGACAGGAAGACTGAACCCCTGCCCCGAGTGATAACACACGCATTGTTGGTTCTTTTTCTTTTCCTTCTTCGTCCTTGTATACTGGCTCATGAGTTGCGGCAACAGCTGCCATATTATTAAGATCTTTTTTAGTAACTTTTGTAGACATTTCCTCCAAAAGCTTACGTCTTTCAAAATCCATTTGCTCTGGGTTGATTGCAAATCCATGTTTCACTCCATCTTTTCTACGCTTTTTACCTTGATCTCTATATCCTGGTGTTGTCATTTTGCATTCCCCCAATTATCTTTTATTTTGTACTCAACTTTAGATGGGACTTTCAAATCCACACAATTTTCCATGATATTTTTAACATCCTCACCTTCTTTATCAGATTTTACGCTACAATTCAACTCATCATGCATCTGTAAAAGTGGCGTGATGCCTAGCTTTTCATACACGTCAACCATAGCCTTCTTTGTCTGATCCGCAGCTGAGCCTTGAATCAGCCTGTTAAGTGCCTTGTATGTACCAGCTCTCTTAACATTACCATATTCTGCCTCTGCTTGCTTGAGAGGCATAGCTTTATAAAATTTATTTGGCTCATACCAGTTAGGTTCGTACAAATCAAATCTACACTTACGACCAAGAAGAGTCCTGATAGTTCCTACCTGATTAGCCCTGTTCATAACAGCTTCTAGCATTCCTTGCATAAAAGGGACTTTAATTCTAAATTCCTTAAGCATTGCTTTAGCTTCCATTGGAGTGATATCCAGATCAACGGCCATTTTTTTATATCCCATACCATACATGACACCAAGACCAATAGTCTTAGCCAGTCTTCTAGGTATATTTGCCATATCGGCTGTCTGTTGATGAAAATCCAATCCCTTTACAAATGCTTGTTGAACTGTTTCTGCTCCATCATTCTTATTGAGAATGGCAAAATGTGTTAATAGTCTAGGTTCTTGCTGCGAATAGTCAGCTGATATCCAATATTCCCCTTGCTCTGGAAGAAATATCTTTCTTACCTCAGATCCAAACTCACTTCTAATAGGCATTTGCTGTAGATTAGGAGCATACATGGAAAATCTACCTGTTACGGTACCTCCACTGTCTCCTCTTATTTGATTGACATGTGCATGAAGTCTATCATTATGGATATATTTTGCTATACCGTCTATAAAAGTTCCTTGCAGTTTATTTAAAACTCTTGCTTTAGTTACCATTCTAGGAAGCTCGTGCTTGTGGGTCTCTAAGAAAGTTTGAGTAAAGCTGGGTTGTCCTAAGGCAGTATGGGGATATTCTAGATTAACTCTATCAAAGGCATCAGCCACTGATCTGGCCGACCATAGCTGTACTTCCCCACCTGTCAAATCTTTCATTCTTTTTAAAAATTTTTTCTCTTTAACAAGCAGTTTTCTTTTCAATTCCATAGCCCGTGTCATATCAATTCTAATGCCACGCTTGGTCATGTTAAATATAACTCTAATTAACCTGCATTCCATGTCATACACTCCTTCGAGTGCATCTTTCTCTATTTCTACCATAAGTCTTTCGTGAAGCTTGTATGTTAGTAATGCATCCGCTTCAGCATACTCACCTACAAAAGATGCATGCATTTTGTACATGTCAGCTTTGGGATCAAGTCCAAGTTCTTCAGCTTTAGCTTTAAGAACCTTTTCATCTTTCCGTTCCCCTAGATAATCTATGCCCATTTGATTTAAAGTATAGGAATATCTATTCTCATTAAGAAGAGCTGAGGCAATCATAGTATCGTGGATATATCCTTTAACTTCTATGTTTAAAGTTGATAGCCATCCAATATCATACTGTGCATTATGAAATACTTTTTGAATTGAATCATCTTCACATATGGATTTAATATATTTAATTATTTTGTCCTTATCCATATTACCACCGCCTTCATGGGCGATAGGATAATATGCAGTGAAGTCACCACTAGATATAGCAATACCTATAACAGATCCAATTTTCTTAGGCCATCCTGGACCCATTTTCTTTAAGTCTGTATCACATGTCTCTAGATCTATAGCAACTACCTTTCTTCCTTTCATTGAAGGAAATTCTGTAGGATGAAGCCATTCTGATTTAAGAACATTTTGATTAAAAAGATCACGCACCATTTTTAAGTTCTCCTGCTATTGCCATGTATGCAGCTCCGTCAACATAATCATCAATGTTATGTTTACCAACCTGAGACCTGGATATTTTTACCAATCCCATCATAATCGCAGCTTCATCAGCTGTTATGGACGCCATTGGCTTTAATTTATCATCAAGGTATATATTCCAGAACTCTGCAATTTGTGCATGATTCTTAAAGGCATCACCGTGTGATTCCTGTCTGCTCTTACTTACCAGTTCAACAGCTTTCATTAGTATTTCTTCTTTGTTCATATGATGAATCCTCTCTCTTGTTGGGGTTGTATTATATGTAGTTCTTTCTTAGCACGTGTAGCCCCTACATAAAATACACGGTTGGTATCGTCTGAATCTTTTTCCATCTCATCTCTGTTGGCCCTGGATATATCAGTGAAGAGCATGACATTGTCACACTCTCCACCTTTAGCAACGTGGATTGTGCTTAAATTAATAAGAGGATCCGCAGTTAAATTTTCTGGATTAAATCTTTCTAATGCTCTTAAATATTCCCTATCTCTGTGACCAATTTTTTCAAAGGCAACGTCCCAAGGAACACTTGTTTTTAGTAGTCCGTGATGTTCAACCAGATCTTCTATGTTATAGGATTGTTCTTCTTTGCTTTCACCTTCAAATGATTTAAGATTTTTATATCCCCTAGCAACTCCTGTTTGAGAAGTTAAGTGAGTATATATATCTGATACATCCTTGTAGGAAATATCCTTAGCTTCATGCAATCTGTTCCATGCATCGACAGCATTTAAAAGTTCTTTTTTAACCGCCATCTTGTTATTTTTTTTATAAGGTAATCCTTGTATGCGTAGGTCATTCTCAATTTCATTGAACATATACTTGCATGTAGCCAATACTAGCCAGTTTCCTTCACGTACATTAACTGCTTCGGGATAGGCGTGAAACTTAAGAACTCCTTTATAGTCTCTAGGGTTCCATTCCTTTTCCCTTCTGTTATGTATCCTGCTAGCTATATCCACAGCTACCTTATGAACCGATTGAGGACACCTATAAGAGTCTTTTAAAACTTCAACTTTACCTGGCATCTTAATCAAGTGTTCCACGTCAGCACCGGCCCATCTGAATATAGCCTGGTCATCGTCCCCACTTATGTAAACTCTTTTAGCATTCGCCCACATTTTCTCAGCCATTTCCCATTGCAAGTTGTTCAAGTCTTGCGCTTCATCAATAATAACAACATCTAGCTTTGGAACTGGACCTGATTCAATGTAAGTTGAAAGCATATCAGTGAAGTCGTGTTTGTAATTCTTTTCCTTGTAATCCTCTAAAGATCTATAAGCTCTAGATAGTTCACGCCATGCAACATCTAGATTATATTTATTATAAAATTCCTGTACTTCCATCTTCTTGACTCTAGCTTTGTTTATTATTCTTAAAAATTTATTGTCAGTTGTAATTATTCCGGTCTCATCCCAATCTTGTGCTACAAAATTTAGATCCACCCCATAGTCTTTAGCAAATGTTT
>VTLG01006854.1_pt1 | contig 10144 bp, 11 predicted proteins | sample 4694571 | NCBI WGS metagenome assembly VTLG01 (sample SAMN12604809, study PRJNA352737) | marine metagenome | biome: ENVO:00000447; feature: ENVO:00000209|ENVO:00000569|ENVO:01000036; material: ENVO:00002151; isolation source: viral sequences binned using virsorter ... | reverse complement strand
CACTTGATACCACATAATCAGCTCCGCTAGGAGCAGCTTTTACTACAAAGGTGACATTAAACCCAGCATTATTACTGCAAGCTGGCAAAGTTGTAGTAAACTCGGCAGCAGAGTTTAGGAAAAAAATCTTTCCACTATCTCCAGTTCCAAGAGTACTTGCCTCTGTCAGTTCTTGGCAATAATTGCCACTCCAACCAGCTGTTGCGCCTAGTTTAGCCATTAGTCACCTCCTATACCGTTGATGTTGCAAATGTAGCATTAATTGCCCCTGAACCTAATTCAGAACCTAAGAATCCGAATCTCCATTTATTATCTTCATTACAGAAGAATGCTAACTCAGCTCCTATTGCAGTTTGATTATCAGTTGCAGTTTGTGCAATAGTTAATGTATTATGTGCACCAGCCACAGTGACAATAGCACCACCACCAACAGCAACAGTTTGAGTCCAAGTTTCTACATAAGCAGGTCTTCGAGCTACCATTAACCCATCGCCTAAATTAGTAACTCCAACACATATAGTACCTGCCTCAAACGTATCACCACTTCCACAAGAAAAAACTATATTTTGACCACCGTCAGCTTGCGCTGAAAATCTAAATACAGTTAATGACCCTTTATGGGCAGAAGGTAATGTTATAGCCGAAGCTCCTGTGCCACCGTCAACTAAGCATTCACAAATATCACCATTAACTAAAGTAATACCTGCTCTTGCTTTTGCATCAGTAACATCAGCAGCAAGCCTTAAGTTTAAGTCATTCCAATTCCAAGAATTATAAGCTAATTTATTTTGCAAATACTCATTAGATAAATTAACTTGACCAAACTTATCATCTTGTTTATTTTGTCCGTATATTGGATTTGCCATGATTAATCCCCCCTATTTCCAGATAGCATGAGATTCGGCCATGCCAAACTCCATACCAGCTTCAGTTAAGATTTGATCAACACGACGGTCAATACCACTATTTTCAAGTGTTTGCACACCTACATAAATACCAGTATCACGGTTTATACCATTGCCTACCAATGGACGATAAAAACAATGCTTCATGTTCATAGCAAGAATTTTTACAGGACTTCCATCCAAATGTACATTACGTACAACATTCATGTCACCATAAACAGTTGAGATTGTTGTTGTGTCCAGACCGAGCACTTTTTTACGACCTGTTACAGCCAGGTCAGCACTAAAGTTAGAAGAAACTTCCATGTTATTCTTGAAGTATCCACCTAATTTATGCAACCAATTATAAGTTTCTGTATCACAGAAAAATACATTAGCTGAGCTACCATTATAACGAGGATCTAGATAGTTAGACATATCATCTAGGAAATCGTCTGCTGTCTTTGTAGATGTGGCTAAATTAAAAATGTTTCCATTAGTTAACACATAATCTACAGCACCTTGTGTATACTGAATACCATTAGTAGTATCTATATACTGAGTACCAAATAATAAGTCAGCTTCAATATCCCACTTATGTTCGATTAACTTTTCTTTCCAGATTCTTGCCCACTCATTACCTTCATACCTAAGAACTGTAGCACGAGCAGTATTGGACATAGCCATTGTGGTCTTCCAAATCTGAGTTGCACCAGTCTTTAGTGTGTAAGGCTGATCTTTCCAAGTTTCTGGGAATCCAGATCCTTCTTTATTTGCATTACCAACCACATAACATCTTTGCTGCTCTAATTCGCTAGCAATTGAGTTGCTATACATAGTAACACCAGTACCTTTTGGAGTATTAGTATCAAACGATGCAATTTCAACATCAGCTGCAGCTGGAGACTTTACAACAGTTGTTTTAAGTATTACAAATTCACCACTTGTTGTAACACTTTCTACTTTTACTATTGCATAGCTATCAACTTCGCCACCACCTGATCCAGGTGATTCGCCTGCTGTATGTGTATTGATCTTGACTAATTGCCCTTCCATGAAAAACTCTGGCTTTGTACCAGCATCACCTACTGATATGTCATTATTAGCCTGACCATAAACATTTTGAACATTTCCAGAAGATTTATAATCAGTTCCCATTTTAAAGTAGTAAGTACCACCTTGATTGCTATTTGCATCCGCCCATGTTGAATCAGCCGCAGTACTTACCGCAGATGTTGTTCCATGTGCTGTTACATAAGCATAACGCTTGTGATATGAACCTCTCTTTTCAGTAAACTGAAAATGAGGATCATCTGTTGGTTTTTTGTTTAGTTTCGATACAAATCGAAAAAACGGGTCTTGAGCTATTGCTAGTTCTGAAACCCTGTCACCGAAATTATACTTCCGCCTTAGATCGCCAGTATCAACTGTACCATAGGTCGCTCCAGTGTCAAGATTTAAACTAGAAGTAGTATTTCCCGTGTAAAATAAATCAGCCATTTCTGATCTCCTTATTCGTTAAATATATTTTCTAAGTTATTGTCTGCTTTCTGAATTAAGTTGAATATAGCGTCGTTATGATTTACATCTCCAGCACTTTCACCACCAGAAGAACTAGCTGTTACAGGCACAGATTGAACATTTTTCATCTGATCTAAGACTTGTTGCTTTGAATTGTTAGCAATTTTATTATTTGCTTTATCACGATTTTTTAGGTAGTTAATATCTTCCCAAGAAAGTTTGTGATTTTGCGCCCATGAATTGAGCTCTGCAAATTCGTCTTTATTCATATTGTTAGTTTCAACAAACTGTCTAGCCTGCTGTTGTAATGTTCTTTTTTGTGCAGCCTGTTGAGCTTGTGCTCTTTCTGCATTGATTCTATCATCAACCTTTTGTTCTGCTCTTTTATCCACTAATGTAGAAAATACTTTTGCAGATTGAGAATTTGGATCCGATATAGCTTCATCCATATCAAATACAAAGTCATCACCTAAGTCTAACGATTGTTTCATGTCTGGTTTAGTCCCTTTATCTAAATAATTACGAACCATGTCCACTAATTCAGCATCTTGCTCCATTACGTTAATTAAAGATTTATAGGGTTTGAGTTTTTCGCCTTCTTCGGCCTCGGCCTTTAATCTTTGCGCTTCACGTGTAGAGTCACTGTACCGTTTTTTATACGGATTACTATCATCCTCCCAATTAGGAGCCTGTAGTACTTCCCTGGAAGAAGAGTCCATTTCTGGAGTTTCTACTTCTGGATCTGTTTTTTGTCGATCCTCTGGGGCATCTTGTATTGCACCATTTACTTGTGTTTCAATGGCATCAAAAAAGTCTGCATTGGAGTCCTCTACTATTGTATTCATTACTTGATCTACAACTTGTTCGGAGTTACCTTGTGTCTTTTCTGTCATTTTATATAAATTCCTTATTTATCTATTGTTGTAATTTATTATTTTCTTTTTTTTCTGCCAAACCATTTTGAAGAGCTTGTTTAAACTCTTTTTCTTGGTTTCTTTGCATGTCCTTTGATCGTTCATTTTGAAGATTCTGGTTTGCCCTTGCGACAGCAGTATCTCCTTTTAATTTTGAACTAGTATCAAGAATCTGTTTTCTCATGTCATGTTCTGCCATTCTAACTTTATCTTTTATACCAGCTTGAACGAGTTGTCTTTCTAAAGTCTCAATAGTGCCTTCTTTGTCTTGCAATGCATTTTGAGCTTCTTCAAGTTGTTTTCTCATTTGAGCTAATAAGCTCTTACGTTGAGCAATTTGTTCTTTATTTTTAATATCAGCCTCAGCTAATACAGCAACATCATCTACAACACCTAGTTTCATCATTTCCATAAGCTCTTTTAAGTATGCCCATCTATTAACTGGCATTGTAGATCCTGCAATTAATCTAACATCAAATTTTGCTGTTTCATAATCAAAAAACTTTCCGACTGCGTCACCATATTTATTATATTGAATAATATTTACTTCAACATCTTTAACCCCTTGATTATTTGGCTCTACAATTCTAAATACCTTATTTGTTTTGTAGGCTGATTGCGCATAATCTCTTACTATTTCTCCTAAATGTTGCAATGATGGTTCAACTGCATTTTTCATCCAAGTTTTAACCCTACGAGTACCATACTCATCATTAGCCATTAAACCTTTAAATGTGTCATGCTGAGATTTCATATCTCCCTGCATAGAAGAATATATTCCTGCTAAATATTCCATGTCCTGTTTTCCAAGTTCTACTATATTAGCAAAAGCAGTAGATATTGGAGCTGGCTGAACAATACTAGGAGCTTCAAATCCTTGTCTAACTGGAAGTAGTGCGCCAGGAGCAGACGCATAGCGTTCCCAATAGTCTTCATCTATACTTCCCTCTTGGTAAAGATATCGTAAGGAGGAGCCTAATGACGCATTGTGTATCATTAGTTGATGAGCTTTATTGAGCTCTTGTTGTTTCCCTACCAACGGTGAAACTGCAGACATAGGATATGGTGTCCCTGTCCATTTATAATGTATAGGTACTATTGGATATTCTACTCCTGGCAGAATTGCTTCATACATAAAAGTGTCGCCTATTACACAGCTTAATCTTACTCTAGACTCATAAAACTTTATTGCATCTATTAAGCTATTTTTAAGTTCGCCTTTCATTAAAACTTTAAATTCTTTTTCTGATACTACATTGTTTTCAACCCTACTAACAGCTTCCATTGCTTGAGATATTTTTTGTTCTCTTATTTGAATAACTTGCTGTTCCATTTGTTTTTCTAATTTTTCAATTTCAAGAGTAAATCTTTCTTCTATAATATTTCCTGCTTGTAATTGCTGATTTAAGTCTAAAATGCTTTCTTGAGTCTTTACTTGCATTTCTTTTTGAATATCTTCCATTTCTAAATCTACTTGAGCTCTTATTTTTACGATCTCTTCTTCTGAGGGCTCTATTCGATAGAATACATTCATATAAGGGAGTTTAATCTTTTCATACATTTCATAATAATCCAATCTTCTATCTTCATCTCCAAAAAAGTCCATTGTTTCATCAATTATGTCTTTATATTGAAAATCATTTTTTTCTGCTTTTAAGCTGTAACTATGATTATCATGCTCTGTATGATTAGCATTTTTAATTTTTCTTGAATATTCTGGCAATATTTTTTCTAAATGAGACTCAGGAATTACTTTATGAACCATTATATAAGCTGCATCACGATAAAATATATCTCTACTTTTAGGATCTATAAACACATCAAATGGTTCTATAGTATCAATTCTAACCTCACCTAAACCTCTGTCGGCATGAGGATCAACAAATACTTTAAAATATCCAACACTTTTAGTAGCAGCATCGTTAATGGCTTGGCTAAACTTACTTTGACCATCACTTTCATACCATATATAATCAGCAATATCAGCATGTACATTTGCTACATCAACATCTGAGCCTTCTGCTCCTACAGCTTGCCATCTTGGTTGGTTTGCAGTAACATAGAAATTTAACATCTCTATAATAGGAATAATTCTATTTATAGTAAATGTGGGCATTCCTTGCCTTTCTAATGTATCATTTTCATCTTGTGACAATTGATTGTCTAGATAAAAATCATGAGCCTGTTGATTAACCTTTTCCCAACGCTGTCTGCTTGCGCTATTAAGATTAATATATAAATCTTTTACTCTTTCAGCTTTTGTTTTTGCTGTCTGTCTTGCCATTATATCTCCTTGATGTATCTACTTACTAAGTACTTCTTTTATTAAAAAATCTATGTCCTCATCGTTTTTATCTAATCTCTTACCTAAACTTTTAATAAGAACATCTTGCTTTATATCGCTTGGAATAGGGGCATCTTGAAGCGCTTTAATTTCCTCTATTGCCTGAGTATTTCTATTAGCTTCATTTTCTACAAATGCCATTCTTGTAGTTAATTGACTATATCCCCAAACCATAGCAGATATAAAACCAACAACTTGAATGATCATTGGCAAACTAATATTTAAACTTGTTTTATCACTAATTCTTCTATTATCACTCATTTTTTATTTTTACCCCAGCTAAATGGATTTAAATTTAATTCATTTTCATACCACAACATTCTTTCTTCCATTTCATCTACATGCGCTTTTTCTGCTGCTTTTCTTTCTGCTTCATGTAATTCTATTTCTTTTAAAGCTAAGTCCATATTTCTTTCTAAAGTCTGTATTCTACCTTCTAATCTCCAGAAAAAATATACAACTATTGCTGTTCCTGCTACTATTTGTAAAAGCCATTTAAAATTAATTGTAATGGCCATAGAGTCACCAATTACCTCCCCTTTATAAGATCTTGCACCTTTATTATCTGAGGCCACTTCCACCTCTCCTTCTTCCACGATCTTTTTTCCCACGTTTACGTCTATTCTCCACTTGAAGCTCTAAAAATTCAGGACTTTTAAATTCTGAAAACTCTGAGCTTTGAAACATTGAACATAATATTAATATTTTAATCATGCTAATACCCAATTTTTAGGTTTATCTATTTGTCTTCTTATCCATTCTCCTGAAGTATTTTCTGCCCCAGTAGGTGGATGTGCATATTTAACTGCATAAGCTAAAGCATCTATAGTATCATCATGAGCCATTCTTTTACCAAATGTCAATATCTCATGTTGCAGATCATAATGTGTTTCTCTTATTTTAACTGCTCCTATAGACATTCTTTGAGCTAAAACTCCTTGTATTCTATCTAACTTACTTTGCTTTGTTCCTGGCTTTTCTTCCTTGAACCTTAAACTAAAATCATTCTTTCTTCTCATTTCACTTCTTAGTGATTGGAATATAGGCTTAGACATAGATGTATCTTCTACTGTAAATAATGTTGGATTAAACTTTGCATTTAATTCAAACATATAATCTACTATACCTTTTTTATTTTCGCCTGGTATACCTAAAACAGGTAATGACCTTTTTCTTATATAATCCAGCACGTATATATTAGCATTAATATCACATGCAACCACCATAATTACACTAAAATCACTATCTCTTCTCTCAGAATCTGTTGCTGGATCAACTCCTGCAAATACAGCTACTGGTATTTTTTCTCCATTATTATATATATAAGGCATTTTTTCATTATCATCAAATTTAAAAAATCCTTCCCAATACTTAACATGCCTCATATTGAATATAGAATCTTCAGCAGACTGAACTTCCATCATATATTCTTGGTAGAACTTTTGAGGTTGACCTGAATCTATATAAAACTTTTTCTTCTCATTTAACTTATCTATTGGAAACCAACTGCCCCATAAAGAATTACCTTCTAAGTCTATTGCCTTGTATAGCATTACTTTCCAAGAAAAGTCTTTATCTTCTTTTTGAGCCTTTTCATAATTGACAATGAGGTTATTAATGAAAGAGTCGAAGTGAACAGGTGTACCGTTAATGCGAAGCCTACCGTCATGAGGTTCCAAAGCAGGAGCAACAACAGCGGTAACCATATTAGCATTTTTTGACCTAGATTCAGCAGTAAGGGTATTATTTTCGTCTTCAAAATCATCAAGAACCACAAGATCGTATCTTTTATGTAGTTTAGCACCACCACGAATACCAGATATGTTCGATTTGGAGATGAGTTTAGATCCATTGGCTAACTCTATATCTGTTTCTGTCCATTTTCTTCCTTTCATATTACCAAAATAATATTTTATCTTATCATTAAACTCTAAATGAGTTTTAACATAGTCCATGTTACCTACTGCAAGCTTTTGAGTAGCTGATACCCATCCGTAAAATAAAGGCTCTTCTGCGAAGCAAAATGATCTAAGTATATCTGCCTTCGTAATAACAGTTTTCCCGTGTCCACGGGGCATTATAATGGCTAAATTCCTATGTTTATGTATATCACCTTTCTTTGCATCAATAGCATCTACTATTTGATAGTGAAACCATGGAGTTTCTGATCTGCAAAAGTCATCAGGTAAAAATAATTTGCCAAATGCAATTATATCATTTTTAGCAGCTAATAATAACTCCTCTGCTTCAGATACATTTTTTGTATTAATATTTGCCACTATTATTTTTTGCTATTAACCTCTTGTAATGCAGGTCTTTTAACATCTTCTATTTGAGCAGCTTCAAATCCTTGGAATATACCAGCAACTTCAGTAATCTTCTTTTTAGTAACAACACCATATACATCCCAAAGCATTTTTAAGGCATTCAATCTATCTGAGCCATTCTTTCCATCTACAGCTTCATTCTTTGCTGTTGCGATTAACATCTCTAGATTTACATCTAGCTTTTCAAATACTTTGGTTAACTCTTCTTCTGTTGGATTCATTAACTTAATTATCCTTTCTGTTTTTAATAATAGTGCGGCACGTCTTTTTGCATAAGGCTTACTTTTCGCATCAAAGGTGTCCATATAGGCTTTAACTGCGTCTGATCCTCTTACTATCTTAGTTGCAAACTCAACCTCACGATTTGTAGGCTTTTTGCGCTCTTTTATAGTAGTCGCATCTAGTTTACCGTTTAATGTATACCTGCTTTCTCTTTCGGCAGTATCAAGTACCCCATCAATCTTATAGGTTCCGATACATGTTCTAAGAACCGTTAATTTGCCAACCTTTTTTCTTTCTAAAATCTGCACATAAGCATTATCATCTGTAAGAACCCAGTCCCCTGGGTACCCGTCACGCCAATTTTTTACTATATTAGTGCCGCTAGGCACTTCCGATTCTAAATCGTACACATAGTGGTCTTTACCTTTTATTGTATAGGTTCTCATCTAAGTCCTTTTACTGGCCTTTTAATCTTACGTCTCCGTTTGTGAGACCTCTTTCTGCGAACATCTTCATTTGGTTTACATTCTTCATAAGGTATTTCAGTAAAAAACATATTTATCACTAATAGCTTTGTTATTAAAAATATGTCACCCATGAAAACCTCCGAATTTTTTTTAGAAAATTTTTTACACTATACTTTTATTAATACATATACCTTTACTGTTACTTGTGGGGCTAATTAACTTTAACTAGCCCCTAGTTAGCCCCTAGTAAGGTGCTTGGTAGGTGCTAATAACCCCCACCCATATTCTTTATAGTACCAGCTATGTTACTGGCCATCATGTCAGCTTTAGTTTTAATCTTATCAAATGAAGATTCTCCCTCTTGGTTACGATCTTGGGCTCTATTTCTTGCGATTCTAGACTTAGCAGCCTTTGGGTCTTCATTAGGATATTTCTCGTATTTAGGCATGTTTTTACTCCTTATTTAATAGTGTTAAGTTAACCATTCTTTCTAAAACTACAAAACCTTAAAAAATAGGAACAAAATGTTATGTGTGTATATAACAGAAGGGGAGGGGGGCATCAAGGGTTTTTCGTATATGGAATTGCGTTATCTTTGTTTTTTTTCTCGTTAGGTTTCTCTTCGGTGACTGATCTGTACAATTAAACAATGTTCCTGTACTATATCCTCTCTTGATATCTTTTATTATTGGAATTTTGTTTAGTCTGCTGTTAGTCTATGTATATATATGTATGTATCTATCTATATGTATATCCTTATATGTATTGTTATCTAAATGATTGAGTGCGATATCTTGCTATTTGAGGCGTTTCTCGTCGATAAACTGCAGTTGTTTAATGTGTAATCAATCCTAATCTCCTCTATAAACCTATTAATTATGCTATTATTATATACTATTGCTTACAGGTATTTCCTAATATTTGAGGCGATTTTGAGCCATTTGTCGACGAGATAATCTTTTTACTTGTTTGGTATTATCTAGATATCTTATATTATACCAGTCGCAACAATTGATTAAATATATTTGCTTTTTGACATAACCCAAATAATCATGGGGACTACAGACGAGGTAAGAAGGGAAGTCATGGACACTAAATCTGCCGTACTGAACTAGGTGGTGTAGGGGTGAGAGCCACCGACGGATAACAAGTCAGAGAATAGAAGAGAAGCTAGGTATGTAAGAGGCTTGTGTATACTAAACATATACAAGAGAATACCAAGGAGTAGTGGGATAAAGTAGTCATAGACTATCTACGAAGAGATGCACGACATGGATGTCCTCCTGAGACGAAGGGAGTTCAAGAAGAGAAGCTAGGTGTGGATATGATAGACAATGAATTTCCTCTACATGACCGAGACCAAAGTGTTGAATGCTTCAGACTATTGCAAGAGTATGCAAGAAGGGTACTCTGAAGAGAACAGAAGGGTGGTATGGTAGAGAAGCATTGAGGGTTCGATTCCCTC
>VTLG01015578.1_pt1 | contig 10146 bp, 25 predicted proteins | sample 4694571 | NCBI WGS metagenome assembly VTLG01 (sample SAMN12604809, study PRJNA352737) | marine metagenome | biome: ENVO:00000447; feature: ENVO:00000209|ENVO:00000569|ENVO:01000036; material: ENVO:00002151; isolation source: viral sequences binned using virsorter ... | reverse complement strand
GCTGGTAGATCTGCTGTCAATAGTGCTCTTGTTTCTTCATCATCTGAATCACAAGGATCTACTGGAGATGGATATGTAACATTAACTGTAAACTATGAAGCTACAGGTAATAATCCATCTGGAGGTGGTGGTGGATCAGGTGCTGGTTTGAATTTCTCTATCCAACGAGTAGATACTGACGATGATATTAAAACTGCATTCGCTGTGAATGTAGGTTCAGGTGGCAATGGTGGATCAGGTGGAGGTAGCAATGGTACAGGTGGTAGAATTAAAGTTTCATGTTATGGACAATTACCTGGCGATGATAATGTCGTAGGTATTTCTGAAGCTGCTGGTAGGTTTTGGGATGTACCAGATTTTCCTGCTTCTGGATATCTTATTTCAGGTAACCCTCAAGGTGGAACTTTAGGTGCTATTTGGCATTCTGCTTCTAATGGTGTAAATGTAGTTGGTTCAACTGGTTCTAACTTCCCACTTGCAAATAATATTTCAAATAATTTATCAAATAGAAATATTAGGTTTAGTGGTGAAGGAAATAGATTCCTTCAAATTGGTCCTCTTAATTTAACAAATGTAGACCAAATTACAATGGGTATCATTAAAGGTAATGGTTCTAATGGTGGTGATACACCAGAAGAAGATTTGGTTATATTCTGGAAACCTAGTTTAGATGCTACATCAGAGACACCATTACAAGCAATTGCACAAGCAGGAACTATATCTGCATCTGGATGGGTTAATTATTCCGTTCCTTTAGATGAGAACAGTGACGCAAAAGAAAATGGAATATACTTGATTGTAAGACAAACAAGACCTGATAACTCTGGTGACAATGATGATCCTGCATTAGGAGATGAAAATGATAACTGGGGTCTAGCTCTATTTGGTCTTAGATATGCCACATATACTGATAGAGTATTCATTCCAACGTTGGATGCAACTTTACCTAGTAATGAAGGTGATTGTGGACCTGAAGATGGTATTGATGTTGTGAAAAGAATAGTTACTGCTAATGAATCAAACATCAGATTTACGGATGGTACATTTAAACTGTCAGCATCAACTCCAGTATCTGTTACTGGAACTGCACAAGTTCAGACTACTCTGCCATTGGTCACTAAGTACCATAGATCAAAGTACCTGATCAAGGCATTATAAGATAAATAACACATAAAGAACTGATAAAATGGCGACCTCTAGCACAGCACAATTAGTTTTTAATGCCTTTGATAGGATTATTAGCTATCGAGGTGTTCAAAAACAATTAAATGATGATTTTTGGGATACAAAGATCTCACCTATCATCAGACCCTTATGGGATTCTGATAAGGATAGACTTGAGTTGTTTGTGTATCGTGAGGATGGCACTTATTTAATTCAAAGATCTAAGTATAGAAGAGATCATAAGACAAAGACTAGTAAATGGACATCATATGAGTTTGATCCTACTGGTATAGAGGAATATAGTCCTACTAATCTGTATGATCAGCTAAGAGAGCAATTCTTTGAGTTCAAAGATATAACAGAAGCACAATATGAACAGGCAGTTCGTAGAAAGATTGAAGAAGCAAACATCCTTAGTTGGAGTAAGGTTCTATTAGTAAGAATGTTCTTGTTAGGTGATTGTGATTGGACACAGTTAGGAGATAATGGATTAACTGACGAGAAGAAGGCAATGTGGTTAGCATATAGAAAATGGATTAGAGACAATCCTAAAACAAATGCACAAGGACAAGATGCAGAAACAGCATATGATGTTATCTTCCCTATCACACCAGACGAATTTATAAAAAGAAAAGCAGATGGTATGTCTGACAAAGCTTTAGAAAGATATGGTCAGCAAGGTAATGATAAAGATTATCTTGACAGTAGCTATCATTTCTGGAAACTATCAGCTAACTCTATGTCATACTTCGCTCAGAAAATGAGTGTGTATCTGGTATTAACAACTATCACCAGAGATGCTATGGGTGAAGGTAAGTTTGGTAGAATTGATATTGATAATTACAGAACACAAATTGTTAACCACATACCACCTTACAAGTTTGAAACTGAGGAAGAAAGAAAGAGGTATTATGGTGCAGACTATAATAATGGTGAAATGATCACTGCAGAAACTATAGAAGGAAAAAGTCAAGAATGGATTGATGACCTTCTGTCTAGAATTGAAGCAGGAGAAGTATAATGCTAGTATCAATGAACGCACAGCGATTATATGAATTGATTCATTATTTCGCTAAAGAAAAGAATAAACATATCTTAGTCATCGATACATCCACATGGATGGCATTGGGTGATACTAAGAAAGCTACAGTAAAGACATACTATGAGGATTTCTTACCTGTGGATGAGATAGGAGAGATATTCTCTGAAAGATATACCTTCTATGAATTTGATAGTCAGACTAGTGCTGTTGATATAGCAAATGAGTGGTTCCCACTATCAACTGATCTAGAAGATCAAGATTATTTTATTGAATGTTATGTTGTTAACCCATCAGGTGCTATGCCTTATGGTAACAAAGTTCCAGCAAATCCTGGATAACATAGGACAGTTATTGTAGTGTCCACCCAATTAGTTGACACCCTCTGGGTGCTGTGGTAGGATGATGTCATCAAGCGAAAAACAATGAAAGTTCCTACTCAAGCAGAACTAACTCACATGCAGATACAAGCTATCTTAAGGGAGCATTCCATCCCTGAGGATCAGATCAAGTATATTGGTGAGAGGGAATATACAGTACAATACTGCTCACATCCTGAGTATCATGGTCAGATTATGCCATGGTATTTGATTGGTGGTGAGCATGAAGTGCCAGTTTGTGACATTGGATCAATTGACCAGTGTGACGAAGATGACGAAGGAGTAGAACTAGAGAACGTTACTGATGACTGGTATGATGAGGAGGGTAACCTAATACCATGAAAACAGTCAATCGTTACACTAGAGCAGGAAAGTATGGTAAGGTTATCACTTGCCCTAAATGCTCTCAATATGCTAGAGTATATCACTTCAGTTGGTCTGCACTCTCTTGTCAGAGTTGTGGAAAATCTGTAAATAAAGAGGAATGGGAACTAGCATGACAAATAAACATGAAAAGCGTAGAGATGCATTGACCATCTTTACTGAATCAATCCATAAACCTGATTCACGTTTACGTGGTTGTGCTCACAACCAAGAATGTTTTAATGAATTGATGGAGTGGAGAGATGAAGTCCTTGAATATCTTAAGGTGAGACATCAACAAGAGTTTGGACTAGATAGTAACTACAAACCACCAGAGTACCCATCTAGATATTAATGGATAAAAAAGAGAGAATTCTGCAATCAATACAGCAGATACATACTGTAACTAAACTAATCGATGACATCGATTATGATAGCTACATGGGTAGCAAATTGATTATGGTTCAGGTTGAACTTGAAAGACATCTTACTAATTTGATTCACAATGAAAGAAGAGCAATTCAAAGAAGCGATCAACAACATTTTGATGCTTCAGAACAACAATGATCACAATTTTCAAATTTTGCAGGCACAGATTGATAACCTGCAAAAGCAAATTAATGATCTGAATGATCTGAAACAGATGTTCAGGTTACCAAATCCAGCAAACAAAGATCGTAAGTTGTTCGATGAAGAAGAGTGATCTTGAATTACTCCAACCTGTACAATGGCATGATGTAACAGGTTACATTAATTTTATATGTGAAGACTATCTAACGATATGCTTCATAGATGAACCTCTTCCTACGAGTGCAAACTCACGTTGGGGTCGTCATTATGCTGCTATTCTAGTATACCCTCAATATTATCATGAAATACGCTGTCGTGTGGATGAAGAAAAAGAAGAAGGGAAAATCCCCCCAACAAGCGATATTTTACAATTTGGACGATGCCGTTCGGTGGGAAGAGCACATAAACAGAACGATACACGCAAAAACAAACGTAATCCCCCTGTTCAGTGACAGCTAACAAACTGTCACACACCCTATTGCAGGGGTCAGATTCTGATGTATAGTAAGTACATCAATCAATTACTCTCCTATGAAAGAGAAAATGTACTTGGTCACTGACATCACATTCGATACTACCGATGGTGGTAATAGAGAAGGTGAAGACCTTATGACCTTAGAAGAGGAGAGAAACCTCGAAGAGGATGCCAGAGGTCTCTGGTATGCTACAGATGAGTATCACTTATGTGATAAAATCACTGAGAAGTTTGGATTTGGTATTGTTCATATCAATTCCACCAATGATACTTTACATCCTCTTACTGCCTACATGTAACTCCTAGGGCATCTAGGAGGGACTACAATGCCCCTTTAATTATTATTGCTATGGAAACTCGTTCTATGCAACTGACCGTTAATCAGGTCAATTTCATCATAGATATGATGTGGGATGTAGATCCTGATCTTTGCAAGACTCTTGCAAAACGTAACCAGATTGATGATGTTCAATTACATGATCAACTCCAACACCAATTACACAGCATTTCTTAAAACAATGTCATCCGAATTGAACAACTTCATCGAAACCATGTCAGGTAACTGGGAGGAGCAAGCAGCAGAACTAGAGATCACTGTAGATGAACTCTTGAATGAACTTGCCAGTCGTGTGACAGTAAACAAACTGCCACACCAGAGGATGCACGGTTACTAATCCTTGTTATAATAAGTATATCAACAAAGGACACATGACCAACTCATTAGCTACTTCCCAAGACCAAGTGTACAAATACACTGAAATGCTTTGCCAAGCACTCATTAACGATTATGTTAGTAGTTGTGTGCGTCAATTTGAGCGTAACATTCTTACTGCTGAGTCTAAGTGGGACGTAGAATACAATACCAAGCGTATTGAAGAGATGAAGGAGAGTCCTGATTATGATTTCGTGATTGAATCAGGTAGAAAATACCTTAAGATCGTCATGGTGAACAATCAGCGTAGTGTCCATGCATTTGTTGATAAAAAGACAGGTGAACTCTACAAACCAGCAGGTTGGAAGTCTCCTGCCAAGCACGTTCGTGGTCAACTACTAGATTCCGCTAGTCGTGAGCACATCCTAGAGCGTTGCGACTGGGCAGGAGGATATCTTTACATGCGTTGACAAACAACCATTTATAAATTATACTACATAGGTCACCCACTCTTTCTCTCATGCCAGTTCCTGATTTCTATCTTGTTGCCGATGGCAACGCATACGCACTAGACGACAACGGTATCGCATTCGGTGCTCCAGTCAATAAGGATAATTCCGTTGATTGGGAGCATAGCTACGATTTTAGCGAACACCTAGAAGAAGATGAACTTGAGTATATTGCACATATGTGCCAAAACCTTAAACAGGCACAGGCATTAACCCACGAATTTCACCATGAGGTCTTTGTTAAATGAGTAAACCCAATCCATTAGCAGAATACATTTCTACTTTAGTAGAACCATTCTCCCATCGCTACAAAGAAGGAGAATATACTATTACTGTTATTCCACGTGCTGATCTGGATGATGAGGGTGTGCAACGCTACTGGCGAGCATTCTCTAAGTTTCCTAATGATTTTGCCGCAGCATTAAATCGTATGCTGCCTCGTGACGTACAATTTGTATCTTACGATCATCTTTCTAATCAACTTACTCTTCTTAAAAAATGAACAACGAAGAAGCACTACTTATTTCCCAGAGACGTGACGACATTTACGAGTGGGTAGTATCACGTTTCAAGACTCTTATGGCAGAGGAGCGTGTTGATGATGCACTATGCTTTGCTGATGAGTATTTTGAATGGTTAGATCCTAACCAACTAGATGATGAGGAAACCTTATTCTTTGATGCTAATGAACTCAAAGCACTCTACCAAGAACTCACCCAAGGTTGATGCTTCTATGAAGGCATTGATATTAGAGTACATGAATCAGTGTAATAAAGGTAATCATGCTGAAGCAGAGGTTATCTTACACAAGATCAATACTATGAGGAAACTAACTGATGACAGTTAATTGTATATCAGCGTTTCCTTCTCCTATTCTTCAATTTGGTGTTGATGGATTTCCTGATCAACGTGATCAGATAATACGGAACATTTACTCTGTAAAGGAAACAACTGAGTCTGTTAGCTATTCAAATGAGGGTGGGTGGCAGTCTCCTAAACAAGATCCAACACCACATATACTATTCAAGACTATCAATAGTATTATGACACAATTCCTCAATGAGGAATTACAGTATAGTATTGGCAATGTGTGGTTCAATGTAAATAGTGAAGGATCATTCAATCATAAGCATACCCATCCATGTTGTGATCTTGCTGCTGTATTCTATGTGAAAGTTCCTGAGGGTGATTGTGGTAGACTTGAGATTGAAAATCCAAACTACTTCAATCAGGTTAAACTATTAGATGCGATGAAACCAGATATCAAGGAGAGTATGGTCGCATTCACTTCTATGTGGTTAAATCCTGTAGAAGGATGTGGTTTCATTTTTCCATCTCATCTAGTACATCGTGTATCAAAGAATAACACTCAAGAAGATAGGATAAGCATTTCATGGAACATGACCTTAAATTAAATGGCAAAGAAGACATCACGCACCAACGCAGCGTTGAAAGACAACTTAGCATCTTTGAATACAAAGAGCAAGAAATCAACAGCTACCTCGAAGAAGAGTTCTACAACTCCCAAAGCGAAGGCAAAGACATCGACCAAGATAACCATAGTACAATCACGTAAGAAGGATTTGTTTCCTATGATGGGAGTACATAAGTTCCCATATAGATTTGAACCAATGCCTGAGATAGCAGATAGATTCAACTTAGCATGGTTTGATGAACACTATGGTGATGAACGTATGATGAATCACATACGTAAGTACAAACTCAAACCACACCAGTACAAATGTTATGTGAACTACTGGTGGTTGAAAGAGAAATCTAATGCCAAATAACATGTCTAAAGAACAACTGATTAAAGCACTAGAACAAGTGCTTAATGTCAAGTGTGAGACCTATTACACTAAGAACTCTTCAGGTCAGGAAACATTACGTTACCAATTTACCATACCACTTGATAAAGAGTAGGGTATGTGTTATAATTAGTACCAACTACGTCACTACTACCATGGACAACGATCAGTTAATGGAAGAGATGCAGGTACAAGCACAAGAAGATGGTTACATCTACGATGATGCTACATATGATCTAGAAATTGAATACACAACCCAATCATGACTCTAACTCTATCTGAGGTTGAAATGTTACTCAAAGTATATGCTAGGAGTAATAATTTCAATCAGAACCTAGTTAACAAACTAGAATCATACCGTTATAGACTAACGAGACCATGATTCTATTTCTAGCTAACCCTTCTGTGTATACATTACCAGGTACATGGGAGAAACAACCATTGATTGAAGCAGGTCTTGCTATACCAATCCTTATTGGTGTAGTTGTCATTGCATTAATGGGTTATGGTATATACATGACCTTTGGTGCAGGTAAGGAAGGACTTAGGGATGAGATTGATGAGCATTCTAAGATGCACGAACTAGGCATAGCACATGGGCATGAGGGTAAGAGAGCTTATGTGACATCAGTAAAGAAGGATTACCCAAAACATAATCACGATTAAGAAAATGAATGGACTTGGACTTGAAATCACATTCTGGGTAATACTAGGATGTTACTGTGTATATCTCTGGGAGGAACGTAAAACATGAAAGTAGACACACAATTCACTGTTCCTCATGAGGACATGAAACATAAGGATACGTTACTCCAACTATTGAAGGAGAGAGCGTACCGTAAAGGACATTATACTCTATCATCAGGAAAAGAGAGTGAGCATTATGTCAATTGTAAACCTGTCACACTATCATGTGAGGGTAACGCACTCTTATCACACGTGATGATCAAGTATATTGAGGATAAATCCGTTGCTGTTGGTGGATTAACACTAGGTGCGGATCCACTTGTCATTGGTATCGCACAGAAAGCGTATTATAAGTGCAACAGACATATTGATGCACTCATCGTGCGGAAGAACCCCAAGGGATATGGTACAAAGGAAGTAATTGAAGGTAACAAACCAAAGAAAGGAGCAGTAGTAACAGTATTAGAAGATGTCACCACAACTGGTGGCAGTGCAATGATCGCAGTTAATGCACTTAGAGACGCAGGATATGTTGTGAATAGAGTTGTAGCTATCGTAGATAGGATGGATGATCATAGTATATGGGAGGAGAATAATATAGAATTCAAATCACTCTATACATTAGATGATCTATGCGAATGAATACCCAAACCAAGTTAGTATTTGCACTTGAGCATGTTGCTCACTTGCATGATCTAATTGAGGATAATGAATTTGAACATTATCTAAATGATGCACTATGTACACTTGAATTTGAACTAGAACGCCAACTTGCAAATGAATTACATCGCAAAAATCCCAAACTGGGAGAAAAACTACAAGGATATAGCAACAAGGAAGCTATCAAAGAGGGAATTGGAGCTATTGGACGGATCAGCGATCAAGAGTCATGAAGGCATGATCTATGGTCGCATGTATGCTGAATGGAAGGAACTTATAGAAAATGAATGAAAAAGACTGCACCGATAAACTCACTGAATGTCATGTATCATGTGATACGGACGATAAAGAATGCATATCAGAGTGTATTGAAGAGTATCATGAGTGTGATACCAAAGAGTTCACGGCAGAAGACGTAGAACAATGCATCATTGACACTAATGGTGATTATGCTGAGTGTGTTGACCACTTGGTCGCAACAATGAAATCTAGTAATCAAACAGATGAACTATAAGGACTCTGGTGTGGATATAGATGCAGGTAATGCATTTGTATCACGATTAAAAGAGAAAGTACCTGGTATTGGTGGGTTCAATGGATTATATCCTGTTCCCAAAGGATATGAAGAACCTGTATTAGTATCAGGTACAGATGGTGTGGGTACAAAGATCAATATGTGTAGGATCTTCAATGATTATACTACCATAGGTATTGATCTTGTAGCTATGTGTGTGAATGATGTGATTACATGTGGTGCTAAACCATTGTACTTCCTTGATTATATCTCTACTGGTAAGATATCTCCTATCATAGATCAGATCATGGAAGGTGTGCTCAAAGGATGTGAGCTAGCAGGTGTTGACCTCATTGGAGGTGAAACTGCAGAGCATCCACGTCATGCACCACCACCAGCAGATGCATCTAATATTGACCTAGCAGGGTTTTCCACAGGGGTTGTGGAAAAGGCGGAGATTATTGATGGTAGACTCATTAGAAGCGGAGATAAAATCATTGGATTACCCTCTTCTGGTCTACATTCAAATGGATATTCTTTGGTAAATGATATGCTATGGAGACATAAGATATCATATAAGGATATGCCAGAACTCCTTACGCCCACTACAATCTATGCTAAACAGATACAAGAGCTATTAGATGAGATACCTATCATGGGTATGGCACACATTACAGGTGGTGGTATCCAAGAGAACATTGATCGAGTTATTCCACAGGGGATGACTGCACACATTGATTTTAACGCATGGAATATGCCTGAAGTATTCTCTATTATACAACTGAAAGGTGAAATACCACCAGAAGAAATGAAGAGGGTCTTTAATTTGGGCATAGGATATGCTATAATAATACCACGTGACGTTGACTACGGCACACAAATCGGAGAAATCTTATGACCAGTTACAAAATTGAAGCTAACCCTAACGCAACCAATAGTGAGTTAGATGCCAAACAGGTCATTTTACCTGGTGAAGACCAGAAAACTGTTGATACATATTATCAATACCTGAAGCGTCAACATAAACTAGCTTGTCACATGGAGGACGATTACCAAGATGATTAATTTTTTACTCATCAATGCAGCATTCTTGAACATGTTGTTCTATGTGTTTGCAATAGGATGTGCAATAGCATTCATTATCGAACAGTTTGTTAAGGATAATGAGAGAGATTTGTACATCGTGCAGACCAATAGGAGATACTGTTGGAGAAATGCATGGATCACCAATCTGTTCTGGTTCATGTGTAATGCTGGTATCTGGTTCATGTTGAGAAATCAACAGACACCATCAGATACATTTTGGAACGGAATTTAAACAAAAG
>VTLG01003356.1_pt1 | contig 10147 bp, 18 predicted proteins | sample 4694571 | NCBI WGS metagenome assembly VTLG01 (sample SAMN12604809, study PRJNA352737) | marine metagenome | biome: ENVO:00000447; feature: ENVO:00000209|ENVO:00000569|ENVO:01000036; material: ENVO:00002151; isolation source: viral sequences binned using virsorter ... | reverse complement strand
AAATTATGGATAAGGGAAAATTAAAGGTCTTATTATTTGACCTTAAGAATATAGTAAATGAACTAGAGTCTGAAGTTTATTCTGATGTCAAAGCATACACGAATACTGAAGATGAATTAGCATTTTCAGCAGCACCTAAAAGTTATGATGAAGTTTTTGAGGATGATGATGGCTGATTTAACTGATGAAGAACTTAAACTCAGAGCAAACTGTCTTAAGATTCTTCTTAGTAAGTATGGTGATATAGATCCTCTTAAGGATAAATACTCATCCAGGGACATTTACGAGTGTGCTGATGAATGGATTTCCAAAGGACATAAGATCTCTGCTGGAATAACCGATTACTTTCATGCATACTTCAGCAAACATGAGAGACAAGAAAGCAGCTAAAAAGTTATTAAAAAGGGCAAAGAAACATCCTGATTGGTATACAGAAAAGGACATTTACTATGCTAAAATGATTAGAAAAGAGGAGAAAAGAAAAAAACATGACAAAGAAAAAAGTGAAGCTGATCTCAGTAACACCTGATGCTGAGAAACATATTGCTTATGTTGCTAGGGTAAGTAACCCAAAGAATCAAAACAATGAAAACTTTGCTGGACTATTAAAGTACTGCATTAAGCATGGTCATTGGAGTATCTTTGAGCAATCCTTTATGACTCTTGAGATAGAAACTACAAGAGGTATTGCTGCGCAAATATTAAGGCATAGAAGTTTCACTTACCAAGAGTTCTCTCAAAGGTATGCTGATAGTAATCTCTTAGGTGAGATTGAATTGCCAGAACTTAGAAGACAAGACACTAAGAATAGACAGAATAGTATTGATGATTTAGATCCTGAAGTAGTAGAGAAATTAAATAAACAAATGAATACCCTTTTCAGTTCTGCATTATCATTGTATAATCAGATGTTAGAGAAAGGTATAGCAAAAGAATGTGCAAGATTTGTACTACCACTTGCTACCCCTACCAGAATCTACATGACTGGTTCAGCACGCTCTTGGATTCATTATATCAATCTACGTTCAGGGCATGGAACCCAGAAAGAACATATGGATATTGCTAATGAATGCAAGTCTATTTTTGTAGAACAGTTTCCATCTGTAGCAGAAGCTATGGAGTGGGAATAAATAAATTTACACATATTTACAATTATGCCTACCTACCCTGTGAAACATAAAGAAACTGGAGAGGAGAAAGAACTTTCCATGACTATGGCTGCTTATGATGAATGGAAAAAAGAGAATCCAGACTGGGATAAAGATTGGTCAAAGGGTTGTGCTAGTGCATCACGTGAGTTTAAGTGGACAGGAGAAGCAGCATCTAGTGGATGGAATGAAGTATTAGATAGAGCATCTAAACAACCTGGTGCTAATGTTCGTAAAAACCGCGATTACAGTTTCTAAGTATGCCAAGAAAGAAAGCAAACTCAGGTATCAGTACTAACCCTAGTGGGATGAGTAGTAGAGTCATGAAAAGAAAGAAACCAATCAATCTTGATTTTTTCAAAGAGATAAAACCCCTTACTCCTAATCAGGAAAGGTTCTTTGATCAGTATGATGAAGGTAAGAACCTAGTAGCATATGGATGTGCTGGTACAGGTAAAACATTCATCACTCTTTATAGAGCCATTCAAGATGTTTTAGATCCTAAAACACCTTATGATAAGGTGTATATTGTAAGGTCACTTGTTGCTACTAGGGAGATAGGATTTCTTCCTGGTGATCATGAAGATAAGTCTTGGCTTTATCAGATACCATACAAGCATATGGTAAAGTATATGTTCCAGATGCAAGATGATGCTGCGTTTGAAATGCTCTACAGTAACTTAAAGGCACAGGGTACTATAGATTTTTGGAGTACATCTTTCATAAGAGGTACTACTTTTGATAATGCTATTATAATTGTTGATGAGTTCCAAAATTTAAATTTCCATGAACTTGATTCAATGATTACAAGGATTGGAGAGAATAGTAAGATAATGTTCTGTGGTGATGCTAGTCAGACAGATTTAGTAAAACAAAATGAAAGAACAGGTATAGTAGACTTCATACGTATCTTGCGCAATATGTCATCCTTTGATATAATAGAGTTTAATGCAGAAGATATCTGCAGAAGTGGTTTAGTTAAGGAGTATATCATTGCTAAACTTGAACTCGGTATGGAGATGTAATGTTTAATCATGTTGATCTTGATCTTCCCTCTTTAGATAGAGAAACTATAGATGGTGTTAGATATTATGATATTCCTGGTGAATCTAAATTAGTATCCATTACTTCCATTACCAGTTGGATTAATCGTGAAATCTTTCGTTCATGGAGAGCAAGAGTAGGTAATGAGGAAGCAGATAAAGTTACCAAGGCTGCTACCAGTCGTGGTACTGATATGCATACTCTTACAGAAAATTATCTTTTGAATGAAGAATTGCCTACAGTTCAACCTCTTTCTGAGTTTCTTTTTAAACAATCAAAACCTCAGTTAGATTTAATTAATAACATACATGCAATTGAGAAACCTCTTTATAGTCTTAGACTAGGAGTGGCAGGAACAGTTGATTGCATTGCTGAGTATGAGGGAGAACTTGCTGTTATAGACTTTAAGACTTCTAAGAAACCTAAACCACGTAAATGGATAGACCATTATTTTGTACAGTGTGCTGCTTATGCTTGCATGTTGTATGAGATGAAGGAGATACCAGTTAAAAAATTTGTAATCATTATGTCCTGTGAAAATGGAGAAGTAAAAGTCTATGAAGAGCGTAATAAGGCAAAGTACATTAAGTTACTCTCCGAATATATTGGAGAGTTTGTTAACTTCAAGTTACAAGAATATGGTAAAGCCTGAAGGTAAAAAACTAGACGAGCTAATAGAAAATAAATTCTATTGTGCTAAAAGATTTACAGAAGCAATTGAAAATATTGCTGTAGAAAATAAAGGCATGAGTTATGTTGATGCCATAGTTCATTTTTGCGAAAAGAATAATTTAGATGTAGAATCAGTACCTAAGTTAATTACAAAACCATTGAAAGAGAAACTTAAATGTGAAGCAATGGAATTAAATTTACTTAAGAGAACATCTCATGCTAAACTTCCTATATGATTAAAGTGAATCCTTTTGAAACTTATAAATCCTATCTTGGACTGAAGAATCATTTTACAAAGGATAAGTATGACTACCATAAGTATTGTGGTAAGTCTAGAGCATCTATCAATTCTTTTTATAGAAGAAAGGATAGATTTTTCTTTGAGAAATTGAGCAGACAGAAATCAGATGAAGAGGTAGTAGATTTCTTTGTATCTAATTTTGTTTCATGTGATGATCCCCAGTCTCTATGGATTGGAGAGATTATGAAGAATGGTGAGAGGAATTATAATAGTTGGAGAAAGAAAGTCCAATCACTTTCTTATATGTTTAAGCAAGAGGTGGAAGATTTATTTTCTGGTAAGGATTTTGATAGTGTGTTTAAGATAGAAGGAAGTAAACATCCTATTTTAGTAAAGGAACATTTACAAAATAATATATCATTGGAGACTTTGATATTGTTAGAAAAGATACTAGGATTTAAGAAAGAGTATGATAAAAAGTTACCAGATCCAGTCTGGAAATTTCTTTCTATGAGGATAGAAAAGTACAATACCTTCCTAAATATAGATGTATTCCGTTATAAAAAAATCTTAAAAGAGATTGTTTCCCAATGAGTTTCTTTGATTCAGAAATAGTACAAGAAGAGATGAAAGAGATACAGACTTTACAACATAAAGTTTACTCTAACGTCTGGACTTTTGCTAATATGGATAACAAGGATAAGCGTGAACATATTGATGCTCTTGAAAGATTATTACATAAACAACAGATTCTTTATAAAAGAGTCAGTTTATCTAATGATCCCAATGCAATGGAAATGAAGAAAAATATTATGGAGAGTGCTGAAATGTTTGGGTTCCCAAAGAATGGAGATTTATCTTTAATGTTTGGGCAAATGAACAAAGCAATCAGTGAAATGAGAAAACAACTTGACAGGTCATAGACTTGTTGATAGAATAACTGAGTACAAACAAGCCAAATACAACCAATACGAGGTAATACGAATGGGTTTTTCAGACCTTAAGAAGCAAAGTTCTTTGGGCTCCTTAACTAGTAAGTTAGTTAAAGAAGTCGAGAAGATGAATAACACAGGTGGTAACAACACTGATGACCGTCTTTGGAAACCAGAGATGGACAAGAGTGGTAATGGTTATGCAGTTATTAGATTCCTACCTGCACCAGATGGAGAAGATCTCCCTTGGGTAAAGTTATTCTCTCACGCATTCCAAGGACCAGGTGGATGGTACATTGAGAACAGTCTAACAACAGTTGGACAGAAAGATCCTGTAGGTGATTTAAATAGATCCCTATGGAACAGTGGTAATGAATCAGATAAAGATACAGTACGTAAGCAAAAGCGTAAGCTTTCTTACTATGCAAACATCTATGTTGTAAAAGATCCTGCCAATCCTCAGAATGAGGGTGGAGTTTTCCTTTACAAGTTTGGTAAAAAGATCTTTGATAAGATCATGGATGTAATGCAACCAGAGTTTGAAGATGAGACACCAATCAATCCCTTTGATTTCTGGGCAGGTGCTAACTTTAAGTTGAAGTTGCAGAAGAAGGATGGTTTTTGGAACTATGATAAGTCAGAGTTTGACTCACCAAATCCTTTACTAGATGATGATGACGCACTAGAAGCAGTGTGGAAGAAGCAGTATTCATTGACTGCCTTTACTGCTGCTGATCAGTTCAAGACTTATGATGAACTGAAGAAGCGTTTAGATTATGTTCTTGGTACTAGAGCAAAAGCACAAGCTGCTCAACAGACTGAGTATGATGGATATGCTGCTCAAGAAACCAAGAAGGTTACTGAGGAGGAAGTCCTTAAGAAGTTAGAAAATTCTTATCAAGAAAGTAAGAATGTTTCTGCTCCTGCTACTGAAGACGAAGAAGATCCACTAAGTTACTTTGCAAAACTTGCAGAGAGCTAAGTGAAATTCAAGTTTTAATTCCAAAATACTGGGGAAAAAATCTCCAGTATTTTTTTACGCCTATTACTTTTTTTTCTTTCTATCTGCTTTCTTTTGGGCAGCAGTTCTTGCATTACCTTTCTTTGTTCTTTTATCTGGTTTGCAGGTTCTTTTGGTAGTTTTAAACATTAATCATATAACCTAACGTTTTCTCCTCTTACTACTCTTGGAGAAACATACTGAGTACTTCCTTTAGGATACTCCATAACTCTTTCCATCTCTTCTATAATTAGACCAATAAACCTAGGCTTGATAAGAAAGATATTTCTTTTTTCATCTTGTACTCTTTCTTCAAATTGTCTATTGGTTATAGCATCAGTAATATTAGTACGAATTTGTTCTGTTTTTGTACCTGAATCAAGAAAGGTTACTGAATAATTTGATGGAACTTCCAACCCTTTAGGAACTATTACTTTCTCTTTAGAATCTATAACTTTTTGAGATTCATAATGATGTACACTTTCTATTCCTGCTTCTGAACCATACTTATTAATAAGAAATCTATAAAATGATTGTTCTTCTAATGGCCATTCATTTTGAAGATTGGTGATATTGTTAGATAGCATTACCATCCAATCTAAATTAGAATCTCCATAGACTTTATAAGCTATATTGTCAGGTCTTTCATCAGCAATGATTTGATACTTGGTAAAGTATGTGAGATCATCAAAGACTGTTTGTGATATCTTTGTTCTTTTAAAAAGATTCTTTACTCTTAAGTAATCAGATATGCTTTGCGCTTTGGGAAGTCGACTAACATAGTCAAAGTCTGGAATAAATTTGAAATAATTTTTTGCCATTGCTTAGAATCCCATTGTTGGTGAATTGTTGTCTTTATATTCATCAGCATATATTGGTTCAATCTCTCCAAATGATAGAGTAATTTGATATGAAGTCATTGAAGGTTCACCAGCATAAGTCATATAAGATCCATCAGGTGTGTAGTTAACACTAAAGTTTCTACAAGCACATGGTTTAAACTTATTTAAGAAAGGATGAGGCATATTACCTTCACCATATATGTATTGTAGTTCAAAAATTCTAGGAGTTTTTAAGAAGAGTTGAGATTCAGATCTTTGAGGAGACATATTTCTCTTCATTGATTTTATTATTTTACGAATTATTCTTGCTTCTTCTCTATCTCTAGGAGTAAGAGTAAAGTTAAAGTTGAAAGATCTTAGAGAAGGACCAGTGAATAGTAATTCTAAATTAGGATTCATAACATTACCAGTTGATCTGGTTACTAAGTTATTATTTCCTACTGCTTGACCAGCAAAGTATGCTGCTATAGCTGCTTTTGTATCATCATCTTTAGCATTAGCTAATAAATTTTTACCAGCATCTATTACACTTTTACCTGCCTTAGCGTCTAATCCACCACTACCTAAAACACCTATAGCACCTTCGGCAGCTTTTGCCATGTTAGCTTCTAGAGCATTCAATTGGTTCTCACCCCAACCAACTCCCATACTTTCTGAGAGATTTGGTTGCATTGGAAGTTGAATAGTTTCATAAGAATTTTTAAATCTATTTCCGCCAGAACCAGCAAAACCAGATGCTTTTCCTGGTCCCACATCTATACCTGATGCTTCATAATCAAAAGCTTTTATTTGAATATAATCATAACCAAATTGTGCTAAACTTTGACGAGGATATCTTAATATTTCTTTAGAACCACCCACTGTCATAGATGTTTTTTCAATTCTATTTGTGGTAGCAAAACCTCCTGCAGGTCTTGGAGAACCATCTCTTAAATCACTATTTTGATCATTGGGATTGTTTTGACCAGCATTTCTTCCTAATGATTTGTATCCTTTAGAGTTTATTAATGATGTCCAATTGGTTAAAGTTTGTGGGTCATTATTAACTATTGCTTCCTTTGCTAATCCTATTGTAGCTTTTTTAGTAATACTATTGAGGTTGGTAAATTGCTGTGCATTATCTCCAGTAAATAACTTATCAAATTCTACCTGATTGGTAACTGTTGTTCCTCCAGTGTCTGCATCAAATGTAAATGCTTTAGTTCCTATTCCTTCTAGTAATCCATTGTCTCGATAAACACTATAATCACCACTTCCTTTGTTGGTGATTACTATAGCATTAGCTTTAGAGTTGACAGTTCCTTCTTTAGAATTAATTCTAAAGTCAGCTCTAAATTCTTGAGGGTTTGTTTGTTTTGTCCAACCAGCAGTATCAGCAGACATATGACACTATTTTTAGTTATTTATCTTGAAGTTTTGATAAGGAAAAGATCTTAAGTCAGGCATCTCCATAGGATATGCTAAATGTAACTGTCCTAATACTTCTTCCCAAGTATAATTTCTGAACTCACCACCCCAATGATAGTTCATTCCTCTAAAACCCCACCTAAAAAGACCAACACATGCAATCAAAGGGAATTGATCATACCTAATTCTAGGAGTTTTAGGTGAGTATATAAAGGTATAAAATTTACCAACATCTGGAGTTAATTCAGTCTCTGTTAAGATCTCAGTAATAGCAAGCATCATATCATCTGGATCTTGCATCTCATTAATTTCGCTCGCTACATGTTCCAGTCTATTTGTTCTGTCTTCGTGATACCTTTCTAGTTCCTCGTCCATAAAGTTGATCTTCCGTAATAATTTTAAATTCTAAACTATTATCTTTACAGAACTCACGTGCATACTGCCATTTGGCTTGATTAACAGCATAAGTTCTCACTTCAGTGATGTATGATTTAGTTACCCTAGATCTTTTCTTAGGTTCAACTGTTTGTTTTTTAGGTTTGATTTCAATAACATACTTTTTCAATTTTCCATCTGCTTCTTTAACTTGTATTAAGAAGTCTGGATAATAACGATGTCTCTTATTATCTAGTGGAGAAATATATGGAATACAAAATTCTTCTGATGCCCAAGTGACTATATTTTTATTAGAGTCACAGTAATTACAGAATTCTCTTTCCCAATTACTTCTACAGATAATATTGCTGGCGTCACCAATGTATTTTTTAGGGTGTTTAGGTTTAAAAATACTTTTATATGTACCAGCCATTGCAATTTCTCATATACATAGTAATGGTAGTTAAATTTATTTATAGATGGCGAATGTAACGCCCAGACCATATAGAACATCAGAGTTGAAGAGTAGGATAACTCATCTAGCTCAAACTTCTATCTATCAAATTAAAATACAACCACCTCCACAAGTAAGTGGTTTTTTAAGAGAGAGTGGAAGAGGGTTTGATTATGTTAGACAAGGTGAGAACTTAGAATTACTTTGTGAGTCAGCAGTTCTTCCAGGTTCTGCTTCTGCTACTCATGATGTGACCAATGATTATGCTGGTGTATCTGAAAAGATGGTATACCGTAGAATGTATGATGGAACTATGGATTTAACTTTTTTAGTTGACCATGACTATAATGTTATTGAGTTCTTTGATGGATGGATTGATTTTACTACTGGAGTAGGAGTTGAACAGAATAGAGGTTTATATAAAAGTAGATATGCTAATTACAGGATGAGTTATCCTAATGATTATAGATCTGAAATGTATATCACAAAATTTGAAAAGGATGTATCTACTCCTGGTAATAGAACTGTAGCAAATAATGCAGATCCTTTACAATTACAATACACTCTTGTTGGAGCTTACCCTGAGAGTATAACATCTATGCCAGTTTCTTATGGTTCTAGTGATCTTTTAAGATGCACTGTTACTATAAATTATATGAGATATGTTAGAGAGAGAAAGAAGGTTTTAATTACACCTAATAGATCTATTAACTTTGATGCTCTTTCTAGTGTATTTGATTTCTTTAATTAAAACCTCCTATATATAAAACCACACTGAATTGAAATGCCTTTACCAACCATTGCTACACCAACTTATGAGTTGGAATTACCTTCTATAAAAAAGAAAATCAGTTATAGACCTTTTTTAGTTAAAGAAGAAAAACTTTTAGTACTTGCTTTAGAAAGTGAGGATACAAAACAAATAACAAATGCTATTAAAGCTGTTATTAAATCTTGTATATTGACAAAAGGTATCAAAGTAGAAACTCTTCCTACTTTTGATATTGAATATCTCTTCTTAAATATTAGAGGAAAGTCTGTTGGAGAAGAAGTTGAAGTTAATATTATTGCTCCTGATGATGAGACTACTTCAGTCCCTGTGAAGATTATGATTGATGAGATTAAAGTTAAAGAGACAGAAGGACATACTAATAAAGTTAAAGTAGATGATCAATTAACTATGGAAATGAAGTATCCTTCTTTGCATGAATTTATTAGTAATAATTTTGATTTTAATGATGATAATAATATAGAGAGATCTTTTGATTTAATTGGTAGTTGTATAGATAAAGTTTATAATGAGGAAGAAGTATGGTCTTTAGCAGATTGTACTAAGAAAGAAATTAATGAGTTTCTAGAGCAGATGAACTCTAAACAGTTCAAAGAAATTGAAAAGTTTTTTGATACTATGCCTAAGTTATCTCATGAAATTAATGTTCTTAATCCTAAGACTAAAGTGAAGAGTACTGTTGTATTGGAGGGTTTGTCGTCTTTTTTCGCATAGGCATGATCCATATGGATCTAGAGAACTATTATAAGTTGAATTTCGCCCTGATGCAGTACCATAAATACTCATTAACTGAGATAGAAAATCTAATGCCTTGGGAGCGAGATGTTTACGTTGAGCTTCTTAAGCAGCACTTAGAGGAAGAAGAACTCAAACGTAAACAACAAAAAAGTAATGCCTAAAGGTAAACCACATTTATATAAAGAAGGAGGTTTAATAGAGTCTCTGAGGGCAAAGCATGACCCTCATTATAAACTAGCGAGTAAAGTTGCAGGACTTCAGGATTCAGGGGAACAGGTTGATAAACTAGGGAAAGAAATAGGTATTAAAATTCAGGGTATACACAAGACATTAGGTAAATCCTTTGGGATGCAAAGGAAGACATTGCAACGAGTTGTTGGTCTTGAAGGAAGAGTAAAAAATATAGAAACTGGAGTAGAAATATGGACAAACAGACAGGCAGATAGAAACAAACAGCAAGATACAGTAATAAGTAATCTAACAGATGTAATAATACAAGCATTA
>VTLG01001634.1_pt1 | contig 10147 bp, 11 predicted proteins | sample 4694571 | NCBI WGS metagenome assembly VTLG01 (sample SAMN12604809, study PRJNA352737) | marine metagenome | biome: ENVO:00000447; feature: ENVO:00000209|ENVO:00000569|ENVO:01000036; material: ENVO:00002151; isolation source: viral sequences binned using virsorter ... | reverse complement strand
GTTTCGGAATGATTCCATTCCAGGCGATAGCGACAGGCATGCCGACTATCTGTACCAGCCTTACAGGATGTTCAGATTTTGCTGATATGTCTATGCCTCTTAAGGCAACTTGGGGTGATCCTCCAGAGGATGAAATTGAACATCAGAATCTTGTGGGCACTGGTGCTCAGATGGCTATTCCAGACTATCAAGATCTCTGTAGATTGATGAGGCAGGTCACAGAAGAGTATTACGATGAAAAGGCAAAAGCTATGCGTTCAGCTCGTATTATTCACAAATATGAAACATGGGATGTTGTTGCAGATGAACTTCTAGACTTTCTAGAAATTTCTTAAATACCTGCTCAAATACCCTCGCTTCGGAATCCAGATTATGTTATGATGGTGTACTCGTACCCCCACTAATGCGGGGGATTTTTTGTAGTGAAGGAGACACTGTGACTGTTGTGAATAAGACTGTAGATCTGACTCAATTGAGTGAGACTGAAACCAGCGTTAGCGGTGGGACAATCGAGATCCCATCGTTTTTTCGTAAAAGCGGATATCAAGGTTATAAAATATTTTTAGATAGGTATACATTAAAAGCACCAAAAGGTAAGGTTTCGGTTGGGGATACAGTTTTAGCAATAGTTACTCCTGATCCTAAATGGCCAGTTAAAGAGATTGCTATTGTTAATGATGTTGATGAAGATAATCGTTTAGTTAAGGTTACTACCTATCATGGCAATACTGCTATGGTTGAAATGGATCTTGTTTCTAAGCCTCTTGAACTGCAGGTAGAGGATGTTAAAACCCGTGTTGCATCTGCATTGGCAGCATGTGAATCAGGAGAAGATGTCGCAGAGATTGAAGAGAAGTTTAAGGATATTCTTTTCGATTACTTTATTCCGGGTGGTCGCATTATCGCTGGGGCTGGTACGAAGGGTCTGACACTTCAGAACTGTTTTGTGCTACCCTGTCCAAAAGACTCAAGGGGAGGTATTTTTGAAAGTGTCAGAGAAATGGCAGAAACCCACTCAAGGGGTGGGGGAGTTGGCATCAACCTGTCTTCTCTACGGCCTCGCTATGCTCCTGTTATCGGTGTTAACGGCATTTCTAGCGGTGCTGTCTCTTGGGGAAAGATGTATAACCTCTCTACAGGGCTTATCGAACAGGGAGGTTCACGACGCGGCGCCACGATGCTAATGATTAACGATTGGCATCCAGATGTAGAAGAGTTCATTAACGCCAAACATACGCCCGGTGAATTTGAAAATGCAAACATGTCGATATGTATTTCTGACGCTTTTATGGAGGCTTTAGAAAAAGATGGCGAGTGGGATCTCCTTTTCCCAGATACTAAAGATTCTGAATACGATGAGCTTTGGGATGGTAATATTAATTATTGGCATAACGTTCTTGGTAAGAAAGTAAATGTTTATAAAACCGTTCGCGCAGGTGATATTTGGAATCAGATTGTTTCTTCTGCACACGCTTCTGCTGAACCGGGACTTCATTATCTAGATCGATCAAACAAGATGAGCAACTCTCATTATTTCGCTCCCTTGGTAGCAACCAATCCCTGTGGCGAACAGCCTCTTGAAGCATATGGTGTATGCACCTTGGGGGCTATTGACTTGTCTAAGTTTGTCGATGATGATACAGAGTTTGACTGGGATAAATTACGATACGTTGTTCACAACTCTGTCAGGTTCTTAGATAATGTAATTAGTGTTAATGAATATCACTTTGATTCCATTAAGAAGAATCATACTAATAACCGGCGAATAGGATTAGGCGTAATGGGCCTTGGCGAACTTCTGATTAAGATGCATCTTAGGTATGGATCGAAAGATAGTCTCATCTTTATTGATGAACTATTTAAGACTATGGCGTTCGAGTCGTATCAGGCGTCAATCAATCTTGCCAAGCTTAAGGGAGAGTTTAAATACTTCGATACGGAATCTTATTTGCGATCCGGTTACATGAAAGCAATGCCAGAAGAAATCAGAGAGCAGGTTAAGAAGCACGGTATTCGTAATGTTTGTTTGCTGACGGTTGCTCCTACTGGAACCACTGGTACAATGATGGGAACATCGACTGGTATTGAGCCATACTTTAATTGGCAGTACACCCGAACTTCTAGACTTGGAACAGAAATAGAAACCGTGTCTGTCATTGATGATCTTAAATTAGATATTACAGATTTACCAGAATACTGCGTAACGGCTATGGATATGATACCAGAACAGCATGTGGCTGTTCAGGCAGCAATCCAGCGTTGGGTGGATTCTGCTATTAGCAAGACAACCAATTGTCCGTCGGACTTCTCTATAGAAGACACTGACAAGTTATATAGGTTGGCTTACGAACTTGGGTGCAAGGGTATCACCATCTATCGAGACAACTCTCGAGATGAACAGGTACTGAATCAAATGTCTCTTGGTTTAGACGAAGAGATTCAGGCATGCAGGATTGATGATCCTGATTGTCCAACTTGCGCCCTGTAGGGTATGAATGCATCAGAGAGGTACATAACATATTGGTATGAGAGTGCAGATGGAGATGTTGAAGAGTTGGAAATTAACGCTTCTACTACTCCGCCTGCCACACTGAATATGCCGACTGCACAAGGGCTGATAGAGTCGTACATCCTGATAGATGAGGAATACGATGATTCCAGTCCAATATGCGATGATTGAGTTGCTTTTTGATACGAAATCTGATACTCTACACACAGATGAGTAACAGATTGGTAAGAAAAAGTAAGAATATCGTTGTGCCGCAGTCGGCTTTTGGTGTTTGTCTATGGAAGATGCCGGATGGCGGTTTCATTGCTGATGGCGATGGCAACTATATGTGTGCCGAAGGTATGGTTGGTGATCGCAAGGTAGAATCTCAGATGGCAGAGGCTGCAAATTATTGGGCAGGAAAGGACAATGGGGGAAAACCACATTGGATTGACAGCGCAAGAAAGGTCTCAAGTGAAGAGCGAAAAGAACAAGAAGGAAGGCTGCGTGAAGGGGAGCTGCCTGATCCAGTAGAGGATGCCATTATAGAAGTGGCACCGCATAGAGGATAATTATGGGTGAAACATCGTTTGTAGAAGAGGATGCAGGAATCGAAATTGATGACGTTAGTTATACTCAGATAGAGTCTCAATTTGTTAGTACTGATCCTTTTAAAAAAATAGACATATCTAAACAGTCGTCCAAGATGAAGAGGCGACATCAGAGACTTCAAAAGGCTGCGCCGGGAAAACCCAATAAGGGAATCGATGATGCAAAGTCTCGTTACGTTGATCCAGATGCGATTGACGGATATGCGCTCTATGATGTTATTGAACCACCACATGATTTAAATATTTTAGCTGATCTATATGAAACAAATACTACACACTTTGCTGCGATTAATGCTCGTGTCGCAAACACAGTAGCTTTAGGATATATGTTTGTAGATTCCGAAAAGACAAAGCGTCGCGTTGAGAAGGCAGATACTCCAGAGAAGAAACAAAAAGTTAGATTAGAATTGGTTCGTGAAAAAAAGAAGTTACAAGTTTTGTTGGATGAATCAAATCTGGAAGATACTTTTGTTGAAACTATGATTAAGCTATGGATAGATTATCTATCTGTTGGAAATGCTTACCTCGAGATCGGTAGAACCAATGTTGGTAAGATAGGATATATTGGTCATATACCGGCTGTCAATATGCGGGTGCGCCGCATGCGTGACGGCTTTGTACAGATCGCACGACATAGCAAGATTCAGTCGGTGTACTTTAGAAACTTTCAAGACCTAGAAACTTCAGATCCTATTAATAGTGATGGACGGCCTAATGAGATTATTCATTTTAAGGCATACACGCCTACAAATAATTATTATGGTGTGCCATCTGCTGTAACTGCAATTGGTGCTATTTTGGGAGATAAATACGCAAAGAATTATAATATTGATTACTTTGAAAATAAAGCCATTCCTAGATATGCAATTATTCTTAAGGGCGCCAAACTTAGCAATAGGTCAAAACAAGAACTGGTTAATTACTTTAGGACTGAAGTTAAGGGCAGGAATCATGGAACCTTGATTGTTCCCCTGCCAGCCTCACTTGGTGGTGATGTAGATATTAAATTTGAGAAACTAGAAGCCGCTATTCAGGATGCGTCATTTGATAAGTATAGAAAATCTAATCGTGATGAGATCTTAGTAGCTAATAGGGTTCCAGCTCCCAAGGTTGGTGTATATGATAATGCCAACCTTGCCGTGTCCAGAGATGCTGATAAGACATTCAAGGTTCAAGTTGTGGGACCGGATCAAAAAATTATAGAAAAGAAGGTTAATAATATCGTTAAAGAATCTACTGATCTCCTGGACTTTAAATTTGAACAGATTGATCTCGTTGATGAAGATGTTCAATCTAAGATTAGAGATCGGTATCTGCGCACCGAAGTGGTTTCACCCAATGAGGTACGCAACATGCTGGGTCTACCTGACCGTGAAGATGGTGATGAGGAACTGCCATTCCCAAGTAATATTCGGAAGATGGAGTTGCTTATGCAAACGGGTGTCAATCCGTTTACCGGTGAAGACATGGAAGAGGAAGAACCAGAAAGGCCAGAGGGCGCCCCCGAGGGGAATGATAATGCTGACACTCCCCCAGCGGGAGACGACTCCGCGAATCCTGAGGCCAGCAATGAGAGAGGCTCTGCCCAAGACTCAGACGGGGTTCGTGAACAAGAAAAATAGGAGGACAAAATGTACGGAAATAGTAGTATAACATATTCAAATATCAGCGTAGATAGTACTGATGCAAAGATCAGTTTGGGTCATCATACTGATGGTATTTATTTTCACAATACTCATGCATCGACTGATGCCACGGTTAAACTTAACGACCTTGTGTCTGTGTTGATTCCTGCTGGCGGCCAAGAGTACGTTTGCATTCCTGGTGATTATACTGAATTTCAAGTGATCACTGCGTCTGTTACTCTGGCCGTTTTTGCTGTGGGTTAAGATTATTGTTAATAAAGCAAATATGTGTTACAATAGTCTCCATAGCTTCATAAGGAGGCAATAATATGCATGGCGAAAGTTTGCAACTTATTTTCCCGATCTCTGTTGTTAAAAATGAAGAGCGGGTTGTAGTTGGTGTAGCCACTGCTGATAATGTAGACAAGTCAGGAGATGTCGTAAGTTTTGAGGCGTCTGCTACTGCTTTTAAGAATTGGCAAGGCAACATACGTGAGATGCACCAGCCTCTGGCTGTAGGTAAGGCTGTGGGTCATCGTCCCGTTGAGATTAACGAGGGTGGAAACACCTACCGTGGTGTAGAGGTTTCTGCATATATTTCAAAAGGGGCAGAGGATACTTGGCAAAAGGTTTTGGATGGCACCCTTGGTGCGTTCTCTATCGGTGGTCGAATTCTCGAACGTAAAGATGATGAAACGAGAAAGTTTCGAGGTCAGCCGGTTAGTGTAGTTACCAAGTATGAACTTGGTGAGTTGAGTTTGGTGGATAATCCGGCAAACCCAGTCGCTAACATTACGTTGATCAAATCTGATGACGAAGGTCTATCCTATGCTCTCGCGATTGATGAAACAGAGTGCCACACAGTTGGCGATACGACAATATGTATTACAGATGATATAATTAAACATACCGAATGTGACTGCAATGTTACGAAAGACTTGCATAATAAGGATTATTCTGATATGGTTACATACATGGAAGATACAGACGTTCTAACTACGTCTGACGATACCTCGTCAACTGACGGGGTTTTTGAGGGCGCTGAGTTGGAAGATAAGATCTCACTTCTTCAGAGGTTCTTGACTTGGTTATCTGATCCCGCGAATGCGGAGTCGGAGACTATTGTTGATTCTGATGAAGACGATGTAGAAAAAATAACTGCTGAGGTGGAAGAGATTACGCTTATGGCAGAAGAAATCAATGAAGGAGATGATATTGATATGAATATCGATGAACTCACTGCAGCTCTAGGAACTGTCATTGATGAAAAGCTGGCTTCGCATTCCGAGGCTTCTGCCGCACAGGTTGAAACTTTGATTGAAGATAAGCTGGCCTCTGCCATTAATGCAATGACTGAGAAGCAGGATGAACTCACAGCTAAGGTTGATGAGTCCGCAAAGTCAGTCACCGATAGTATTGACGAAATCAGCACTCGTGTTGAGACCGTTGAGAACTCTGGTGCAATTAAAAAGAGTGTTGATGAGACAGACGAAGAAGAGGATGTAGCCGTTAAGGCTGCTGTGGAAAGTGCCCCCGAATCATTTTGGGGAAACCTTTTCCTTCCTCAGGACTTGATTAAGTCTCTTGGATACGAGTCATAGGGAGGAAATTATAAATGGCTAACGAAGAACTACTTCAAAAAGCAAACGAGGTTACTACCTCTGTTGTCGGTAATGCTTCTGGCGGTATTTTAAAGCCCGCTCAGGCTAACCGTTTCCTTGACTTCGTTATCGATCAGTCTGTTCTTATGCAACAGTCTAGGGTCGTTCGCATGAATAACCCGTCATTGGAAATCGATAAGTTGTCAGTTGGATCGCGGTTGCTTGCAAAGGCAACTGAGGCTTCTGACACTGGTGCTAACGCTGCCGTGACCTTTGCTAAGGTCGCTTTAACGACAGTTAAGCTCCGGTTGGATTGGGAGGTCAGCACTGAGTCCCTTGAGGACAACATTGCTGGTGACTCCTTGGAGGATCATATCGCTCAGGTTATGGCGCGTCAGACGTCGAACGATATGGATGATCTTCTGATTAATGGTGATACCACAAGTAGCAATGCGCTGCTTAAGGCGCAGGACGGCTTTATTAAGCTGGGTACGGCTAGTGGTGTTACACATGCTACGGAAACAAATGTAAGCCGTTCGGTGTATGATTCAACTCTACGCAAGATGCCGAACAAGTACCTGCAGCGTCGTAACGAGTTGCGGTACTTTACTGGTCCTGGACTTGTTCAGGATACTATTTACACACTGCAGAACCCGAATTCTGCAACTGAGGCTACCGCTGGTGCGCCTTCGCCCGGATCTACTATGGGTGACAGGCTCTACACCAATCCGGGTGGACCTAACGGGGGTCCCGGTTCAACGGGTCTTGCTCCGTTTGGTATTCCTCTAATTGAGGTGCCGCTCTTGCCAGAGACAGTTGCTGGTAGTTATAGTGGCGCTAGTGGAAATCACGGCTACATTATCTTGACCTTCCCCAACAACCATATTGTTGGTATTCAGCGTGAGATCACGGTTTACCGTGAGTTCAAGCCGAAGAAGGACACGATTGAGTACACGCAGTACAACAGGGTTGCTCAGAACATTGAGAACGCTGAAGCTTATGTTATCGTTAAGGATACTAAGCTCCGCACCTGATTGTAGTTGTAAAATAAAATAGATATTGGTTTTAAATCACAAACCACCACCAGACACCCCCGGGTCGCTTCGATGCCTCCCGGGGGTGTTCTATTGTTGCGTTTGAGAATGTAATGTGATAAGATATTCATTATGGCTGATAAAGAAGGTACGGTTACAACTGAAGATTTGAAGAAGGCTGATGTCGAAGAAACGCCTGCCAAAAAGGCTGCTCCCAAGAAGGCTGCAGCACCGTCGGGTGAACAGATGTTATTCATGCGTCATGGATATGGATACTCTGTTGGGACAATAGAGTTCACAAGGGACCACCCCTACCAGTTGGTAGACGCTAAGACAGCGAAACAGCTTTTAGCTACAACTCAGTTTGAAACCGCTACTCAGAAACAGGTTAAAGAACATTACGGCGAGTAGACAACGGGAAAGATCATGTCGGGGTTATCTAATTATTTAGAAAACAAACTTCTTGATCATGCATTGAGGAATACGTCGTATACACCGGCTGCAACGGTGTATCTGACGCTATTTGTTGGTAGTCCAACTGATGCTGGTACTGGGGGCACAGAAGTAAATGTCACACGACAAGCGGTGACCTTTGGTGCTGCTGCTAGTGGAACGGTGTCGAATTCGTCTAGTGTATCATTTACTAGTATGCCGGCTGTTACCGTAACGCATGTTGCTGTCTATGATCATGTGTCTGCTGGTAATCTTTTGATTCATGGCGCTCTTTCTTCTAACGTTGCTGCTGCATCGGGAGACACTTTTACTATCCAAGCTAATGATCTAGATATCACACTTGACTAGTCTTTGGTAAAAAAACGTTACAGTGGTATAATCAAGGTATGGCTTTTAGTTATAATTTGATCGTAAATCAAGGTGAAACGTTTCAAAGAACGTTTACATATAAAACTGGCGGTGCTCTGGTAGATCTGAGCACTCATACTGGTCGAATGCAAATTCGTAATAGTTATGATGCTCCTAGTGCGTTAGTGGATTTAACTAGCGGTGCTGGAGATATAACTCTGTCGGCTTTAGGGAAGATTGAGATTACTATTGCGTCATCTGTAACTACTGCTTTAACTGCCCCGGATACTGGTGTTTATGATTTAGAAATCATAACTTCAAATGGGATAGTTACAAGATTAGTACAAGGTAATGTAAGTATTACACCGGAGGTTACTAGGTAATGTCAGAAGTTGTTGAAACGGATGCACTTAACACTCTAACTGTTGAGACCGATCCAACTATAGTTTTGACAGAGACTGCAACAGGTCCGCAAGGGCCTGCTGGTCCTACTGGTGCTACTGGTGCTGCTGGAGACTCTGGTCCTAATACCACTGTAGTCCATGATCAGAGTTCAGCGAGTGCAACGTGGACGATAACCCACAATCAAGGTCGATATCCGTCAGTAGACATTATTGATTCTGCTGGGAATCATGTTATTGGAGACATTAAACATAATTCCATAAATCAATTAGTAGCAACATTCGATAATGCTTTTGCCGGTAAGGCCATTATAGTCTAGGAGGAAATACAATGGCTAAAAAGTTTTTGGTCCCTATTGACATAGAGTCATATATTGACCTTAACAAGAATGAATTAAGAAATGCTGTAGTACAGAATTTAAGTACTGCACCCTCGTCTCCAAGTGACGGTCAGGTCTATTATGACACTGATGATGACAAGCTTTACTTACGAGCAGACGGGGCATGGGAGATTGTCAATAGATTTACTGCGGCTGATGAATCGAAGCTAGATGCTATCGAAGCTGCAGCAGATGTTACAGATGCGACCAATGTCAACGCCGCTGGTGCGGTTATGGAGACAGATTTTGATGCTACAACTTTCTTGTATGCAACAAGTGATAATACTCCACAGCCCAAGACGCCAGCAGAGGTACTCACTATTCTCGGTATCGAGACTGGTGCTACCGCAGACCAAACCGCCGCTCAAATACTGGCTCTCCTCCTAACAGTAGACGGCTCAGGTACTAGTCTAGATGCAGACAAACTTGACGCTCAAGAAGGCTCGCATTATCTAGCGAGAGGCAACCATACAGGTACGCAGGCTGCAAGTACAATTTCTGACTTCGATACTCAGGTCCGAACAAGTCGTTTGGATCAGATGGCAGCACCGTCTGCTTCGGTTTCGGCTAACTCTCAGCGGATTACTGCTGTTGGTAGCCCAAGTGCTGATACAGATGCTGCAACTAAAGCTTATGTTGATGCAACTAAGCAGGGTTTGAATGTTAAAACTCCTGTTCGTGTAGCAAGTACTGCAAACGTTGCGGTTGCCAATGGCCTTGAAAATGGCGACACCGTTGATGGTGTAACTATTGCCACTGGTGATCGTGTTCTTTTGAAGAACCAGTCAACTGCTACTGAGAATGGTGTGTATGTCGCAGTTTCTTCAGGGGCAGCCAGTCGGGCAACCGATATGGATGCCTCCAGTGAGGCAATTGGCGGTGCATTTGTATGGGTTAATGAAGGTACAGTTAATGCTGATACGCAGTATGTAATCACAACTAACGACCCTATCACATTGGGTTCTACGTCAATTACGTGGACTCAGTTCTCAGGCTCTGCACAGGTTACTGCCGGTAATGGTCTTGATAAGAGCGGCAGCGAATTGTCCGTCGATCTTATCAGCAACTCTGGTTTAGCAGTCGATTCAAGCGGATTGTCTGTTGCTGCCGGTCTCGCTGGTGATGGACTTACGCTAACAAGCGGTGTTTTGAGTGCTGACTTTAAAAAGTTTGCTACAACTATTGATGGTGACGGAAGCACTGCGG
>VTLG01017294.1_pt1 | contig 10148 bp, 11 predicted proteins | sample 4694571 | NCBI WGS metagenome assembly VTLG01 (sample SAMN12604809, study PRJNA352737) | marine metagenome | biome: ENVO:00000447; feature: ENVO:00000209|ENVO:00000569|ENVO:01000036; material: ENVO:00002151; isolation source: viral sequences binned using virsorter ... | reverse complement strand
AGACTTTGCGTGATCCATCATCAGCGAAAACAACTTCAATTTTGCCATCAGTAATCGTCACATTGTAACGATCGCCAGGTTTTGTGTTTTCACGAAGATCTTTTTTGGTCAGCCAGAACAGACGGTGACCGCGTTGCGTGTACAGCTTCGCAGTTTGCAACTCAACTTTTTCAGGCATTTTAATTTCCTAAGTTTGGTGAATTTATACAACTTTTACATTCTATATCGCCCAGTTTTCAATGTACAATCACAATTTTTTATAGCTGGGTATGCCATGTATTAATCATTGTTATCAATGGATAACAACAACCCATAGCTTAGCTTAAAGTGTTACGGCGCTATGACGTACCATGTTAGTTACCGTTGATTTATTCGGTCGGGTCACGCACACACGCATGGGTTTCCAAGTTCTGGGCTGCAACCAACCGAGTTCGGGTTCTCCGGTTCACGGTTTCGGTTCGGTTCGGTAGCTCGAACCAGTTTAAACCGACCAAACTAACCAGTGGGATTGATTATCGTGAGCCAGTGGGATCGATTACCGGGGTCATAGCCCAAAAAAAGGGGGCTTTCGCCCCCTCTTCCGGTTAGAGTTTAAACAATGCCACGTAAGCGAACAAAACTATTGCGGCGACGTAACCTAGCACCCAGAGCTCAACCAATGGTTATCACCCCGTCCTGGAAAGTCGCGGGAACTGCCTCAATCTTCCCGTCTTCCTCCCAAGAGAAGTGCCCGGTTATCTTCTTGCCCACGACAGCAATCACCGGTTTGCCCGACTTGTCAGCAACTTTCCTGTCGCCGTCAACCTTGCTGGTGATTACCATCTTGTCCCCGTACTCGACATCGAATCGGGATCCGGGCGCGAACCCAAGAGCTTCAATCCCATCTTTGTGCGTCAACCACAAGACGCGTCCACCGCGCTGACTGTAGACTTTTACTGATTTATCCATTTTTTCATCTCCGTTTATCGAACAATTAATTTCATTCGATAGTTAGATTCTAAATTGTGAATGAAAAAAATAACAATTCAAATAATTTATAGATGGGTGTGATGTGATAATCTTTTCTTATAAATCAGTTTAGTATATTAGAATATTCTAATATGCGGGGAAGTTCGTTCCAATGCGGTCACACACAATCTCTGTTTTTCTAAAATTTTTTTTATTATTTTCGGGTATAAACTTCGGGGGTGATCAGCTATGCGTCAGCAGCGTTGCTCTTCAGCTGGTCAGCTGCGTTGCTGACGTAAAGAATAGTAATAAATAAAAAGAATACTCTCAGCTTTTTGGTTTTGGCTGCCGCTGTAACAACATTATTAAAGTCGCCGCCTTTATAAATAGTGTATAATAATAGGCTTTGGGGAGTGCAACCAGGAGGAAAATTATGCCAGGATTCTTAGAGTGGCTCAAGAACCCCACATCAAGTTTTAAAAGAAGTGCCGATGGTTTTATGGATATGATTCCCATAAATATGGATGAACGTGAGAAACGTGCTAGATGGCAAGGTAATATGGGAGCTTATTCAGGTGATCCCACTAATCCACAGATTTGGGGAGAAGATTTGCAAGTTGAACCACGGGGTCCTGAAGATGTAGTTATCGGTAACCACCCGGTGCCAAGAACAGATTTGCGGAATGATCCCCTGAGGAGAGAGAACATGATGATTCCCCCTCCTATGCGGAAAAGGTATCCTGCTAGGTTTGATCCCGAAACCGGACAGAATGTTTTGTCAGATGGGTATGAAAGATATCCTGGTGGATTTAATCCTAAAATTGGACAAGAAGTACCTAGACTTTTAGATTCTAGTGAAGAGGTTATACAAACTCAGAGACCAGCAACTAAAACTAGAAAATGGCCTACAGGTCATAGTATATCTGAAATATTCAGAGATTCTGGTATACCGCTAGAATGGAGACATAGGTATTAATTATGGATTTATCATCTCTATTTAAACCAAGAACTACCGCCTCTTCTAGGTTCAGACCGTTCTATGGTGAAAAGGGCGGCTTCCCCTGGGGTTACAGTAAAGAGGGTACATATGGACCGGGGATAGAGAGACAGCCGATGGCACCAGGTGAGTATGCTCTAATGAGCGATATAGTTGGGGATGTTAAAGAAGAAGATATCATAGATAAGCCACAAAAGGATGTTACCGCTGGAGCGCCGGAGATTCCTTTTGAAAGCGGTGCACCATTTGGTGGCTATGAAGATCCACCAGAAGAACCATGGGAACCTCCTACTGATGAAGATCCATATATACTAGGTGAAGAACTAGAATTACGCAGAGGTTACTTACCCGAGGCTACTCCTACTTTCGGTATACATAATCCTTATTATGGTGATGACTACGAAGCGGAAAGGTGGTATTCTGGAAGTTACGGATGGAGATTACCTGGCGGTCCTCATTATTCAGCTCCTAGTGGCGGTTATAACCCGTATCAAAAGTGGGGCGGTACAGACTTGAAGTATAATCTCGGTACTTTTGGACCAGAGAATGAAGCAGCTTGGGGTTCTAATATTACACCATATAATGACAGATGGTTTTATGAAGATAATTTGCTTCCTCCCCATTACGATAAATTAGTACAGGAGGTAATATTTAATCCGTCAAGTGATCCAGATGTATTTGCTGATATCAGAGGTATAATTCCAGATTGGGTTGGCCTACATGAACCTGTATTATCAGGTCATGTTGATTATCAACCTCCCAAAGAAATGACTTTATGGGGCACTCCACATACAGCTTATAGCAGGGTTAATCAGCTTTCAGAACCGTCCTTTGTAGATCCTTATTACGAAGATTTATATAAATTCGGAAATGAACCCTATTGGAGTTAGGAGAATAGTATGGATATAGCATCACGTTTTCAACCACAAAATCTTGCTCAACAGAGGTTTAATCCATTTTATGGTGAAATGCCTAGAGTTCCTTGGGGTCCTGGAATACAGAGAAGAGTATCTAAAATGGAAGGCAGACCACATATCCAAGGTGGAATTGTTAACCAAAATCAAATTCCAGATTGGTTTTTATTACCACCTGGCGCTGTTTTAGAAGATTATTCAGATCCTTTTGGAGGTATGTTTTAATGACTTGGCAGAAAGGTAAAAGCGGTAACCCTAATGGCCGCCCGCGTAAATCCCAGAAAACTATGGCTCAACTACGCAGCCAGATCTCTGAGCATTTACCTGATGTAATCGAGGTTCTAGCTGGAGCCGCTAAGACCGGTGACGTACAGGCAGCAAGGATTCTAGTAGAACGCTGCGTTCCATCTATGAGGGCTATAGATCAGAACGTTAATGTTAACGAAGCTGTCAGAGCTATTTCTGATGAGGAGCTTATCCAGATGATTAAGGACTTCGAAGTAGAAGTAGAGAAGGTACACTAATGGCTAACTGGATAGGTCCCGCTGTAAAGAAGATGGAAAAGAAAGGTACTACTGGTACGTTTTCGGCTGCTGCTAAAAGAGCTGGAATGTCTACTAGTGCTTACGCAAATAAAGTATTAGCAAATAAAGGCGCTTCTCCGCTGCAAAGGAAAAGAGCAAACTTTGCTAAGAACGCAATTAAAGCAAGCCGAGGATAATAATATGCCAGATTTATACAAGAAGGGTAAAAAGGTAGGTCACATATCTTATGATCAGCCGCAAGGTGAAATCGACGCTAAAGCTCGTAAAGCCAGGAAAGCAGGACTTGACGTAAGAACAAATACTCAAGGATTGAAGGGTCGTAATTCTGGTGGCAATTTGTATGGTACTGGACGCAAGCCATCTAGAAGCAGGAGATCTAGAGCATACTAAATGGCAGTTTCTCGTAATATAAGATCTCTTTTCGTAACTAGTTACGATAAGTCAATTGGTGATGTAGCTGGATATTTAGAATCTGGAAGTGGTTGGGGTCCTGGTTATGATGGTAGTCACGATGTTCCAGGTTCAGGTACTCCTTTGGAAAACTTCCGTTATTTTGATGCTAATAGTAATATAACCGGAGTTTATGAGATTACACTCGGTGGTTATTTTTGGGGATGCGCTTCGGATCAGGCAGATATGGATTGGGATCCAGTTGCAGAACTAGACGAAAACCTTTCAGCTTCAGATACTACTATAACATTAGAAAGTGGTGGGACCGTATGGTTTGCTGGTGCTGATGGGTTGACAAGTTATGTACAGATTGAAAATGAGATAATTTCATATACTGGTGTTAATCCGATAACTGACGAGTTAACTGGTTGTAAAAGAGGACAACTTAATACGGACGCTGTTATACACGACGGAACAGCTAGTGAAATTTACGTTAAACCATTTTTAAGAGGATTAGTTCAAAGTATAGATTTCGAAGATCAAGATGATGTATATGCTATAAGAGTAGCTATTCCTTATGAGATTACAACATGTGCACAATCTGCCTTCGTTTGGGAGATAACAAGTTATCATATATATAGGTTTGAGTTTGCTAAACATTCTATTGATTTAGTTTTATATGATGATACAGAAACATTGAGTCAAACTAATATAATAGGTAGAGTACCTAACTTTGCACCGTGTCCATAATAATATGTCATTATCATATACACTAGTTCACGGATTTCCAAAAGAAGAGATAAGGGCAATACTGACTACTGAATTAGATCGGAGAATAGAAGCTAACAAAACAAAGTGGAAAGCATTAGAAGGACCACAAAAGAAATTTGTAAATAGCGAACACCCACACATATTATTTGGTGGTGCTCGCGGCGGTTCAAAGTCTGTGGGAATGCTGCTTGCCTTCAGGAGGCATGCTGAAAAGTATGGCGCTGAAGCTCAAGGTTTGTTATTCAGGAGAACGTATCCAGAGACTGGTGAATTAATTAAACTTGGCAGATTTATATTTGTCCAAGAAGGTTGGGAGTGGAAAGTAGGAGAACGAAAATGGGTAAGTCCTAACGGATCTGTATTACAGTTAAAGCATCTCGATGAAGATGGGGATGCTATGAAACTGCAAGGTTTCTCTGTAACATTCTTAGGTTTTGACGAGCTTGGCAACTGGCCGTCCCCTGAACCTATAGACCTGCTGCAAGCAACTATGCGGTCTGCTGCTGGTGTGCCGGTTCTATTTAGAGCCACGGCTAACCCAGGTGGACCAGGTCATGGTTGGGTTAAAGAAAGGTATATTGATGTAGAATCTGAAGATAGAATATTCATTCCATCTAAGATTCAAGACAATAAGCCTTTAATGGATAACGATCCTGGTTATATAGACAGGATTAAAGCTTCTGGTCCAGAGTGGTTGGTTAAAGCCTGGCTAGAAGGAGATTGGAACGTTGCGCCTGGTGCGTTTTTTGAGAGCGTGTGGGACCCGAGGGAACATGTGGTAGAACCCTTTGAAATCCCACCAGAATGGAAAAGGTGGAAATCATATGACCACGGATTTAAGTCACCCGCAGGGTGCGTTTGGTTTACGCAGGATTACGACGGGAACGTATACATCTATAGAGAACGCTATTGGTGCTCTAAACCGAACGTTGGAGCTGAAGCACCAATCGAAGAAATCGCGATCGAAATACTGGAGGCTGAGAAAAAAGAAAAAAGCCGCGGTATCAAGTTTAAAAACAATGTTGCCGACTCTGCTATTTTTATTAGGGATGGACGTCACAAATCTGTGGCGGACACTTTCTCGGACTACGGCGTCCATTGGGAATCCAGTAGCAAGGGTCCGGGATCACGAGTTCAAGGGCTTGGCGAAATCGTTGATAGATTATCTAACGGTTCTCTTAAAGTATTTTCGTCGTGCAAACATTGGCTTAGAACTGTACCTTCTCTTCCTGCTGATCCCAAAAGGATTGAAGACATTAACACAGCTGCTGAAGACCATTTATATGACGCTACGCGGTATGGTTTAATGATGAGACGAGCTAAAACTGTTAAACCTAAACCTAAAGTTAAAAAGCCAGATAGATTTACAATGGAATGGTTAGATAACTTAGATACACTATATGAGGATCAAACGCAATGGATTTAAGTATCTTAACATCTAATCCTGATTTATCTGCAGATGTAGCACCAGATTCAGAAGGGTTAATAAAAAAATACCAGGAAAACATTTATTTATCTTATACTAAATGGAAAAAGCGTTATAAAGAAATAGAACACGCTAGAAGGTATTCATTAGGTAGAATAAACAGAACCACTCAGGCAATGGTTGGTGAACAGGTTCTCCAGGAATCTGGCCGAATAGTAAAAGGTAATGTTATTCACGCAACGCTGCAAGGGTTACTTCCGCATATATACGCTAAAAATCCAGAGATAAAAATAAGACCTCTGGAGTATGTTGATCCTACAGGGCAAGATTATAGAATGTCTGATTTGTTTTCTCAAACGTTGCAAATGGTTCTTAATGAGAGTTTTGTAAAGGCAGATTTAAAACGCGTTGCAAAACAGGTTTTAAGATCTTGCATGACGAGTAAGATAGGAATTGTAAAGGTAACTTACCAAAGAGATTATTACAGAGATCCGTTGGTTAGCAGACAGTTTAACGATGCTCAAGAAAGTTTAGCAAAAATAAAAACCGATATAGGGATGTTGATGGATGAAGGAAATTACGATGGTGATAAAGACGAAATAATCGAAGAGTTAGAACAAACCATCATGGGTCTCCAGGCTAAAGTTGATGTCATGCATAGAGAAGGTTTGAATCTTGGTTTTGTTAAACCGGAAGATTTCCGCATGGATACCTCCATAGATAGTTTGCTAGATTATGAACAAGCTAAGTGGATGGCCAATTGCACGTGGATGACACCTAAAGAATGTATGGAAAGGTTTAATCTGACTAAGGATGAAGTAGATAAATTTACTATTTATCGAAGAACTCAGGATGGAATACCCGGCAGATTAAACAGAGATACCAAAACCTATACCGGTTATGACGGTGAAGAGGATGTTAACTTAGCTATCGCTATTTGGGAATACTGGGATAAAGGAACACAAACGGTATGCACCTGGGCAGAGGGTGGTGGCAAATGGATAAAAGAACCGTTTTACCCTAACAGAATGGGCGAGCGTTGGTATCCATTCTTTATTCTAGGTCTTAACTGGATTGATGGTCAAGAGTGGCCAATATCTGAGGTTGAGCTCTTAATGAATCTTCAGGATGAATACAATACAGTTAGATCTCAGATGTCTAAGCATAGAGAATTATCTGCGCCATTTTATGTGGCTGATTCAAGTCGTATAAATTACGAGGATATTGAAACATTCTCTAACGCAACTATCGGTGATATAGCTCTTATAAACGCGGGTGGAACTGGTGTTAATAATGTATTTCAACCGGCTCAAACCCCGCCAATGAACATGAACGTTTATGATACAACGCCTATCAGAAGTGATATAGAATGGATAAGCGGTCTTGGTGATGCTCAAAGGGGTGGTATAATGAGGGCCAAGACAGCAACTGAAGCGGCAATACAAAATGAAGGTTTAGCAACAAGAGTTTCTGAAAAAATAGATTCAGTCGAAGCTTGGCTTAGGGAAATGGCCAAGTTTTCAGCACAATTACTATTACAGGAGGTACCTCCCCAGAAAGCTATAGAAATTGCAGGACCACATGCCTTTTGGCCAATATTGAACAAGCAACAGCTTTATGATTCTGTCTATATACAAATTACGGCCGGCAGTACTGCAATGCCTAATGAGAATGAGGAGCGCATGAGATGGATAGAGTTAATGCCATTAATAATGCAGAATATACAGATGATACAATCTTTGCGTGATGTGGGTGTCCCAGATCAGTTCAATCCCTATGTCCAATTACTGGAAGAAACGTTCAAGAGGTTTGATGAGAGAATAGATGTATCACAGTTTATGCCGCCAATGCCAGAGCAGATTCAAACCCAGGTATTACAGAATCAAGTAATGCAACAGTTAATGATGGGTGATAAAGGTGGTCAGGGTGGACAAAGCGGGATGCCGTCTGAATTTACTCAGCAATTAAACGAAGTTAAGAATGCCCCTGGTAACAGAGTTGACCAGCGGGAAAGAAATCAATATAGACAACCAAGCTAAAGGGAGAAACATATGGCTGATGAGGAAAAAGCAGAAGTAGTTGAGGAACTTTCTACACAAGATGTTCTTGCTCAAGAACTAGAGAAAATGACGGGAGAAACTATTGATCAAGCCCCTACCTTCGAGGAAGCGCAGGTTGCGCAAGCTGAAGATGTCGAAGCTGCTAAAACTGAGGAGGAAGAAAAACCTCAGGTTGAGGAAAAAGAGTTATCAGAGCCATCAGAAGAGTTATCCATAACCGCTGAGTTATCTGAAGATGATAATGAGTTTATGGGTAATTTAAAACCCAAAGCTCAAGAACGTTTCAAACACTGGATAGATAGAGCAAACGAAGCTGAATCCAAACTTGAAGAAGGTAAACCCGCGGGTCAGGTTTTTGAACACATATCAGATAGTACAACCAATCCAGATCAACTCAATTGGGCATTAGATATATTCAAGAATTTAAATTCTGGGGATTACGACTCTGCTAGAACCGCTTTGAAATCGATGGATCAGTTTACTGACCAGGTTGCTAAAAAACTAGGTTTAAATTCGTCGGTAAATGAGAATGGAACATTTAAAGATTTCGAAGATTTATCTAAAGCTGTAGAAGATTTAGACATGAGTGAGGATTGGGCTAATAAATTAGCCACCGAAAGGATAAGTACAAATTCACGATTACAGGCTAGATCAGAGTTTGATAAAACTTTAGCCGAATCACAAGAGCAGCAAACATGGTATAATAATGAGTCAAATAAAGCTTACCAAGATATTCAAGCATGGGAAAAGGAAATAGTAGATACCGATCCTGATTATGCTCTTAAGAAAGAAATAATGATGGATGTTGGTGCTAAAATAGCTAATTCTAATATGGCACCTTCGAAATGGTTAGAACAATTGAAAGGTGAATATGACATTTTATCTAGGGGTGTAACCGCTGCCGCTAGTAAAATTCCAAAAGCTAGTAAAGATTCTGGGCCCCTAGCTCCCAGTGGAAACAGTGGTTCACATAGTGGTTCTGGATTTTTAGATTCAGCTGAAGTAACACCGGAGTTTCTTCAGGCTCATCTAGACAGGATGCACTCGTAGCAGGATAGGACGTAAAGATCTAGGAGATCGTCCGCCTAGTAGCACGTAACGGTTTTCGTGTAGCCGACCTGTTCCAATTTAACCTTATATTACCTAATAAGTAGGTAGGAGAGTAAACTATGGCAACACAGACAGCCTTAGCTGCTGCCGACATTACTCAATTGGGTTATGTAGCTCTTCAGAATTATTTGAAGAATAAACCTATCGACCAGGTTGCTGTTCAGCGTCCTTTGCTAAAAGCTCTAATGGCCAAGAAAAAGTCTTGGGGTGGCGGTAAAGAAAACATTGTTGAGCAGATCCGAACGGGTTATGATAACAATTTTGAATGGTTTGGTGATACGTCACTTAACACTTCTGCAACTGTTAGCTTTAACTCTCGGGACACGGTTCGTCAGGCTTATTATCCTTGGAACTCGGCTCACGACGGTTTCAAGTTTTCTGAAGACTACCTGATTGGTAATGGTATTCTTATTGGAGACTCACAGTCACCTCGCAACTCCAGCGCTGCTGGTCTTGTACAGTTGACCAACGTTTTCAATGAGTCTATGGAAGTTCTACGTCTTGGTTTCGAAGAGATTTTGGATCTCTCTTTGCACCTTGATGGAACTCACACCGTTGGCGGTGGCACATCAACTGCAAACAAGCAGATTAACGGTCTTGACTTTATCGTTCCGTGTGTATCTCATACGGGTACTGTTGGTGGTATTGATCGTGCATCTAGTTCTTTTTGGCGTAACCAGATAGATATGGGTGCTGGTCTCAATGTAACCACTGGCGCATCATACGGTAATGGTTATGCCGGCGCAGCTTTGCTTGCACCAATGCACGTCATGTGGCGTGCCTGCCAGAAAAATGGTGGAGCCCCTGACTTGATTTTAGCTGGTACTGATTTCATTAAATCTTATGAAATCGCTGCTGATGCTAAAGAGTCACGCTATGCTGTTCAACCTGGTTCTTCTGGTTCTCCATGGAATATGGATCCATCCCTTGAAATCAAGGATTGGGGCACATTTACTGGTTTGTATTTCCAGGGTGTTCCGATTATGT
>VTLG01013876.1_pt1 | contig 10148 bp, 13 predicted proteins | sample 4694571 | NCBI WGS metagenome assembly VTLG01 (sample SAMN12604809, study PRJNA352737) | marine metagenome | biome: ENVO:00000447; feature: ENVO:00000209|ENVO:00000569|ENVO:01000036; material: ENVO:00002151; isolation source: viral sequences binned using virsorter ... | reverse complement strand
GTTGCTCGTGCCTTATGTGAAGAACTGAAGGCAGATTATATAATCATCAATGGTTCAGATGAAGGCCGTCATATAGACACGCTAAGAACGACTATTAAGAACTTTGCGTCAACCGTGTCTTTAGATGAGTCATCTACACATAAGGTCGTTATTATAGACGAGGCAGATTATATGAACGCTGATAGTGTTCAACCTGCATTAAGAAACTTTATAGAAACATTTTACAAGAATTGTAGATTTATATTTACTTGTAATTTTAAGAACAAGATAATCCCTGCATTACATAGTCGTTGCACCGTTATTGATTTTCGTATTACTAATGGTCAGAAAGTAAAAACTGCTAGTGCGTTTATGAAACGACTAGGCGAACTATTGAAGGCAGAGAATATAGAGTTTGATAATAAAGTCCTTGCTGAACTAATACAAAGACATTATCCTGACTTTCGTAGAACTATCAATGAATTACAAAGATATTCAGTAAGAGGTAAGATTGATAGTGGTATATTAGTCAGTTTATCCGAGATCAATAATAAAGAACTAGTCAAGTTATTAAAAGAAAAACGATTTGGCGATATGAGAAAATGGGTGATACAGAACCTAGATAAAGATCCTAGTAGTCTGTTTTCATCTATCTATGATATTCTTTATAAACATCTTCAACCACAATCTATACCTGCAGCCGTATTAACGATTGCAGATTACCAATATAAATCAGCCTTTGTGGCAGACCATGAGATAAATATGGTTGCGTGCCTGACGCAAATCATGGCAGAATGTAAATTTAAGTAGAGGAGATATGAGTAGAGGAAATTTTTGGCGAAGACTTATAGTTAGAGCACGAATGTTTTGGGCTGATATTAGAGGACATCACGGTAAGGTTTGGGATTATGAACCAGGCGATTACTACATGGGCTCTCATAAAGGTCATAAAAAACATGAGAAACACTAATGATAGAGTATAAATTATCTGATTATCTAAATGCGATTAACTGGACAAAGGTTAACTTGCTTGATGGCGATGACTTGACATGGGAAAAGAAATATCCTCCTTATGTAATTAATCGTTGTTTATCGCAACATATTGATAGTATAATGATGGCGAATGAGATGAATATTCGTCACAGCCTCACCAAGCGACTACAATTTCATTTTCTAATAAATAGTATCAGGAAGAGAAAAAGATTTGGCGGCAAGTGGGTTACTACTGCTAAATCAAAGAATTTAGATTATGTTAAAGAATACTATGGCTACAGCAATTCAAAAGCAAAAGTTGCCCTTAACATATTAGATAAAAAACAATTGAATCTTATCAAAGAAAAACTTGATAAGGGTGGGAGAAAAAGATGAGTGAAGACAATTTTAATTGGTCACCTGAGCAGATGTTAGAGGTAACTCTTAAACAACCAGATGACTTCTTAAAGATAAGGGAAACTTTATCCAGAATAGGTGTTGCAAGTCGTAAAGATAAAACTTTATTTCAAAGTTGCCACATCTTACACAAACAAGGTAAATATTACATAGTGCATTTCAAAGAACTTTTTGCTTTAGATGGCAAGAAGGCTACACTAGTTGAGAATGATATACAAAGACGAAACACAATTAGCGTATTACTACAAGATTGGAATCTATTATCAATAGTAAAACCTGAGGCTGCAGAAAATAAAGCACCTCTATCACAAATTAAGATTATCGCTTTTAAAGAAAAGAGCGAATGGAATCTACAAGCAAAATACAATATAGGAAAAAAACAATCTACTGAAGAAACAAAAACTGAATAGGAGTATATAATGATTAGATTATTTAGATTGACCACAGGTGAAGACCTTATTGGCACGCCAGATCAGGATACCACAACAGACGACTTTCAAGGTATAAAACAACCATTTGTTTTGATACCAATGCAAGGTGAGCCTGGCAAACCAATGAAGATAGGTTTTCATCCTTATATACCATACACAAAAGACAAGACAATAAAAATAAAGAAAGCAAATATTATAACCGAGACAACACCAGACGATAATATGATCGGCGCATATCAGCAGAATACAGGTCAAATTGTGACCCCTAAAGCAAAGATCATTACTTGACTTTAAACAACAATCGTGTTATAATATATTATGAATTTGGCGAGCAGTTTCTATACTAATGTTATTGAATATAAAGGTAAATTACTTATCCGTGGTGTCAATAACGGCCAATCATATTTAAGTCGTATCAATTATAGTCCTAAACTATATCTACCTACAAAAGAACAATCTAAATTTAAAACACTAGACGGCACTAATCTAAAACCTAAGCAGTTTGATACTATATCAAAAGCAAAACATTTCTATTCTGAATATTCTACAATACCTGAATATAAAATCTTTGGTATGAATAGATACAATTATCAATTCATAGGTGACGAATATAGAGATGATATAAGATGGAATAAAGACTATATCAAAATCTTTACACTTGATATTGAAACAGAATGTGAACATGGTTTTCCTGATCCTGATACTGCAAAAGAAAATATAATTTGTATAACGGTTAAAAATCATAGTAATAAACAGATATTAACATGGGGTACAGGTGATTTCATTTCTAAAAAGACAAATGTAACCTATGTAAAATGCCAAAACGAAAAGCATATGTTGCTAGAGTTTCTAAAGTTTTGGTGTAAAAATCATCCTGATATTGTGACGGGTTGGAATGTTAAGTTTTTTGATATACCTTATATTATGAATCGTATGAGATTTATATTTGATAACGATACAATTAATAAGATGTCGCCTTGGAATTATGTTAATGCAGATAGAATACAATTAGGTAAAAAGAATCAACAATACTGGAATATACTAGGCGTTTCTGTATTAGATTATTTTGATCTGTATAAAAAATTTACATATGTCCGACAAGAAAGTTATAGACTAAATTATATTGCTAAAGTAGAACTAGGCGAATCTAAATTAGAAAATCCATATGAAACATTTAAAGATTTCTATACAAAAGATTATCAAAAGTTTGTAGAATATAATATACAAGATGTTGAACTTGTTGATAAACTAGAAGACAAGATGAAACTAATTGAACTATGTTTAACTATGGCATACGAAGCCAAAGTTAATTATACAGATGTCTATTCACAAGTAAGATGTTGGGATACAATCATCTATAATCATTTACTTAAAAAGAATATTATCATACCACCTAGAGAAGACCATGATAAGGATACACAATACGAAGGTGCATATGTAAAAGATCCTCAATTAGGATTACATAACTGGATTGTTTCGTTTGATTTGAATAGTTTGTATCCGCATTTAATTATGCAATATAATTTATCGCCTGAAACACTTGTCGGTGTGCAACCAAAGAACATGGGTGTTGAAAATTATCTAAATGAGAAGTTTAATTTACAATGGGCAAAAGATAAAAATGTGACCGTTGCACCTAATGGTTCAATGTATAGACGAGATAAACAAGGTTTCTTACCTGAACTTATGGAAAAGATGTATGGTGATCGTGTTGTATTTAAAAAGAAAACAATAGAGGCAAAAAAAGAATTTCAAAAGACAAAAGATCCTATCTACAAGAATGAGATTAGTAGATGTAATAATATTCAAATGGCAAAGAAGATTGCTCTTAACTCTGCTTATGGCGCTATCGGTAATCAATACTTTAGATATTTTGATGTGCGTATTGCAGAAGCGATTACACTAGGTGGTCAGTTATCTATTCGTTGGGTAGAACGAGATGTAAATAAGTTTATGAACAAGTTGCTAAATACAGATAATGTAAATTATGTTGTTGCGTCTGATACAGATTCAATCTATTTAAAATTAGATAAACTTGTTGAGAAAGTTTGTAAAGATAAATCGCCACAACAAATTACAGACTTTATAAACAAGGCCGCTGAAGATAAAATACAAAAAGTTATTGATGATAGTTTTAACAATCTTGCTAAATATGTAAATGCTTATCAACAAAAGATGATTATGAAACGAGAAGCAATTGCTAACAAAGCAATATGGGTTGCTAAAAAAAGATATATGATGAATGTATTTGATGAAGAAGGTATTAGATTTGATATACCTAAACTAAAAATTATGGGTGTTGAAGCAGTTAAGTCTTCTACACCTGAAGTCTGCCGTGGTAAGATTAAAGACGCCATAAGAGTTATTATGAATGATAGCGAAGACGCTCTAATAAAGTTTGTTGCAGATTTCAAAGAAGTATTTAAGACACTCTCGCCAGAGGAGGTTGCCTTTCCTAGAAGTTGTAATTACATTGACAAGTATGTTGATCCTAATTCAATCTATAAGAAAGGCACACCTATTCATGTAAAAGGCGCTCTAATATACAATCATCATATACTAAAAAATAAATTACAAAGAAAATATCCACTTATCAAAGATGGCGATAAGATAAAGTTTCTAATGTTAAGACAACCTAACACGGTCAAAGATACCGTTATATCTTTTGCAACAAAGATACCTTATGAATTTGATCTACACAAATATGTAGATTATGAAACACAATTTACTAAAACATTTACAGATCCATTAAGATTTGTATTAGATAGTATAGGGTGGAAGTTAGAACGAGAAGCAACACTAGAGTCATTTTTTGTATGATAGCAAGTTTAATATTACTATATCTAACGGTCTTTATATCGTTTCAATGGGGTCAAAGAATTGCAATGACACCAATAGATTATAGAATATTTTTTATTTTAATTTTATGTATATGGATATTTCTAAAAAGTATAATGTAATTTACGCAGACCCACCATGGTCATTTAAAACCTTTTCTGATAAAGGCAAAGATAGGTCGCCAGAAAATCATTATAATGTTATGACTCTACAAGATATAAAAGAGTTGCCTGTTAATCAGATTGCAAATGATAATTCAGTATTACTAATGTGGGTTGTTGATCCTTTATTAGATAAAGCATTTGAAGTAATTAATGCTTGGGGTTTCAAATACAAGACCGTTGCCTTTACATGGGCAAAGACAAATAAAAAGTCTGAAGGCTTTTTTACTGGCCTGGGATACTGGACACGGGGCAATCCTGAGATGTGTTTATTAGCAACAAAAGGTAAACCTAAAAGATTATCAAAGAGTGTGCCACAATTAGTTGTAGATAAAAGACGAGAACACAGCAGAAAACCTGATATAATATACAATCACATAGAGAATCTATTAGAAGGTCCTTACATAGAGATGTTTGCTAGACAAACAAGAAAGGGTTGGGATCAGTATGGAAATGAGGTAACTAAATGGAATTGACTTTAGCAATAATATATGTTATAATAATATATGGTTTTATATATTGGTTATTAAAGAAATGGAATAATGAATCAGTTAAGTAAATACGCAGATGAAAATAAGTTGCCTATAATGGATCAGCAGACCTTTGAAACGGTCACAAATGATTTAGGTAAAGAGAAGTTTAGAGAACTATTAGCAGAATATATTGCTGAAGTAAGACCTAAATTTCCTTTAAAACAAATATCTGCTGATATAATGCGTCAATGTTTTAAATCTTTACAGAAACAAGATGTATGGGAGTTTGTAAAACCCATAGAACAATTAGATAAAAATGTAAAAGAAAAATATGACGATTACAAATATAATTTTAAAGAACATGGTCTAGGTATCATAGACGCACCATCAATATACAATGATGTGAGTAATTACTTTCATCAACATTTAAGATTAAATTGTAGTAGTTTTGGTTTTAAAGCACCGATGGATGTATGGCAGAATGGCACAGCAAAAGATATATGGCGTTGTCTAGGTCCTATATGGCGTGGTATTAATGGCATGAAACCAGTTGAAGTAGAAGGCAAAACAGAATTAAGAGGTGGTGTTCTCAATGATAAAAGTTATATATCTGCTTTTAGATTAGGCACATATATTGCAACACAATTTAAACCTAATGTTGCAAAGACAATATATCAAATGACAAATGCCAAGAGAGTGTTAGATACATCATGTGGTTGGGGCGATAGACTTGCAGGTTTCTTTTGTTCAGACGCTGAAGAATATATCGGTTGCGATCCTAATCCTAACACATACAAACAATATCTCAAGCAAATAGAAACATATAATAGTTTCTTATCACAACCTAAAAAAGTCACAATCTATAATTGTGGTGCTGAAGACCTACCATGGGATAAGATAGACAATATAGATTGTGCCTTTACATCACCACCATATTTTTCAACAGAAAGATATAATGAGGGTGGTGAAAAAGAAGAAAATCAATCATGGTTTAAGTTTGATGAATATTCTAAATGGCGTGATGACTTTTATTTACCTGTTGCAAAAAAGAGCATGGAGAGATCAAAGCATATGTTTGTGAACATCATGGATCCTAATATAAAAAATAAAAGATATTATTCAAGTGATGAGTTAGTTGATAGTTTAAAAGATAATTTTGTAGGTCAAATAGGCATGAGGATTATGCAACGACCTAAATCAGATAAGTTATTTGAAAGTGAGGAAGAAAAAGCAGAATTTATGAATCGAATCTATATTGAGAATGTATGGTGTTTCTCAAAAGAAAAACTTGATTACTTTCGTCACAGCAGACGAGCAACACTATTCTAATAAATATTATGACTATGCCTATTTCAAAAGCAGATTACGAAGACAAGAAAGAATATTGGGACTATCAAAGGTTGCTAGAGTTTAATAGAGAACTATTAAAACAAAGATTAGAAAAAATGCAAGGTTCTGTATTTACACAATTTGGTCCTATGGACACACATGATCTATATGATAAGATATGGGGAGATATAAGACAAGATGATTTAGAAAAGCCACCATCTATGTGGGTGCCAGAAGAACCCAAGTGGCGATTTGAGTGGGAAGGCGAACCGTGGAGACCACAATTACCTAAACCAAAGAAAGGAAGACCAGTAGTATTGAGAGCGAAACATATTGATGATTTGAATGATTGAATTTGATTATAAATTAGATTATAAAAAACTGAACTTTAGAAAACCTGCAGTAAGAAAACTATACAGAATAGGTAGAGGCGAACAAGGCGTATTACTTGTCAGGCCATATACGAATATCATATGTCGTAGTTGGCGATTTAAAACACCACAAATAGCAAAACAAAGTGCAGAAAAAATCTATTTCATGTATAGAGGGTTTGTTGCGTTAAAAGATTTCGTAGGTATGGATATGTGCCGTAAGTTTTTAGAGATGGGATTTACAAGGGCAAGACGATATGCGAATCATAGAGATGGCAAGAAATACAAGAACGGCAAGATATTACCACAAGAACCTGACGCCATGACTTGTGATAAGGCAAAATCTGCTAGTATATTTAAGAAATATAGAGATAGGGTCACAAAAGATAAGATATACATAGAGATGAGAAAAAACTGGCGTGAGATAGAAAATGCAAATAGTAATATACAAGAACAAAAAAACAATGACATTTAATTTCAAAAGAGAGCAGCTTGACGAAATACGCAAAATGTGTTATACTTTAGGTATTAAATATTATTGTATAAATTATCAAGGAGAAGACGAATGAGTGATTTTTTAAAAGACATTATAAAAGAAACAGGCAATGAATATGCAAGTCTAGTCGCTGACGGTATGACGGCAGGTGATGTAGATGGTTTTATAGACACAGGATCATACACACTAAATGCCCTATTATCAGGATCAATCTATGGTGGCCTACCATCAAATAAGATAACAGCAATCGCAGGCGAAGCTGCAACAGGTAAAACATTTTTTGCGTTGGGTATTGTAAAACATTTCCTTGATAAGAACAAAGACGCAGGTGTTATTTACTTTGAGTCAGAAAGTGCCTTAACAAAAGATTTAGTTGAAAGTCGTGGCATTGATAGTAAAAGAATGGTTGTAGTGCCAGTTGCTACGGTGCAAGAGTTTAGACATCAATCAATAAAAGTTATAGACAAATACCTAGAACAAGCTGAAGATAAAAGAAAACCTTTGATGTTTGTATTAGATAGTTTAGGTATGTTATCTACAACAAAAGAGATGGAAGATACAGCCGAAGGTAAAGAAACAAGAGATATGACTAGATCACAAATAGTCAAGGCTGCATTTAGAGTGTTATCATTAAAATTAAGTAAGGCACAAGTGCCTATGATTATGACTAATCATACCTATGATGTGATTGGTTCTATGTTCCCACAAAAAGAAATGGGTGGTGGTAGTGGTTTAAAATACGCTGCTAGTAATATAGTTTATCTATCAAAAAGAAAAGAAAAAGATGGCAAAGAGATTATAGGTAATGTAATTCATTGTAAGAATTATAAATCAAGGTTGACAAAAGAAAATGCTATGATTGATGTAAGATTAACTTATGATAAAGGTTTAGATCAACACTATGGTCTATTAGACCTTGCAATCAAACATGGTGTATTTAAGTCTGTATCAACAAGGGTAGAATTACCTGACGGATCAAAACAATATGCTAAAACTATCAATAATGAACCTACTAAATTCTATACTAAAGAGGTTCTCGCTAAGATTGACGAGGCAGCCAAAAGAGAGTTCCTCTATGGCGCAGAATAGATATGTATTCGCTCAACGAGATGTAGATGATTTCTCGTGTATAAAAATTGTAGAAGGTAATTACAAAGATGTAATTTACACCTATGGTAAGGTGCAGTTTGCAAGTGAAGAAAATGCTCAAGGCGAAATGCCTTTAAAATTTACCTATGATGTAAAAGAAAACCCTAACAATGTTGATACAACAAGTATTGATTTTAGAAATTACATAGGTGATATATTAGTAGAAGTGGTAGAAAAACAATTACAAGATGGCACAATCAGATTTAACAAGTAAGTTTATAAAAACATATGACAATGTGATGACACCAGATCAATGTCAGCACTTGATTGATAAGTTTGAAGATAGTAGCAATCAATGGGTAAAAACAGAATTAGAGAATCATAGATCATTTACAGAAATAAATGTATCTATGCACGAAGACTGGCAAGAATATACAAAGACAATCTTTACAAAGCTTCGTGGTGTATTGACAAAGTATATAGAAGATGTTAATATAGATAGAATAAAACAATGGCCAGAAAAGTTTGGCTTTGAACAGATAAGATTTAAGAAGTATGAACCAGACACAGATGAATTTAAAACCCATGTGGATGTTACCGACTATAATAGTGCAAGAAGATTTTTAGTTTTTTTTATGTATTTAAACAACAACGATAAAGGCGAAACAACATTTCCTGATTATGATGTATCAGTAAAACCTGAAACAGGTAAGGTATTAGTATTCCCACCTTTATGGACTTATAAACATACAGGAGAAAAACCAACAATCAAACCAAAGTATATTATAGGAAGTTATCTACATTATGTCTGATTTTGAAAAAACACTTTTAAGTAATCTAATCCACAACGAAGACTTTACCAGAAGAACAATCCCATTTATCAAACCTGATTTCTTTAGAAATAGAGATGAGGTCACATTATTTAATATCATAAATGCTTTTGTTGTTAAGTATAATGCATTGCCTACAAAAGAAGCAATCGCTATAGAATTATCTAATAATAAAACACTTACAGAATCAGAATATGCAAATACAAAAGATTTACTTAACTCATTAATACAAGAAGATGTTGAACAACAATGGTTGTTAGATACAACAGAAAAATGGTGTAAAGATCGTGCTGTGTATAATGCAGTATTACAAGGTATCAAAATCATTGATGGTAAAGATAAGAAACATACACCAGAGGCAATACCTACAATCTTATCAGACGCATTAGGAGTTTCATTTGATAGACATATAGGGCATGATTATCTTGCCATGACCGATGAACGATTTGATTATTATCATAGAACAGAGGAACGGCTAAAATTTGATTTAGCATATTTCAATCGTATTACAAAAGGTGGTCTGCCACCTAAAACTTTAAATGTTGCTCTTGCAGGCACAGGTGTTGGTAAGTCTTTGTTCATGTGTCATCTGGCTTCATCTGTTATATCACAAGGTAAAAATGTATTGTATATAACTTTAGAGATGGCTGAAGAGCGTATCGCAGAAAGAATTGACGCCAACTTATTAGATGTAACCATAGATGATCTCTATGAAATGCCAAAAGATATTTACGATAACAAGACAAAGAAACTACAAGGCAA
>VTLG01012106.1_pt1 | contig 10148 bp, 4 predicted proteins | sample 4694571 | NCBI WGS metagenome assembly VTLG01 (sample SAMN12604809, study PRJNA352737) | marine metagenome | biome: ENVO:00000447; feature: ENVO:00000209|ENVO:00000569|ENVO:01000036; material: ENVO:00002151; isolation source: viral sequences binned using virsorter ... | reverse complement strand
TGGTGAATCTGGTAATAGATCTAGAGCTAGAGCTGATTTAATTAATTCACTTGGAGAATTTGGTCGAGACCAAGCTGAATTTGATAAGACTATATACAGTGCCAAATGGGCTCACGATTCAAGGATGTCAGCTATTTCAGGTCAACACGCTGATGCTAACTATAGTGCTTGGACTAAGATTGCTATATCACCTAGGTTGAAACTACCTGGACAAGGAGCTGGACCTGATATAATAAATCAAGTTGGACCTCAACAAGTGAAGACTGGCATTGGATTTGGTGACATTTTGAGTGGTCTTTCAAGTGGAATCTCAACTTATGCGGCCATCGATGAATAATTAAATTATGACACAATCTAATTTTAAATATAGTTCCGGTCAAGCAGGGAAGTCCTTATTTGAGCCGAAGAAAGAATCAAAACCATTCGATCCATTTGATATACAAGCTGCATCCCAACCTATATTAAATGCTCTAAAAGAAAATAAAGATGTAGAAATAGGTAACCTTAAAAGAACAGGGGACTACGGCCTTGATAGCATGAAGATAGAACATGCTAATGCAGAAGGAGTAGCAAAACATAATGCTTACGTTGCTGCAATTAATGAGAAGTATGATTTAGAACAGTTCGAAAAGTTTTCAAAAGGTGCTCAGGACTTATTGAAAATGAATGTTAATCGTATTAAAGAAGACTCTAAAAAGTGGGCATATACAAATCTACTTAAAATGCCTGCACCAGACAGAACTATCCTATTAGGAAAGTGGAATCAGTTAGTTGGTGATAATGGTAAGTTTGTCGATAATGCAGCATCTGGAATAATTCTTGATACTTTATCAAGTCCTGCGTCTAGGATTGCAGCAGAAGATATGTTAAGAGCTACTGGTTATAGACGTAAAGCTCTATACGATGCAACGTTTGCAGAAAGAGTAGCGCAGGTACCACAAATGATAAATCATCACTATAGTGAAGTAAGATTAGATGACCCAAAGTACCCAGAAAATCCTACTATGAAGGAGTTGATGGAAAATCAAAAGGTAAAGGGCTCTGCAAATCTAACTTCTGACGACATAGCATATAGTAATGCGTTGCAAACTAAGATACATGGTCAAATCCTTGAAGCAAATTTCTTTCCTAATTATGATGCTAAAGAGATATACACTAAAGTACAGCCAGTTTTAGATCAATATTTTGGTGATACCACTCAAGATATAATAAATGAAAATGCAAGAAGATTTCAAGAAAATCTAATAGAAGATAAATATCAGAAGATGTTTAATGCATTTCAAATGGGTGGTGCTAACAAAGAAGTAAATATTGCTCAGACGATTACAGATGATAATTATAATATGTGGGCAAAGATTGATGAAGAGGGATTTAGCGGAGCTACGAAAAAATCACTTAAAGGAATACTAGACTTAGCACGTGCTGATAAAATTAGTACTATAGAAGCAAGGGACGTACTTGATCAGAAAATTGAAGTAAAAGGCCAATGTCATTATCCAGATAAGAAGACAGGTAAATGTTATACTACATTACGTCTTTGGAGAGGTAAAGACATTGCAGCAGTTGATTTTGAGAATGAGTTAATGAAGATAGGCGCGAAAGATGCGGGAATAAAGAAATTAGATTATAAGGGAATGATCACATATGCTAAGGATAACTTACAAGAACTATTCGCTAACTCTCTTAATAAGCCAATAACTACATCAACAATGGAAAGTTTGGTTGATTTGGTTTACAAAAGAGTTGGAGGTAGAAGGTCAGATATTGCAAAAGAACTTTATGAATCAGTTGATACTGTACAAGGATTGACAGATGAGAAAGGTTTAGAGGAGCTTGCAAAAGCTTCAGATTATGGTAAGCGTCCACGTGACCCTAAAGATTATCAGCACATATCACACCAAGCAATGCTCAAAGCTCAGGAAAAAGGTTACCTGACTGCATCAGATTCCTATCTTTCTAAGAGTGAGTTAAAGTCATTTGATAATATCACTAAACCTATAGGTATTAACTTAATAGCCGGTGAAGGTGGTACAGAAATTCAAGCTGCTATAGATCTTCCTAATTTCCAAGATAACGCTCGATTAATACTTGAAGCTAATTATTATCATGAACTTAGAACTAACCCAACTTTAGATAAATCAGCCAACTTAGCTGAAGCAAGAACAAAAACATTAAAATTTCTTGCTGATGAGAAGAATCTCGAAACACTGAAAGGTCCGAGAATTGAAAGTGCTGAAAGAGCTGCAGAAAGACATAGACATGCAGTAGAACTAAATGAGGCTGGTACCAATCAAATTGCTCTATCAGGGTTTAAAGATAGGATAAAGTTAGGTATCAAAGAGATAATGATGTACCGAGGAGCAGGTGATACACGAAGCTTATCTGAATTAATATCAACTACATATGTCAAAGAAAACGGTACAACAGGTGTATTCTTTGATGACAACTGGAGGGCAGCAGCTAGAACAGCCCAACAATCTCCTGAGAAATTCCTTCAAACACAGTTAAGATTAAACGGTTATAATGAGAAAACGAATATATACACAGTACCAGAAGGGGATAACAAAATCAAAGAGAGTGGTGGTCAAGATGCTCAGAAGAGAGTAGATACCAACAATACACACCCTGATCTCGAAGCTCAACTGGAGGAACTTAAAGCAAATAAGCCAAAACCTGAGCGGGCTGGAGATGAATTTATGGGTCAGAAAGTTAGACCAGCAAAATACAGATCTCCAGATGGACAGTTGATAACCCCAGAACGTGATCCAGATGGATTGATGGGATGGGAAGAGCAGGTAAAAGCTTTAGAAGAGAAGATCAGACTACAAAAAGAAGAATCAGATAAGTTAATTGGAGAACCTATAGGTCCTAACAAACAGAAATTATCTGAGATATTTGGTTATCCTATTAGCCAATCTAATGAATTCTTAAAAAGACTTGGGTTTAAAAATAGTGATACAATCACAGAAGTGGAGCTAGCTCATATCTCTAGACGAGCAGATCTACTATACAACCCAGACACACCGTTTCCTGAGTATACTTTATATGGAGGTATAGGATAATGCCTAGAGGCGAATATTACTTACCTGAAATAACGGAAGAACTCGTAAAAGGTCATGAAGAAGAAGCAGCGAAAGATGCTGTAGCACAAGAACAAGCTGTTCAACAAGAAGCTGCTGAATTAGAAGCAGAGCAACAATATAAATTTGAACAAACCGATCCTCATGGAGCTAAAGAAGCAAGCGAGTTCGGTCTTAGAGAGAACGTACAAGAATTAAAGAATGCCGTCCTTGGCGGTGCTAGAGATACAGTAAGTTCTTTTGCCACACTACCTGAACGTGCAGTTGATATCGCATCAGGTGCGATGGTAGAAGAGATTCAAGAAAAAGGAGAATACAAGCCAGGTTTCAACCCTTTAGGTGGTGATTTAAACCCTCTTACTAAAACATGGTGGGGACAGTTTATTAGAACTGGTGTACACTTTGGTACAATGGCTGTACCTATCGTTGGATGGGGAGGAGCTGTTGCTAAGGGTACAGGATTTACTGCAAAGGTTGCTCAAGCGACTGTAGGCAGTTCTAATTGGATTGCTAAAGGTGCTTCTGTTGGTGCATTACAAGATTTATTCTCAGAGTACTCACAAGATGCTAATGGACTTCAAGTATTAAGAGATAGGTTTGGTTTTATAGATACACCATGCACTACTAACGATGCAGATCATCCAATCATACAAACTGGAAAAGCTGTATGTGAAGGTGTAGGCATAGGTATTCCACTTGAAGGTGCTGTTAGAGCTATAGCTAAAGTTAGAGTCAAGAAGGGTTTAACTAATAACCCTACTAATGATATTCTAAAGAAAGTAGATAAAATTCAAAGTGGTAAACTACTTAAAGCAGAGAAAGCAGCTAAAGTACTTGTAGAGAAAAACCTTAGACAAACTACACGTCAGAAACTTTTTAATAAAGGAATAGACTTTGATAAACTAAAACCTGAAACTCAAGTTGAACAGATGCAAAAAGTTCAAAAAGCAAGTAAAGGTGATAAATTTAGTTCATGGTCTCCTGATTGGGAAGACAATATAGCACGTGCGGAACGGAAACTACTAGCAGATGCACAAAGTGTAGATGCGCAAATAAAAGAGAAAGGTAAGGTAGAACTTGATGATCCAGATTTCCGTGGTCATAAAAACAAACCAGGTGCTGCATCATGGCAAGGTTCTCCTAACTCAACAACTAATCCTTACGATGGTTTAAAAACTCTTAAAAGGATTGACTATGATTGGTCTTCTATGGATGAGGGCTCGTTAGGATCTTTAGTCACTCCTGCTGCTGCAGAAGCATTAGCTGAAGCAGGTTCAGGAATCAAAGGTGTTAATAATAAAATTGCTAAAGAACTCTTTGGTGATGCACGTTTTAAAAAACTAGTAACTGATCTAGAAGCAAAGGGAGAATCTATACAGAGTGTATATGAAGATGCATTTGAAAGGATGCAAGAAGTAATTGGTGGACGTAACTCAGGTGATCTAGAAACTAAAGACTTCTGGGCTCCAATCATTGAAAGATCAATCACTAAAGATGGTTACACTGCTTGGGCTACTGAAGAGATACTAGCTGCTAATTTACTACAAGAGTCTTTATTCAAACAACTAAGAGCTAGATCTATAGCTGCTAGGGAATTAATAGATTACACTAATCTTGATGATGTAGACGGTCCTCTTAAGTATATCAGAGATAATCTAATCTTAGGTAATGAGCAAATACAAAGATCTCAATTCCTAATGAGTCAAGAGTATGCTGATATGATTACAGCAAAGGGTGGTAAGAAACTTGCAAACCAAGTCTTACTTGATATGCATGAACAAGCTAAGAATCAAGTTGATATGATGTTTGATTTGGCTTGGCAAGCACCTTCAGATGAATTACTAAGATCATTCTTAGAAGCATTTTCAATGTCTAATAAGATTAATCATTGGAAAGACTTTGATGCTTACATGAGGAACAAGTTATTAGGCCATACATCAGCTGATGGTGTAAGGAACACAGGAGCCCTTGTAAAGGAGCTTCAAGGTGTTATGATAAATAGCCTACTGAGTGGACCTAAGACCCCTATCAGGGCTATTCTAGGTACCTCTACGGCAACGTTCCTACGACCTGCTTCTCAAATATTAGGTGGAGCTGGTAGATTCCTAGGTACTGGATTTACAGATGACTCTACATTAAGGATTGGATTAGCAGAACTCAATGCTATGAGACAAGCTATACCAGAATCATGGGACTATTTTAAACATCGTCTTAATGGTTATTGGTCTGGTGAGTTATCTACAGTTAAAAACAGGTACTCAGAATATACATTAGATGATCAGCAATGGGATCTTATGAGGTTCTGGGCTGAAGATAGTGGTAGAGCTACTGATGGAGAGAAAGCAGCGTTTGGTTTAACTAATGTATCCCGTTGGCATAACCATTCTAATTGGTTTGCTTACACTATGAAACTACTTTCTGCTACTGATGATGGTTTGACCATGATCTTAGCAAGAGCTAGATCTAGAAGTAAAGCACTTATGGGTGCTATGGATGCTAGAACTAACGGTTTAATACCTGATATCTCTCCAGAATTGATAAGAGAATATGAAGCTAGATTCCAAGATGAAATCTTTAATCCAAAAACAGGTGTTATTAATGATAACTTATTAGAATATGCTAGAGGTGAAGTTACACTTACTAAAGATTTGACTGGATGGGGTAAAGTATTAGATACTATGTTTAGTACATACCCACAAACTAAACCATTCTATATGTTCGCTAGAACTGGTATTAATGGTTTAGAATTAACCATGAAGCATACACCAGGTTTTAATTTATTTGTTGAAGAGTTTAGAGATATAGCAACAGCAAGACCTGATACGTTAGATACTGTTATTAAATATGGTATAGAAAATGCACAAGAACTGAAGAATGCTAAAGATCTACAAATGGGTAGATTAGCTATTGGTTCAGGTGTTATATTCTCAGCAAGTCAGACATACTTAAATGGTGGATTAACTGGTAATGGTCCTACTGATCTTAAAACTCGTAAAGCTTGGGAAGCTGCAGGATGGAGACCTCGTGAAATTAAGCTAGGTGGTGTATGGGTAAGCCATGAATCCCTAGAACCATTCACTAGTATCTTATCCTTTATCGCAGACCTTGGAGATAATCAAAGGTTATTAGGAGATAAGTATGTTGAAAGAGGTTTACTGAGTGCCAGCTTAGCACTTTCAAAAGGTATGATTACTAAAACATACCTACAAGGACTAACAAGTTTAACTGATTTATTTAGTAACAATCCTAAGAAGATAGAACGTATAATACCTAACATATTGAATGGATTTATCCCTTCTTCTACCTTAAGAAATGAAATTGGTAAAGTTCTAAATCCTTATATGAAAGAACTTAATTCAGACTTTGAGGATACTCTAAGGAATAAAAACCAACTATCGGAATATTTTGTTGATGAAGAAGATCGACTCCCTATTAAATATGATATCTTAACAGGCAGTCCTGTTAGAGATTGGGATGTACCGACTAGATTATTCAACATGATCAGTCCAATACAACTAAACTTTGATCAATCACCTGGTCGTAAGTTCTTATTCCGTAGTCAATACAATGTCAACCTAGCTGTAACAACAGCTCCTGGTGGTATATCATTAGCAGATAATGCTATAGTAAGATCTAAATTCCAAAAAGCTATAGGCGATCAGAATTTAGAACGTAAATTAGAGCAGCTTGCAAAGAATCCTAATGTTATAAGATCTTTGAAAATAATGGAGCAAGATATAGCAGCTGGTTTACATAGGAGAAAACCTGGTAGAAATCCTATGGATTATAAACATAATCAAATGATCCATCAGTTATTCAGAGAAGCTAAAATAAAAGCATGGGCGACACTTAGATCTGATATTGATGTTATTAGATTAAAAGTTGCTTATAGGAAAGCAAGGGCTGCGAGATTAAATACAACAAATAATCCTGAAAAAAGCAGAAAACAATACGAAGAGGTAAACCAATTACTCAAAATGACTAATAGGTAAACAATGGCATACACAATTGAAAACAATTATACAGGAAATAATACCACCACATTATATTCCTTTACATTTCCATATTTAGATACAACTGATATCAAGGTCTCTTTAGACCAAGTTGATCAGACACTTACAACTCATTACACACTAGCCAGTCCTACCCAAATTAGTTTCGTATCAGCACCTGGAACAGGTGTTGCAATTAGAATATATAGAGATACTGATATCTCTAATCTTCAATCAGAATTCTTCTCTGGTTCTGCCATTAGAGCGCAGGATTTGAATAATGACTTTAACCAAACATTATATGTGTCACAGGAGACTCAGGATAAAGTCACAGGTATGTGGAATGATACCACAGAAACAATAGCCAGTACAGAATCTTTTGAGGATACTGACAATAAAATAATGACAGCAGCAGCTATTGATGATAGAATCATAGCTAAACAAGCTGCTAGAGCTTTAGCAGATGGTAAAATCATAGTAGGTAACGGCGCTGGTGTTGGTGCTCAAGTTACTCCTTCAGGGGATGTAACTATGGCTAATACAGGCGCATTCACTATAGCTACTGGTGCTGTAGAACATGCTATGTTAGCAGGAGATGCTGTAGACGGAGATAATATAGCTAATGATGCTGTCAATTCTGAGCATTATGTAGATGGTAGTGTTGACCATCAACATCTATCTAATGATTGTATAGATGGAGATAATATACAAGATGATGTAATTAACTCCGAACATTATATAGCAGCTAGTATTGATCACGAGCATTTAGCTAATGATATTATAGATGGTGATAATATACAGGATGATGTTATAAATTCTGAACATTATGCTGCTGGTAGTATAGATCATGAGCACCTAGCTAACGATATAATAGACGGTGATAATATTCAAGATGATGTTATAAACTCTGAACATATAGCGGCAGGTGCTATTGATCTTGAGCACATGGCCTCAAGCTCAGTAGACTCGGATAATATTGTAGATGATACTATTGTTAATGCTGATATTAATTCATCAGCAGCGATTGCTCATAGTAAGTTAGCAAGTGTAACTGACGGTCAAATCCTTGTTGGTAATGTTTCTAACGTTCCAGCTTCAGTAGCAGTATCTGGTGACGTAACTATTGCTAATACAGGTGCTGTAACAATTGCAAACGATGCAGTTGAAATTGGTATGATAGGTTGTGAGCAAACAACGATTACTGATAGCGACTCTCATATTCCTACATCAGGAGCTGTTGTAGATTATGTAGCAAGTGTTGTTAGCCCTATTGGTGGTTTTGAAGTTATAGCAGATGACGAATCCTTTCCTAACACAATTCCAGCAGCTGGTGTTGTAATTAGTATAACTGACGCAGCTGGTTTATCAGTTAACTCTAGTGGAGTCTCAACTAATGGAGATGCACTTGATAACTCAACTATAACCATTAATAACTTCCCTAGTGAATTAAGAGGTGGTGTAGGTGGTAATGCAGATCCTTATGTATTTGGATCAGGTGCTGGTTTGATGGTCGTCTCCACTGGATCGAGTCAGACTTATAATTACCACCAGGCAATGATAAGGGAGGCAGACTTTGTACAGTTAAGTGATGATATAAACGACTTTAATAATAGGTATCGTATAGGTACTAAGACTGCTGATAGTGCTTCATCTAATGATGATGGTGACCTATTCTTTGATACAGGTACCAATAAGATGTATGTGTACGATGGTGCATATGACGCAGGTGGTTCTTGGAAAGAAGTTACATCAGCAGGTGATTTTAAGATATTAACGATTAAAGATCACGATCAAGCAGTTGGTGGATCAGGTCCAACATTTAATGGTTCTAATGAAGAGTTCGATTTGTTTGATGGATCATCAGATGCAAGCATTACAAATGCAGCTCAGTTAGTAGTTAGTTTAAACGGTGTTATTCAGAAACCTAATACAGGTACTTTCAGTGGAAGTGAAGAAGGTTTCTATCTGAATGATACACATGGTATTAAATTCTGTGACCCACCTCCAAGCGGTTCATCGCTATTTGTAACACAAATTGGTACAGCTACAACCATCGGTACTCCTGGTACTGGTAGTATTAATGCTTCTAATATGTTTGCTGCAGGTGTTATTAACGCAGCAGCTATAGGTACAGGTGCAGTAGAACTAGCTAAAATGGCTAGTCAATCAGTTGATGAAGATAATCTTTATATAGATAACGCTGGTTCTAATGGTCAGGTATTAACAAAACAATCTGGTGGAACAGGTGGTTTGTTATGGGCTGATGAATCTGGAGGTGGAGCAGTTGGTGGTGGTTCTGATAAAATCTTCATGGAAAATGGGCAAACAGTTACTACTAACTATACTATTGGTACCGAATTTGGTGCTGCTTGTAATGCTTTAACTGCTGGACCCGTAACAATAAATAATGGAATCACTGTAACTGTTGATTCCGGTGATTACTGGATTATCGTTTAAAATTATGCCAATAACAATTAATGGGTCCGGTACTATTACAGGACTCTCAACGGGAGGTATTAGTAACGCAGGTGCTGTTGCAGCTGCAGCTCTACCTGATGGAACAATTAAACAAGTAGTACAGAATAATATTAGTGAAAAACTTTCTAATTCTACTGCTTCTGAAGCATGGTGGACTCCTTCTGAATTAAATACTAATATCACACCTGCTACAGGTAGTAAAGTTTTAATACAAGGATGGATAAATGTTGGTGCCTCAGCTGGGATGACAATATTTATAAAATTAAGAAGAGGAAGTACTGATATAAGTATAGCAGATGCTGCAGGTAGTAGAAGACGATCAACAGCTTCTGGAAACTGCATTAGTGTTTCTGGTTCTCAAGCTGTGCCATTTTCCTTTTTAGATGCAAGTCCTGGTGGAGATGGTAGTACTGCAATTACTTATACTATATACCTTAGTCATCCATCAGGTAGTACTCAAACAATATCAATAAATTCTGACCATGCTGATGGAGATGACGCAGACGCAGCTAGACAATCGTCTAATATTATATTAATGGAGGTAGCAGCATGACATTAAAATTAAACGGAAGCTCTTCTGGTTATGTAGCAATCGATG
>VTLG01014370.1_pt1 | contig 10149 bp, 10 predicted proteins | sample 4694571 | NCBI WGS metagenome assembly VTLG01 (sample SAMN12604809, study PRJNA352737) | marine metagenome | biome: ENVO:00000447; feature: ENVO:00000209|ENVO:00000569|ENVO:01000036; material: ENVO:00002151; isolation source: viral sequences binned using virsorter ... | reverse complement strand
TTTTTGATGTTAATCATGAAGTGAAGGAAGATGACAAGTAAAAAGGGTGGATATCTAGGTAATGCAAACTTAAAACCGGCGGGGATTGGAATTGAGTTTACAAAGGATCAGGTCAAGGAGTACATGAAGTGTGCTCAGGATCCTATTTACTTCATCAAGAAATACGTCAAAGTCGTATCTCTAGATGAAGGACTTGTACCATTCAATCTGTATGATTATCAGGAAGAGATTGTAGATGCTGTACATAATAATAGATTTGTAATATCAAAGCTGCCTCGTCAGTCCGGTAAATCTACGACTATGATCTCGTATATCCTCCACTATGTTCTATTCAATCAGAGCATGACTGTCGCGGTCCTTGCGAATAAACAATCCACCGCGAGGGAGATTCTCAGCCGTCTAAAAATGGCATATGAGTACCTTCCACTGTGGCTTCAGCAAGGAATTATCGAGTGGAACAAGGGATCACTTGAGCTTGAGAACGGATCAAGAATTATAGCCTCATCTACATCTGCATCCGCAGTCCGTGGTGGATCGTTTAATATGATCTTCCTTGACGAATTTGCACACGTCCCCCAGAATATCGCAGAGGAGTTCTTTAGCTCTGTGTACCCCACAATCACCTCTGGACAGTCCACAAAGGTTCTAATGGTATCGACCCCGAACGGACTCAATCTATTTTACCATTACTGGAGGGGAGCGACCAAACGAGAGGGTGAGAAGGGTAAGAACGAATATATCCCTATCGAAATCCATTGGTCACAGGTTCCGAAGTACCCCGGCGGACCTCTGAGGGATCAAGAGTGGAAAGAACAGCAGATAAAGAACACCAGTGAGCAGCAGTTCCAGACAGAATTTGAATGTGACTTCATTGGCTCTACCAACACGCTAATCTCGTCCTCCAAGCTACACTGCCTAAATTTCATATCTCCGATAGACAATAACAATGATGGCTTAATGATATACGAGCAGCCAATAGAGGATCATCTCTACGTGATGGCTGTGGATACCGCTCGTGGTCAAGGTCTGGATTACAGTGCGTTTATTGTTGTGGATATCACTACGAGTCCCTACAAGGTTGTTGCAAGGTTTAGAAATAATACAATTTCACCTCTTGTCTATCCCACCGCGATTCGGAGTGTGTGTGACAAATATAATCAAGCTTATTGCCTCATTGAACTCAATGACATCGGAGCACAGGTCGCAGATATCCTATACCAAGATCTTGAGTACGAGAACGTTCTACAGTCCGTCTATAAAGGTAGAGCGGGACAGGTTATTGGTAGTGGCTTTGGTGGTTCACAATCACAGATGGGTGTCAGAACCACGGGTCCGGTCAAAAAGCTTGGGTGTTCTGTTCTGAAAAGTTTGGTTGAAAATGACAAACTACTGATAGACGATATGGATATAATCCAAGAACTCTATACGTTTGTGGCAAAAGGTGCCTCATTTGAAGCAGATGATGGTCACAATGATGACTTAGTAATGTGTTTGGTGTTATTTGCTTGGCTCACCAGACAAGAATATTTCAAAAATCTAACTGATCTGGACATCAGGAAAGACATTTATGAGGATGAAATGAAGAGAATTGAGGAGGATATTCTCCCGTTTGGGTTCTCAACCACCGTTGATGATCAGGAACCAAATTCGTTTTACGATGGAGAGGATTTTTGGCAGGTCTCCGACGATCCATTTCTATAAATACCTTAGAAACATAGAAGCCTCTCCGGGAGAGTACAATGGCAGATGTCACAATAGATCTAGATCAACAGGGGTTTATCCCCCTTGGAACTGAAGCAACTGATATAAACTTTGTTGCAGCATTTCCTAGTTTTAATAATTTAGTTGCCGCTCTTGCGACAAAAGACGAGAGAGAACTTGGGTACATGGTAGTACAGAGTGTTGCTGATTGGTATGCTCGTCTTACTTCAACATATAATACAGGATGGTATATAGATGAAGACGCTAATTCGGATGGTATCATTGATGAGGATGAAAAACAGAGCGTAAACGCAACACCAAACGGAAGTGCTGCTGGTAACTGGCCAGACGGTCCCGATGATGAATGGAAAGCTGAATGGTGGGCTGTACACAACTACCTACGATATGGTGGAACGTGTGTTATTGCAGGTCCGGCTGACAATCTATCATCAACGGAAAATCTCGCCCTTGAGACAATAGAAAATTTATTCCTTGATATTGATTGTGTTTTCACAAACGATTACAGCAGAAATGAACGAATCATGTCAATAGCAAATAATAGAGGTAACTGTATCGCAGTATGTCCTGTTATCATCACTGGTAAATTAGGTGATTGTGCAACCCCGAAAAACGTTCTTGGTATGCCATCAGCTTCTACAGATTTATCAACCAGTCCAAGTAAGCTTACATATCACATAGCAGGACAGAAGTTACATCTAGGAACCTCGCAGTCATATGTGATCGGAGACGAAACTTCGGACAATTTGATCTCAACACCACTAGCTTCTGATGCAGCGGGTTGTATGGCAAGAACCGTTGCTAGTAGTTCACCATATGGATCTCCTGCTGGAACTGAACGAGGCAGAGTTCTTGATGTTGTTCGACTCGAATACACACCAACAAATAGTGACATCACTTGTCTTTCGGGTGATGGTAATAAAGTTAACTACACCAGAACTTTTCAGGGTGATGGTACAGTAATTTTCTCAGATAAAACTGGTCGCAGAGAATCACAATCTGATCCAGCTATATTTGATTATGTCAATGTTAGTAGAACTTATATCTATCTTAATCGTGCAGTATCAAATGTTGCTCGAAGATATCTCTTTGAAAGAAATGATGCCGCAAATAGAGCTGCATTTGTAAACACAGCAACTCCAATACTTCGTAGTGTACTTTCAGCAGGTGGTATCAGTGAATATAGCATAGTGTGTGATAGCGTCAATAATCCACAAACAGTTATCGACGACAACGGTTTTGTTGTAGATCTACAAATTAAACCTACTAGAAGCGTGCAAAATGTAACTCTTAGGTTTACTGCAAAGGCTGGAACACAAGCTATTCCTAATACATCAACTGGTTCCGGAACTGCATCAGCATCAACAACTGGTGGTAGTAGAACTACACCAACAGCAGCTAGTTCTAGTATAACTTCATCTAGTACAACTTCCTCCTCTGGTTCTGCTGGTTCTGGTGGATATTGATGGCAAGTAATAACCTAGACGATTTTATCAAAGACTTTAACGGGGGCAATAGAACCCATCGTTATGACGTGGAAATGAATTTTCCACCCGGTGTTGGTGATTCAGAAACTGATTTAAGTAGATTTTTTATCAGAGCAGTCAGTCTACCAGCAAGTCAAGTTAATCCTATCAGAGTTCCATATAGAGGTAGAATTTTAAAATGGCCGGGTGATAGAATATATTTTCCATTCACTTTCCGAGTTCTTGATCAAAATCAAAATAAAGATAACTCGCTATGGAACAGCTTCAATAAATGGAGCAATCTGATCAATGATCACAAATCAAACGTCAGTAGTCAAAATTGGGATAATTTCACTACAGACTGGGAAATTAAGCAGGTTGATAATAAAGGTGATGCTATTAAAACAGTCAAACTTGTTGATTGTTGGCCAACTATCGTAGGTCCAATTTCCATGGATTCAAACTCCATAGATACTTTAGTTGAATTCACAGTAACAGTTGAGTATTCATATAATTTAGTTAAGGGTATCAACTATTAATATAGTATGGAGAAAAAATGGCGATTAATCTATTAGGTTTCACAATTGGAAGAACTACAGGAAACAGCGAAGGTGTTGCAACCGAACCTGTCACTGTTTCTACATCAGCAATTTCACCGGATGAATATGATGGCTCATATTCCTTTGAAACCGGCGGAATCATGGGGACGTATGTTGATTTCACCGGAGCCGTTCGGGACGAGAATGCGCTCATTCAGAGATACCGTGGATTAGCCCTTTTCCCCGAAGTTGACAATGCGATCGAAGACATCTGTAATGAAGCAATTGTCATGGGTAGTGATAGAAAGCCTGTCAAGGTTGGACTCGGTAGTGTCAAGCTTTCAGAGACAATCAAGAATAAAATGCAGGCAGAGTTTGATTATGTTCTTAGACTCATGGATTTCCACAAAAAGGCATATGAAATTTTCAGGAGATGGTACGTTGATTCTAAGCTGTATTATCAGATTATAATCGATGAAAGTGACCCTATAAAAGGTATCCAAGAACTTAGACCGATTGATCCTACTAAAATTAAGAGAATACGAAAAGTTATTCGTGACAAAACCACATCTGGTAAACAGATATCTACAGTCAAAAAGATAGAAGAATACTATGTTTACACTAACACCGAAAAGGATTCAGCCTATCCAACATCAAATTCGGGTATGAACATCACCAAAGATTCTATTGCATACGCAAATTCAGGACTTGTTGATGCAAACTCAAAGAGGGTCGTTGGATACTTACAGAAAGCAATTCGTCCGGTAAACATGCTTAGACAGATCGAAGATGCTGTGGTAGTTTATCGTGTTTCTAGAGCACCAGAACGAAGAGTCTTCTACATCGACGTGGGTAACCTACCCAAACAAAAAGCCGAACAATATCTACGTGAAGTCATGCAGAGATATCGAACCAAGATGATCTACGATCAAGGAACAGGTCAGGTTAACGACAGCAGAGACCACATGTCGATGCTTGAAGACTACTACCTCCCACGTAGAGAAGGTGGTAGAGGAACTGAAATCAGCACCCTTCCCGGTGGACAGAACCTTGGTCAGATGGAAGATGTAGAATACTTACTCAGAAAAGTCTATACCGCATTGAATGTCCCTATCACTCGTATGATGCCAGATGGTGGATTCAACATGGGTCGATCAGCAGAGATCACAAGAGACGAAGTTAAATTCTACAAGTACATTGAGAGACTCAGAACCAGATTCTCACATATATTCTTAGACGTGCTACGAGTTCAGTGCATCCTCAAGGGTATTATTACCGAAGATGACTGGAATGAAATCAGCCCTAGTATCGAAATTATCTTCAACAGAGATTCATATTTCACAGAACTCAAAGAAAATGAAATCCTAACAAATCGCTTACAGATGCTTGGACAAATTCAGCCTCTTATTGGACTGTATTTCTCAGAGGAATACGTGAAGAGAAACATCCTACGAATGAGTGATGAAGAAATTATCCAGATGCAAAATCAGATAAATATAGAAAGGGAGACGGGTCAGCTACCCCCATCCCCTGAACAGCAAGGACTTCAAGGATGAACACAATTTCTTTAATTAAATGTTTAGTAGAAGAGAATGGCGATGGATTCAAAGAAAATCTGTCGAATATTATGAATACTAAGATACAAGAAAAAAAGCAAATTCTTGCATTTGAAACCCTGAACAAGGTTTTTGAATCGACCGAAAGTCTAAATACTGAGAAGCCAAATTATGAAGTTATCAGTGTCCTTCAGGAATGTGTAAAGCAAAATAGCAACATAATTATCATACTAGAAGATGGTAAAGAACAAACTCTCAGACCATCAGATAGTAAACAAGTTCTCTTAGTTTTTGACAATTTAAACGAATCAAATCAAACAGATCTAATTAATAGATTAGTAAAAACATCAACAAATTTCTTTAACACTATTGAATTTTGTTTGAAATTTAAGGAAAGGTATACCTAAATGTCCCAGAGCCTAGACATAATCAGACACATCTTAGATGAGAATCTAATTGATGCAAAGAAAGCCACTGAGGGTTATCTCAACGATATCCTTTCCGGTGCAATCAAAGAACAATACAAAGAAGTCGCCCCATCACTAGTTGAAAAGGCTGAAGGTGGTAAAGGTGGACCAACGGTTGCCAACACCATGGCAGCAGCACCCGGTCCAGAAACAGCAGCAATGGAACAAGGTAGTAATCTTGTCACTAATCAAGAAGCAGCAAATGACTTTGTGTCAGGATTCCTTGATGCATTTGGAAACTTACTTCCCGGAGTTACTATGGAAATGATCATGAACAGAGCATTCGCGACAGGCTTCGCAGCACCCGCCACTACGAGCATGACTTATATCCTAAATGCTATGTCTAATATTGGTCAAGGTCCACAGGTGGATCCTCCAATCGGTGATCCAATCTCTGCTCTTGACTATCGTCGTCCCACAGATGGACCCGGATCTGAAGGTTAATTAACAAGAAAGGTATAAAGACATGAAACTCATTACAGAAATGGTAGAGGACGTAAACCTCCTCGTAGAGAATAAAGATGGTGTAAAGCATTACTACATCGAAGGTGTCTTTATGCAAGCAGAGCAGAAGAACCGGAACGGTCGTATTTACCCAACTGCACATATTGCTCCCGCAGTGGAAAAGTATGTTACTGAATATGTAAATAAAAACCGTGCAATGGGTGAACTCAATCACCCATCCGGTCCTACTGTAAACCTTGACAAGGTTTCCCATATCATCAAGGAACTCAAGACCGATGGAAACAACTTTATCGGAAAGTCAAAAGTCCTTGATACACCCATGGGTAACATTGTCAAAAGTCTCATCGACGAGGGAGCATGTCTCGGTGTGTCCTCTCGTGGCATGGGTTCACTAAAAAGGAACTCAGGCGGAATCAATGAGGTCCAGAAGGACTTCGTTCTATCTGCTGTCGATATTGTAGCGGATCCATCTGCACCAGATGCCTTTGTAAACGGCATTTTAGAAGGTAAAGAATGGGTGTGGGATAATGGTTTACTCCGTGAACAACAAATTGCACAGTATGAAAAACAAATCAAACAAGCATCTCGCAAGAACTTACAGGAAACAGCCTTGAATGCGTTCAAGGATTTCCTAACTAAACTTTAAACTTTTATAAATACCAAGAATAGGCTAAAGGAGCTTTCAATGGAAGATACACGATACGAGGAAGAAGAAGAAATGACTGCTAACACAGGCAATACTTCTACAAACACTGGTTCGGCCGACTATGATGCCTCGGGTCGAGGTTCATTTGACGCATCCGGTAGAGGCGATACAATCGCTGATAATTCAGTAATCCCTGATGGGATTGCACAAGCAAACCAAGCAAGCATCGCTGCTAAGGGTCTTGCTTACGAACCCGCAACTGTTTTTGTTCCCCAGATGGGTGCAGAAGAAGTCGCGGAACATCTTGGAGTCATGTTTGACGGTCAAGACCTTTCGGAAGATTTCATGTCTCGCGCAGGAACTATTTTCGAAGCCGCAGTAAACAATAAAATTAGCGATCTTGCACACCAGCTCGATGAGTCTTACAGAACGATTCTTACCGAGCAACTTGAAGAAGTTGTTGGTAACCTTGCTGAAAAGCTTGACGACTACCTTAGTTACGTAGTTGAAGAGTGGATCAACAAGAATGAGCTTGCTCTTGAGCGTGGAATTAAGACTGATGTTGCTGAATCCTTCATCACTGGTCTTAAGGGTCTCTTTGAAGCTCACTACATCAACGTTCCTGACGAACGCTACGATGTTCTCGATGAACTCTTTGAGTCAAACGAGCAGCTTCAGGAAGACCTCAACTCAGAGATCGAAGCAAATGTTGCACTTAACGCGCAGCTTAACGAATCTACAAAGGCTCAGCTTTTCGCACACTACACTCAGGGTCTTGCCGATACTGAGGTCGAGAAGTTTGGTGCTCTTGCAGAAGCAATTTCGTTCGAAGATCCCCAGAGTTTCAACAATAAGCTTGCACAGCTTCACGAAGCATACTTCGAGCACACCGCTCCAGTAGCTGAACCTGTCGAACTTATCGAAGAAACAACCAACCAAAGAATTTCAAATGGTACTGCAATGGATCGATACGTCGATACCCTTGGGTTCCATATGAGAAAGCACTAATTTAATATTTTTTTTTACGTAAAACAAAAACTTTAACAGGAGAAATCTAAAATGGATTTTGATAACCAAGCCCCAATGGATGCTCTTTGCGAAAAGTGGGAACCCCTACTTGAGCATAACGCACTCCCCCGAATCGAAGATTCGTACAAGAAGAAGGTAACTTCGGTCCTTCTAGAAAACCAAGAAAAGGCTCTTCGTGAGCAGTACATTCAGGAAGCCGCACCAACCAACTCAATGGGTGGTAACTTCTCTGATCCCCAGATCACTGCTGGTGGCGTTGGCGCGCTCGCTGGTTATGATCCCGTCCTTATTAGCCTCGTCCGTCGTGCTATGCCAAACCTAATGGCTTACGACATCGCTGGCGTTCAGCCCATGAGTGCTCCTACCGGTCTCATCTTCGCGATGCGCGCCCGTTACGGTGCTCAGGCTGCTGCTGGTTCTGGTTCGAAGGCTTCGTCCCCCGAAGCTCTCTTCCAAGAAGCTAATGCTAAGTTCTCAGGTAACTCCGGTCCTGTCTCGCAGGTCAACGGTGTCGCAGCATTCAGTGCTACCGGTGGTGTAAACCCATCTGGTGTCACCGCTGGTTCACCCGCTGGTGGTACTTACGGTGCTACTGACCCTCGTGAAGCTGTTGCTGGTAGTGTATTCGGTGCTGCATTCCGTGGAATGCTTACCGGTACTGCCGAAAAGCTCGGTTCTTCTGTTGACGGTGCATTCGCTCAGATGGCATTCAACATTGATCGTGTTGCTGTCTCTGCTCGTAGCCGTGCGCTCAAGGCTGAGTACACCACTGAGCTTGCTCAGGATCTCAAGGCTGTTCACGGACTTGATGCCGAGACCGAACTTGCTAACATTCTTAGCACTGAAATTCTCGCTGAAATCAACCGCGAACTTGTTCGTACCATCTACTACAACGCGCAGCTAGGTGCTCAACAGACCGACCTTTCAGGTATGGCTTCTGGTGCTGCACTCGGTGGTCTTTATGACCTCAACGCTGACTCTGATGGTCGTTGGAGCGCAGAACGCTTCCGTGGTCTCATGTTCCAGATCGAACGTGAAGCCAACACCATCGCTAAGGAAACTCGCCGTGGTAAGGGTAACTTCCTCATCTGCTCGTCGGATGTTGCAAGTGCTCTCGCAATGGGTGGCTTCCTTAACATCTCACCTGCAATCAACAACCAGTTGGAAGTTGATGACACTGGTAACACCTTCGCTGGTGTTCTCAATGGTAAGATGAGAGTCTACATTGATCCCTACTCAAGCACTGAAGGCGCTGACTTCGCATGTGTTGGATACAAGGGAACTAGCCCATATGACGCTGGTCTATTCTACTGCCCCTACGTTCCCCTCCAGATGGTGCGTGCGGTTGGTCAGGACAGCTTCCAGCCTCGCATCGGGTTCAAGACTCGTTACGGAATGGTCAACAACCCATTCGCTCGTAACGATGGATCTGGTGACGTGTTCAACTCTGATCCCGGTGGTAACCAGTACTACCGTCTCTTCGCAATCAAGAACCTTCACGGTAACTGATCTTAGAGTAGTTTTGATAGAAATAGCAGCGAGGGTCTTCGGACCCTCGTTGTTTTTTTATAAATACTTACATGTCCCAACCACCAACAAATAACTACCTAGCAACAAACTTTTTCAAGTTAGAATTCCCAGAAATTCCAAATGTTGAGTACTTTGCACAATCTGTAAACCTACCCTCATTGACAATATCACCACTTGAGTTACCTGTTGCACAGTTAGGTGTTCCTATCAGAACGCCAGTTGGTAGGTACTTCTATGAGAATATGTCAATCTCATTCCTCGTAGATGAAAAGATGGAAAACTGGCTAGAGGTCTATAACTGGATGAGGACTTGTAGTACGGCAGAAGGTGTTCCGGGTGAATGGAATGGACACGATAATATTTTCAAAGACGCCACTTTACAAATCATGGATGGATCGTATAATGATATAAGGAAAGTTGTGTTCAAGGACATGTACCCAGTAGGGATCAGTGGAATCCAATTCTCCTCAGTGGTTGTGGACACAGAACCTGTGATTGCGACAGCCACATTTTCTTATACTTCATATTCAATAGAATGAGGAATGAATGATACTTAATGAACTTTATGAGATGGTGAATAAAGACCTAGAGATTGACAAAACAGAACTCGATACCGAGTCACTCAGAACCCCACAAATTCATAACAAGTATCTAATCCTACACAGCAAAGAAAAGCTGAAATTGGAGCATGTTCTATCTGAGAAGAAAGTCAAGAGACGCAACAAATGGCTA
>VTLG01007411.1_pt1 | contig 10149 bp, 12 predicted proteins | sample 4694571 | NCBI WGS metagenome assembly VTLG01 (sample SAMN12604809, study PRJNA352737) | marine metagenome | biome: ENVO:00000447; feature: ENVO:00000209|ENVO:00000569|ENVO:01000036; material: ENVO:00002151; isolation source: viral sequences binned using virsorter ... | reverse complement strand
TTACACAAGCGCCACAGGTATGACAACGGCTGAAGCTGAAGCTCTTGGCGATGCCTCGACAAATGCTTTTGCTGAGATGGCGTTCTCCATCGACAAGTCAACCGTTACGGCTGTTTCCCGTGCGCTCAAGGCTGAGTACACAATGGAACTGGCCCAAGACCTCAAAGCTATTCATGGTCTTGACGCAGAGACAGAACTCGCTAATATCCTTTCGACAGAAATTCTTGCTGAAATCAACCGTGAGGTTGTTCGTAGCTTGTATGTTACTGCCGTAAAGGGTGCGGCGGTCAATACGACAACTGCTGGTATTTTTGACCTTGACACCGACTCGAATGGTCGTTGGTCGGTTGAGAAGTTCAAGGGTCTCATGTTCCAGATTGAGCGTGACGCCAATGCTATCGGTCAGCAGACTCGTCGTGGTAAAGGTAACATCCTGATTTGCTCTGCTGACGTTGCTTCGGCTCTGCAAATGGCGGGTGTTCTGGACTATACCCCGGCTCTCAACAACAGCCTTAATGTTGACGACACAACCACCACATTTGCTGGTGTTATGAATGGTCGCTTCAAGGTTTATGTTGACCCGTATGCGGCTAATGTGGCTGCTTCGCAATACTATGTTGTTGGTTACAAAGGCACTTCGCCTTATGACGCTGGCTTCTTCTACTGCCCGTATGTTCCTCTGCAGATGGTTCGTGCGGTTGGTGAGAACTCGTTCCAGCCGAAAATTGGCTTCAAGACACGTTATGGCATGGCTGCTAACCCGTTTGCTGCTGCTGGTGCGGTTGCTGCTGGTGACACGCAGAACACAGATGCCTCGCTTGACGCTAATACTAACGCTTGGTATCGTCGGGTTAAAGTCACAAACCTTATGTAATAATAAGAAACTTGACTTACACCTTAGAGGGGGGCTTTGCCCCCCTCTTTTTTTTATTATAAATATTAATGTTATGATAATTAAACGTAAAGAATTGGTATTATTAAACGTAAATTATTATTTGCCAGACTATAAGAATATTATTCAAGAATTCGTATGGCAAACAAAAGATGTTACTCCCGAATTACCAAGGGTGCATAAATTTTTAAATTTTTGGCACCATAATATTGAAGCTGTGATAAGTGAGGTATTTGTAACATATGGTGACAAACATGATATTAGAGTTACAGATTTTATAAGAGAACTGGAGTAGTAATATGGCTACCGAAACATCCCCGTTATCACGGCAACCGACTAAACTTGACTATGCAAGTCCAACACAGTTTAGATTTGGTATTCACCAATTGCCAAAGGTTGAGTTCTTTACAATCGGTTGTAATCTCCCCGGCATCAATATGGGTGATGCTGTTTTTCCAACGCCATTTAAAGATATACCTGTAATGGGAGATAGATTGACATATGAAAATTTAACCATAAATTTCATTGTTGATGAACACTTGGAAAACTACAGGTCACTCCATGAATGGATGGTTGCTATCGGGTTTCCAAAAGACAGAAAACAGTTCTCTGATTTTAGGTCTAATACATCTAATACCCCAGAGCCGCCACCTATAAGCACAAGTCAAGATTTTGCTGATACTAAAATTTCTACGTCGGTAAGTGCTTTATTTTCTGATGCGAACCTAGTTCTATTATCAAATAAAAATAACGCAATTGTTCAAGTTTTGTTTCGCAACCTATACCCGGTTTCGTTGAGTGGACTGCAGTATGCACAGGATGCCACTGATGTTCAATACCTAACTGCGACTGCAGATTTTAGTTATCAAATTTATGAGTTTTCTGATGTAAGTTAAGCATAAATAAGACGGGCAGATATGATAAACTTTAACAAATGTCATACCTAAAACTTAATACCTAGTTACAACTCGGTGCGCCTAACTAGAGTAATATATAAAAACGAGAGTAATCAAATTCTGCTCTTTTAATTTTGAGGATATATAATGAACCTAGATGAATTGAAAGCTGAAGCGGCAAAAGACCTTGATATAGTAGATGAAGATAATTTAGACCAAGAGTCATATAAAAATCAAAGGATAAGACCAAAATGGTTAGAGTATAAAAATCATTTTGAAGGCTTATTAATTCTTGCTAAGAGAAATCATCAAATTTTATATCGTGAAAAATGGATGTATTATGGGGGAAAAGATGAAGATAAGGTTTATGCTGCGAAGCCTTTCGATCTAAAAGTTCTTAAAACAGATTTACAGATGTTTATAAACACAGACGAAGAAATATTAGAGGCACAAGGAAAAATTCAATATTACGAAAGCGTCATAAGATATATCGATGGTACTTTGCACTCTATAGACACTAGAGGTTGGGATATTAAAAATTCAATAGAGTGGAAAAAATTCTTGGCCGGAGGATTTTGATGCTAACTAAAATCGCTAAAGAAGTCTTAGAGGATGTTTCTCATTGGATTGGTTATTATGAGAATGTGATATCTGATGATGATATTAGTGAAATTTTTAACTATCCTTGGTCTTGGAATGCTTCAACTTACTCCAACCACAAAGAAAAAACTCAAAACAGTGGAGAAAGAGTAAAGATGGATGAGGTTTGGGTGAGAGAGGAAAATAGACCTTATCCAAAATTAAGAAAGTCTGTCTTACAATCTGCCAAGTTATACGGAGAGGATTATGAATTCTTTAGCTGTATACGTCATACCGATTTTCGTATTAATAAGTATGGTGTTGATGGCTTCATGTCCTTACATATCGACAACATACACCACTCTCATGGTCAATTATATGGTTATCCCCAATCTTCAGTCCTATTGTTTTTAAATGATGACTATGGGGGTGGTGAAATAATAGTCGCTGGAAACATATATAAGCCACAGAAAGGTTCGGCTCTGGTGTTTCCTTCTAATTTTATGTTTCCTCATGAGGTCAAGACTGTTACAAAGGGTGAGAGGTGGAGTGTTGTATCATGGTTAATGTAAATAAACATGAAATATTTCCAACGGTAATATATCAGTTCAACTGTGGTTTTGATGATCTTAACCAATTGGACATTACACAAATGAATGCATTCATATTATCTAATGAAAAGGAAGATATTGTGAATCAGTCAAAAGACGGTTTGCATCTTCTTTCTACGTTTCAAAATTTAAAAAATATTATTCTAGAACAAAATAAAAAGTATTTAAGTGATTTACAATATGAGTTTGATAAAATAGAAATTACGAGCATGTGGTCAAACCATCTAAAGACAGGGCAATCACACCCACCACATACACACTCTAACAATCTACTATCTGGTGTATTTTATTTATATTCTGAGTCTCCAGCATCTCCAATACAATTCTTTGATCCTAGAGTTCAATCAAGTATTTTATCTCCAAGAAATAAACCAAACAAATATAATTCAAGCATGATACAGTTTCTCTGTTTGCCATGCACAGGATATATTTTCCCCGCTTGGTTACAACATTGGGTTCCTCCAACTCCTGTAGATAGAATTAGCATATCTTGGAATATTATTGTAAGAGGTGAATACGGGGAAGTTGGAACTTTCCAAAATGCTAATATCTAAAAAGAATGAGGTTAATCTAAGACTTACTGATGTTGAGCCATCCGTGGCGGCAGAACTTAATGATTTTTTTACCTTTGAAGTTCCCGGCTTCAAATACATGCCCGCATACAAAAATAAAATGTGGGATGGGAAGATTAGATTGTATAATATCGTCACAGGTGAGATATATGTGGGACTTCTTCCCTATATAGAAGAGTACCTCAATAATAATGGTGAATACTATGAACTGGAGGACGGACTCAGAAGTGAAAGAACGGTTGCCAGAGGTGTGGTGCAAGGTTTTGTGCGAGGACTTAGACCCACTCTCAATGGACGAAGAATTAAAGTACGAGATTATCAGATTGATGCCATTGCCCATGCTATTGCCACAAATCGTTCTCTGCTTATTTCTCCTACTGCTTCCGGCAAGTCGTTAATAATATATTGCCTTGTTCGATATTACCAGATGATGGAACTAAAAACTTTGATATTGGTTCCAACAACATCACTTGTCGAACAGATGTATAAAGACTTTGATGACTATGGGTGGAGTTCTGAAACATACTGCCAGAAAATATATCAAGGTCATGAAAGAAGGGTTGAAAAAGATGTAGTCATATCAACTTGGCAATCTATACACAGAATGCCAAGAGCATACTTTCGGCAATTTGGTGCGGTGTTTGGAGATGAAGCACATTTGTTCAAAGCAAAATCCTTAACAGGGATCATGACAAAGTTGGATACTTGCAAATATCGTTTCGGTCTAACAGGGACATTAGATGGAACACAAACACATAGACTGGTATTAGAGGGTTTGTTTGGCAAGGCAAAATATGTAGTAACTACAAAACAGTTGATAGATAACAAAACGTTATCCGACTTAAATATTAAATGCATAGTGTTGAAATATCCTAATGAGGATGTGGATATAGTAAAGGAGTTTGACTACCATGAAGAACTGGAATACATCATTACTAAGGCTGAAAGGAATAATTTTCTATGCAACCTTATGGGTCACTGCCATGGCAACACTCTCGCTCTTTTCCAGTTCGTAGAGAAACATGGTGAACCTCTATACAATATGATAAAGAATAAATATAAAGATAGAAAGGTATTTTTTGTTTATGGAGGAGTGAATACGAATACCAGAGAACGTATAAGGGAGATTGTAGAAAATGAATCAGACGCAATTATCGTGGCTAGTTATGGCACGTTTAGCACTGGTATTAACATTCGGAACATTGATAACATCGTGTTCGCAAGCCCCTCAAAAAGCAAAATTAGAGTGCTTCAGTCCCTTGGGCGTGGCTTGCGCCGTGGAGACAAAAGCGAGAGCCTCCAAGTTTTTGACATCTCCGATGATTTTACCAGCACCGGGGGTCGGCTCAATTTTACGTTAAGGCATTTTAAACAAAGACTAAATATATACAGTGAACAAAAATTTAATTATGAAATAGATAAGGTAAACCTAAAATGAAAAATCAAACACCAAAAATTTTAAAGCTCTCAAACGGTGAAAATATTATTGGGTTTGTATCCGAGGATAATGATTACTTCAACATAGACTATCCACTATCAATGATAATAGTCATGAGACCGGGCAAGTCTGGTCCATACGAGTCATTAAATCTGACAAAGTGGGTTCAATCTTTAACGGATGAAAGAGATTTTAGGATATCTGAAAAGCATGTCATTATATCTTTTGATGCATCAGAGGGATTATCTGATTATTACAACTTTGTCTTGAAGCACATGATAGACGACATAGAAAATCCACTAATGACTCAAATTGAAAAATTAGCATCGAAGATAGAGGATTCTGTAGATGAGAATTTAGTGGAGGAAGATGAAGATATATACGATGAATTATTAAAGGAACTAGATACTGAATCTAAACTAATTCATTGAAGCCTCTACATACTTAAATTACATCATTTTTTTCATCATGTCAAGGTCCTTCTGGCTCTTGACATTCTCTATATGTTTTACTATAATGAAATTAATTATAACTAGAAGGAGTTATTATGGCAAAACAAAAAAGTCAACATTATGTTGACAACAAAGAGTTTCTTCGGGCGATGATCGAATGGAAAGAAGAATGTAATAAAGCGGACGAAATATTACCAGTCACAAATTACATTGGTGAGTGTTTTTTGAAGATTGCGACACACTTATCATATCGTCCAAATTTCATTAATTACACATATAGAGAAGAGATGATATCTGATGGGATTGAAAATTGCCTACAATACGTTAAGAATTTTAATCCAGAAAAGTCAAACAATCCATTTGCTTACTTTACTCAAATTATCTACTATGCGTTTCTTAGAAGAATTGCAAAAGAGAAACGTCAAACTCACATAAAAAATAAAATGATTGAAAAGGATACCTTTGATTCATACACAACTATGGATGGAGATGATACCTCATATTTTGTTCCCATGGGATGGTCTATAGAAAACTTGCCAGATGAAGATGTTTACAAGCCAAAGAAAAAGGAAGCGTCTAAAAAAGGATTAGAAAACTTCATGGAGACAGATAGTTGAAAATCGCATTAATAACTGATACTCACTTCGGCGCAAGAAACGATAATGTGAATTTCAATGAATATTTCTATAATTTTTATGAAGATGTGTTCTTCCCGTATTTGAAAGATCATAACATAACAACTGCCGTTCATCTGGGAGATGTTATGGACAGGAGAAAATATGTATCCTATAAAATTGCGAAGGATTTTCGTGAAAGATTTCTTGACAATTTTTCTGGTATCGATTTTCACATGTTGGTTGGTAATCATGACACATTCTATAAAAATACAAATGATGTAAACTCATTACAGGAACTTGTGGATCAGAAGTATGATAATATAAAAGTATATCCAGAGGCCACAGAGGTTGAGTTTGATGGATGTAAAATTCTGTTTGTCCCGTGGATTAATTCTGAAAATCATGCTCAATCTGTAAATCTCATCAAAAACACAGATGCTCAAATTTGCATGGGCCATTTAGAGTTAAATGGATTTGCTATGATGAGAGGCATGATAATGGATCATGGCTGGGACAAAGAGGAGTTCAGTAATTTTGATATGGTGATGAGTGGACATTATCACCACAAATCAGATGACGGTCATATATTTTATCTCGGCACTCCATACGAAATATATTGGAATGACTGGGACGATCCCAAAGGGTTTCATGTATTTGATACAGAGACTAGAGAACTTGAACGTATTGTAAATCCACATAAAATATTTACTAAAATATATTATGACGATAGCACAAGATCATATGAAAATCATGATGTTTCACAATACGAAAATAAATATGTAAAGCTGGTTGTTGTCAATAAAAAAGACCTTTATCAGTTTGATAAATTTGTTGATAGGCTTTTGACTACAGACTGTCATGAGGTTAAAATTGTTGAGGACTTTTCAGATTTAGATGCGAGTAATGTGTCTGATGATATTACTGAAAATACAGAGGATACGATGACACTTTTGGAAAGGTATATTGATGACTTAACAGTGGACCTAAGTAAAGACAGACTTAAAAATACAATGCGAACCTTGTATACTGAAGCACAGGATTTAGAAATTTGATTCATTTTAATTATGTCAGGTGGAAGAACTTTTTATCAACTGGTAATCGTTTCACTGAAATTCAACTAGATAAAAGCTCAACAACTCTTATTATTGGAGAAAATGGCGCAGGGAAATCAACTGTGCTTGATGCAATATGCTTTGGCCTTTTTGGCAAACCGTTTCGTAATATTAAAAAGCCACAACTTCTTAATACAGTTAATGGTAGTAGTTGTGTGGTTGAGGTTGAATTTAATGTTAGCGGCAAAAAAGTAAAAGTTGTTCGTGGTATGAAACCAAATGTGTTTGAAATTTACATCAACGATAAGATGTATAATCAACACGCAAACGCTAGAGATTATCAGAAATATTTAGAACAGCAAATATTAAAACTTAACTATCGTAGCTTCACCCAAGTTGTTATTCTTGGATCATCAACCTTTGTCCCTTTCATGCAACTCAAGTCTCAACATCGTAGAGATGTTGTAGAGGAAATTTTAGACATACAAATTTTTTCATTAATGAATATGATCCTCAAACAAAAGTTGAAAACTATTGATGCTGATTTGAAAGATGTTGATTATAAGAGAAGCTTAACATCTGAAAAAATATTATTGAAGGAAAGGTATATTGAGGACTTACAGGAGAACAAAAGAAAACTACTTGCTGAGAAAACAGCATTAATAGGTGGTAATGAGGAAGAGATATTTAAAAAGAAAAGGACTATTGCTGATCTACAGGATGATGTTGACTGTATGATACAGAAAATAGTAAACGCTGCTAAGATAGAGGAAAAGTATAACGAACTAAAGGATATACAATCACAACTTAAAGAAAAACACAGAGCGCACACTCGTCTCATAAACTTTTTTGAAAAGAATGAAGACTGCCCAGTGTGCCAACAGCACATTGATGAGGATTTTAAGAGTTCTATACTTAGCGAAAAGGTGGAAGAGAAAGAAAAACTCGTTACTGGGATGGATGAACTTAAAGATAAATTAAATGCCACTCAAGTAAAAATGAATATCATCACAGAGGTCAACAACAATATACAAAACAATAATGTGGAGATAGCCAAAGAAAATAGCTCAATCGTTCAATTAGAAAAATTTAATTCTACGTTATCATCTGAGATAGATCATTTGAAAAACAACAAAGTTGATGAAAGAGACCATGAAGAACTAGAGCAACTTAAAGATGAGCTTGTAACTCTGGAAGACTTAAAATCAAAATTACAAGAAGACAAGACTTACGCTGAAGCATCGAAAAATATGTTACAGGATACTGGTATCAAAACTAAAATTATCAAACAATACTTGCCTATCATGAATAAGCTAATTAACACGTATTTAACGTCAATGGAGTTTTATGTCAACTTTACATTGAATGAAAGCTTTGAAGAAACAATCAAATCAAGATATAGAGATGACTTCACTTATGCCTCATTCAGTGAGGGTGAAAAGATGCGTATTGACCTTGCTTTGCTATTTACTTGGAGAGCAATAGCGAAGATGAAAAATAGCACAAATACAAACTTGCTTATTCTTGATGAGATATTCGATAGCTCCCTTGACGGCGCTGGCACAGACGAGTTCCTTAAAATTCTAAACACACTAGGAGATGAAAATGTGTTCGTCATCTCACATAAGCAAGATGCATTAGTCGATAAATTTAGAAGCACTATTAAGTTTGAAAAGGTAAAGAACTTTAGTCATATGGTGTGATATTGATGTTTAAATCTAAAAAGAAATTGATCGTTTCGGGTTGCAGCTATACGGATGACCGATATAAATTTCCTGTATGGCCAACTGTTCTTGGTGAAAAGCTTAACATGGAAGTGATAAATTTAGCTGAAGCAGGTTGTGGTAATGAATACATTTATTCTACCTTGCTAGATTGTGTAATTAAGGAGAAGAATATTGGACTTGTTGTTGTAATGTGGTCTGAATTTAGTAGGATAGATTTTGAAACACCACACCCCCCAAATAATAAAACTAAAACCAAAACAGATGGTTGGAGACCAATACATACGATAAGAAATAACTTTTACACTTTTGATGGCTACCCTGTGAGCAGACGTAACTATTGGAAAGATGAAGTATCTAATCTTCTTAATAAGTACAAATATAATGAGCCAAAATATAGAACCAGAAAGTCTCTGAGACGCTTCTACTCTCTTCAAAAAATTTTAGAGTCACTAGATATTCAATATCTACAAATTGTGGGACCAATGCCTGATTGGGGTGATAATGCACTTGAGTGTGCCAAAGAGTTATTATCAAATGAGTATACTAACTTGATAGATGAAAAAACTTTTGTTGGATGGCCAATCTTTACAACGATTGGTGGATTTGCTGTTGACCAGCATTTAGATGGGATGGACCCAACTTTTCTGTCAAATAGAATTGATGGTCGGACCATACCTGATTCTGATCAAGGAGATAAATATGACCCACATCCCAATAAACTTGGACACGAACAAATGGCTGACCTTTTATACAACCAATACATAGGAAACACACATGAAGAAAAAAATACACGTTAATATGCATGTAATTCGCAGGAATCAAAAAACAGGTGAGCGTGAACCTACTATTACAGTAAAGACATATAAGACCAATACATATGCTCATGAGGTTGATATCCTTGGACCCAGTAAGGTAATCTATTCACCAGACAAACCATTATCATGTGGTGCTAGATTGTGGATTGAAACAGACAGTGAGGTTATGGTTGATGGGAAAACGCTCGGACTTTGAACGTAAACCTAGAGATTTTTATCCCACACCGATGGAAGCTGTGTATCCTCTTTTAGATCATTTAGATGAAAAATGTTACTTCGCAGAACCGTGTGCTGGTGATAGGCGCTTATCAGACCACCTAGAAAAGTTTGGACATGTCTCTATGTGGCGTTCTGACATAGAGCCAAAAGCAGAGGGTATCGCAGAGATAGATGTTTTTGATCTTCAAGATACGAAAGGTGCAGATGTGTTTATAACGAACCCGCCATGGGATAGGAAAATTCTTCATCCACTTATTAATCACCTATCAAACATGGCAC
>VTLG01005092.1_pt1 | contig 10149 bp, 11 predicted proteins | sample 4694571 | NCBI WGS metagenome assembly VTLG01 (sample SAMN12604809, study PRJNA352737) | marine metagenome | biome: ENVO:00000447; feature: ENVO:00000209|ENVO:00000569|ENVO:01000036; material: ENVO:00002151; isolation source: viral sequences binned using virsorter ... | reverse complement strand
AACTTATACTTTATTTGTGCAGATGGATAGCACAGCTGGGGGAGACTGGGATCTCATAAACAATGTGGCGATTACTACTGTATCAGCAAGCACTTGGCACCATTTTGCAATAAGCAGAGAGGGTAGTAATTTTAAAGTATTTTTAGATGGAACTTCTGTTTTAACAACGACTAATTCTAATGCTTTACGAGACGAAAATAGCGCTCTGCAAATTGGAGCGAGAGGCCAGAATACGGCATCTCATTATTTTAAAGGGTATATAGATGATGTTCGCATAACGAATGGTGTTGGCCGCTATACGTCAAATTTTACTGCTCCAACAACTGCTCATTTAACTTCGGCCGGAGATGCAAATAAACAAATAATTGTAAACTCCAGCGCCGATGGAGTTGATGTAGGTACGGGCGGAATAAACCAAGCTCGGATTGCGAAAGCGTGGGTTAGATTTGATCAGACCGGGAGTCAGTCTATAGACTCTAGCTATAATATATCAAGTGTAACTGATATAAATACAGGAATAAGCGCTTTAAATTTTTCAACAGCAATGACTGACGCAAACTACTCTGTCGTCGCTACTGGCGGAAGCACTAACGCAAGATATTATGCTAGTACATGGGCAATAGGAACAAGTAGTTTTCAAGTAAGAAATTTTTCTGTTTACAATGGAAGCTCTTTAGGAGAGCATTATTTAGATAGAGCAGAATGCTCAGCAATAGTTTTCGGGAATTAAAAAATTGACTTTTAGCCAAAAATAATTAAAATAAGTGTAATAAAAAGAAATGGACATCACAGGAAGAATTATTTATCCAACGGCTCCCGCAGAAGGGGAGAGTTACAGCGGTGTCGCAGTAGTTGTCCCTGCTCCCCAAGCCGTTGAGCGAGGCGAAACCCATGAAGAGTTTATGGCCAGAATTGCCGCTAAAGACGTACCCGCAGGAGTTCCTTTTCAAATTATCCCTATCGGCGACCTCCCTGCCGACAGGTATTTTAGAAACGCTTGGGAGTATTCGGAGTAATAAATTATGCCAATCGGAGTAAATATCCCAAAAGCCAAAGAGCTTCAAAAGGAGCGTTTTCGTCAAGTTCGTAAACCCCTTTTAGATGCTTTAGACATTGATTATCAGCGCGCTGATGAAGCCGGAGATGCATCTAAAAAAACAGAAATCGCCACTAAAAAACAGGCTTTAAGAGATGTAACAAATAACACGGCTCTTAACGACGCTACTTCAGAAGCTGAAGTTCGTGCCGTGTGGGATGCTTCAGTTTTAGGAGAAAGACCGGCTGAACACACTTAATTTTCCAAAAAAACTGCATATAGTGTAATTCATACTATATGAAGATTGTCGATATAGCAGATGAAATTTACAGGGAGCTTGGGGAACCTTCAAGTATTTCAATTCCCGCCATTTCTTTTTGGATTAGAAGCAACGTCGGCGAACTAAACAATAGAATAAACACTACATTTAAAATAAGTGAAGTGGGCCCAATGGCTTACGAATATTCTGGAAGTTTTGTCGAGCCTTCGTATGAGCCCCAAGCTTTCAATGAGGCTGACGGCGCTCTTGGTTTATCTGTAAGTGGAGATAATGGAACTGCAACTGAACCTGCTATTGTAGCAATTCAACCCGAAGAAGCTTCCATTTTGAAAAAAATGTATATCGTACATTATTATGATCAGCAGATTCGTTCTACTGTAGGTGCAGCCTCTACTGATCCTGTTGTTGAAGTTGCTTCTGATGGGTCTAGGGTGAGAAAAATTAATAAAAACGAATTAAGCAAAACCTATTTAGCGCTAAAGAGAGAAGAGTACCAACAGCTTTCTGATTTAATCGCGGCTTACAAGTTACGCAAAGCGTCGCCGGTACAAGTAGCAGGCGATGATACAATTCGTGGTCAATTTTCAATAGACAATAATGGTTATCCTTATAACCGTATCACTAGTAACATTTATCCGTATTAATGGCATCTTTAATTCCAGCATCGGCGAAAACTCAATTTGAAACAGCTTTAGCGGATCATTTTGATACGTTCAAAACTACGATCACAGTTAATAAAGAGCCCGCAAAGACTATTACTCTCGAAGCTTCGCAAAACATATATGCAGGTTATAGCGCTCCGAAAGAAACTGTTACGTATACGCCCATGAGCTCTACTTTTAGTGCTATTGTAAATTATAAAGAGAACCAGCCATTAGACTATCAAGACGAATTAAAAGCAAATATAGAGAAGGGAGACGTAAGGATTAAGGTCGAAAAGGATGCGAAAGACTACATCGATAAAGGAAGGACTGTTTCAATCGATATTGGCGGTAAATTGTTTAACGTAGTTAGCTCTGAGGGTGTTAGGTACTTTTTAGACAAGACCTATTACGTATTTTACTTGGAGGCGACTACCTAATGGCCACAAAAAAGCTAGATATTAATAGTTTACTTAAGAAGTACGACCTTAAGGGATCAAAAAGCTTAATAAATGCGGCTTATAGGCAGGCGATGAACAAGGCCAAAGAGGTAAAAAAGGAAGCTATGGATGAATTTAAGAAGCATCCAGTGACCCAAGAGGTAAAAAAAGGACCAGTTGGTAATTCTAGCCCATTATTAGGTGGATCAGGTAACTTTTTTGGATTTTTGGGGTTCGAAAAAGAATCTGAACCAATAAAAATACTAACACAAGCACTGGATTCTTCTTTTGTGGTTAATAAACAGTCAGCTAAAATTTTAAAAGTTCAAAAAACTACTTTTACTATAGAATTTGACATACAAGTTCCCACTACCACTGAAATATACTCTATAACCCCGCTTCCATGGACAACAAAAAGTTGGGTACAAGGCGTAGAAAAAGGTATAACTAATTATACAAAGACTGTTTTTCGCCCAAGAAAAGGTGTGGGCTTTCTTTACGAACAAAACAGTAGGTCAGGAGTGGCTTTGCAGACTAAAAGAGACGTTAACTTTATTAGATTTACTCCAACGCCATATATAACAGAAATACTTAAGAAAGCTGCAAATAAATTAAAATGAAACCGCAATTTGACAACCAAGTAATGTCCAGTATGCTGTTATGGTTCGACCATACGCTCTTAACTAAGGGTGAAGCTTACCAAAACACTACCGGAGAGTTTTATAGCGTTTCCGATGAGTTTTTTGGTTATAATACTTACGCAAGTACTTATTCGCAGATAGTAGCTGACGCTTCTGTTACCGGCGCGACCATCCCCACAGGTCTGTATGTGGGAGATAATATAGTAAATGTAGGGGAAGGAGGGGCTGACGGTCTATATGCTATAGATTATAATAATGGAAGGTCTTATTGGTCGGGAGCGCAAAGCGAAAATGTCACCGGAAGCTTCGCAATTAAAGATTTTAACGTATTTTTAACAAACAGCACCGAAGATGAAATACTTTTTCAAAGTCAGTATACAAATCGCAATAAAATATCCAATGTTGTACCCACTGGCTTGGAGTCTGACACAAAAACTTACCCAGTAGTATACCTAAAAAATGACGGCAGCTCTAACGAGCCGTTTGCTTTTGGCGGTCAGGACAACACAATCATGAACGTTCGAGCAATAGTGATCGCAGATAGCCAATTTGAAATTGATGCTATTGGTTCATTATTTAGGGATGAAGCGCGCTCTATGATTTCATTATTTACAGCTAGTGAGATGCCCTTTAATCAATTTGGGTATTATAGAAATGGAACTCAATACAATTATACTGGGGTCACTGGCCCCAAAAGCTCTTCAGAAGGTTTGTACCTAGAAGAAGTAAACGTCTCTAGATTTGATAGGGTTTTGGAAAATGAAGTTAGAAAATTCAATCCCAACGTTTTTTCGACTATAATTGATTTTGAGATTAGTAAGATAAGATTCCCGAGAGGATAGGGTTTTTTTGTTCTCATTTCATTTTATTAACTGTAATTTACAGTAAGAAAATCAAATAAGGTTTTAATATGGCTAGAAATCGAGTTATTTACCAAAGTGAGGCAGTATACGTTACTCAAGGAACTTATGACGGTGGTGCTACTGCTGCAGCCCCAGACGGAAACAATTCGTTAACGTCCAAAAATGTTAACGGTTTTCCCACAGGAGTTCGTAACCTTGATAGGGTACAAAGCGCTAACTATAGTTTTAGTATTAGTCGTCAGGACGTTAATCAGTTTGGAGAATTGGCATCTATAGATAGAATTATTACTGATACGCCTACTGTATCCTTCGATACTTCATACGTGATGGCCAACCTTGCAAACGAACACCTTTTAGGCTTCGAAGTAACTCCAAGTGGGACCTCAAGTGCCGCCAGTAAAATGGTGTCTTGTATATCGGGTCTGATTGATGCGACAACCACAGCTCACCAAAAAAATTATTTTATTTTAACCACTAAAGAAGGCGCAGACGCCGTAAATCTTACGGATTCAGGAAGATATGAAAGTATCATCGGTATTGGTAACGGTTTTCTTTCTAGCTATAGCACAGAAGCGGCGGTAGGAGGGCTACCAACAGCTAATGTTTCCGTTGAAGGTATGAACATGAATTTTGTTAACCTACCTTACTCGGGTTATAGTGTTTCTGCTGGAGCCGCAGGACCTACTGATAATGCCGGTGGATGGGGTTATACTGCGGGGGCTAAGTACGTTGGTCTCCAAAGTATTACTGGAGCTAACCCAGCCATTATTCCTTCTAATGGTGTTAAAGTTGGAGACGACACAGATCCCGCTACTGCTGCTTTCGTGGCTCTACCTGTACCTTCAGGAAACGCTGGAACAAACGTGGGAGAAGGGTCAGCAATTAGTGCTCTTCGTCCCGGTGACATTACCCTTTCTTTAACAAAGAAAACTAGTGATGCTTTAACTGATGCATTACTAGCTGGTAGCACTACTACAAGTAATTTAATACAGGGTGCAGATATTGCTGACGCTCATATTCAAGGGTATACTTTATCTTTTGATTTAAGTAGAACACCTATTCAAAGACTGGGGACAAAGTTTGCTTTTGCTCGTCCTGTTGATTTCCCAATTACCTCAAGTTTAAGTATAGACGCAGTGTTATCTGATCTTACCACCGGCTCTATTTCTGACATAATTAACTGTGACGATGAATATGATGCGGTTGTTAAAATGAGAGATCCTCGCTGTAAAGAAACAAGTGATAAACCAATCGTGGCCTGTTTTGTAGCTCGTGGTTTGAAAATTGATAGCGAGTCGTTTTCTTCTTCAATCGGCGACAATAAAAACGTTACTTTGGATTTTAGTTGTCAGATTGGTGGGCCAGAACAAAAGGGTGTTGGCATCTTTATGAGTGGCTATCGTGGAACAGAAGGTTAATATTTAAAGGTTTAACATGGCTAGAAATAGGGTTATATACCAAAGCGAAGGAGTTTATGTTTCTCAAGACGTAAACGTTACCGGTGTAGCAACTGGAGATTATGATGCAGCCTCTCTTTACGGCATTCAAAATGCTAATTATAGTTTTAGTATTGCTCGTCAAGATGTAAACTGTTTTGGCCAGCTAGCTTCTGTTGACCGTATTATTACAGATACTCCTACTGTGTCTTTCGACACCTCTTATTATCTAGCCAATTTTGGCAACGAAAAAAAATTAGGTTTTCACATTTGGGCCGGCCCCAATAGTTCTGCGTCTGCTACTCCAGTTACCTGTATCTCTGGCCTTATTAATTCTGAGACAAACCATGGCGTTAAAAATTACTATATACTTACTACTACAGAGGGTGCTGATCTTGTAAACAACTTTCAGAGTGGAAATTATGAAAGTATTATTGGAATAGGTAATGCGAGTATTACTTCTTACAGTACTGAAGGTGCAGTAGGAGGGATGCCGACAGCAAGCGTGTCAGCTGAAGGGTTAAACATGAATATGGTTAATCTGCCATATACTGGTGCATATGCTGGAATTACAGGAGTCGGAGCAGCGAATGAGGGGCCTCTATGGACAACAGATTTATGGAATGGGGCTGGCTTCCAAAATGCTGGGGCTCCAATAATTACTATTACAGGTTTGGCTGGCCAAGCAGCTTATGATGGTACAGATGGAGCTATTCAAACCATACAAATTCAATCAGGTAATGCGCATGCTGAGGGTAGCTCACCTACTAAAATTAGTTCTCTGTATAACAGAACAGGAATAGGAGTTAGTCTACCTGCGGGCGCGGAATTTAAAGGCGGCAATCCCGCAGGTAATCAAGCGCTAAAGCTAATACTTGAGGAAGGATGTGAAAAAGGAGATCGAGAAATTTATGCAAAACTCGACAAGCCGGTAACTACTGCTAAAAATTTTACTTCAGGTATTGCTTTTACAGGGACTTATTTCTGGGCAGGTGATCGACCAAGAGGATTCGAAAATATTGTAAGTTACATTTCGGGATCATGCCCCGGTATTGAGAGTGCAGACGGGGAATTACCGGTGTGGCATCCTCAAGGGGGATATCCTGTTAGCGGGGCACACCCTACTACTACAACGGCACCAGCTCCAATTAAACTTCCTGTCGCGCCGCCAAGTTTGACTTCAACTGGTTCTAATGTAAGTGGCTCTATAAGTGTACTGAGACCGGGAGATATTACCCTCACTTTAAAGAAAAAGTCAGATGGAGAAAATCCAGATATAGCAGGTATTATTATTAATAGTGCTCCAATTCAAAGTTATAGCATTAGCTTTGATATGGCTAGGACCCCTCTCCAAAAACTAGGAACAAAGTTTGCTTACGCTAGACCAGTAGACTTCCCTGTAACCTCTAGTTTTAGTTTTGACGCTATAGTTACTGATTTGACTACCGGAGACGTTTCTCAAATAATTGACTGCGATGACGAATACAACGCTACTGTTATGTTGAAAAACAAAAATTGCGGTAAGAATGAATACATAATGGCGTACGAAGTAAAGGGCCTTAAAGTAGACGATCAATCCTACAGTACTTCCTTGGGTGATAACAAATCTGTAAGCTATTCATTTAGTTCTCAAATGGGTGGACCTGACCAGCCTGACATGGGGATATTTATGAGTGGTTATGCTACTGAAAATGCCAAGCCATTTACTCCAGACTCAGTAGGAACCGCATAAATTTTTAAATCAAAATAGTCATTATTAAAATCCCCCCTTGGGGGATTTTTTTTGTTTAAATAGTGTAATTATAAGTAAGATATAAGGTAAAAGGTATGTCAAAGGAAGAAGGTAAAGATAGGGATATTATCAATAATTTTTTCGCATTTCAAACTCGGCGAAAAATAACTAATTTATACAAACAGTTTTTCTTCATCCTCGAAGACTTGTCTGCAGAAGGCATAAAAATACCAGAGGAAACTCACCAACGAATCCGCAAAAGAATATTAGATCTAGGTAACGATACAATTCGCGAGCTAGAGGAATATTTTGAGAAATTCATCGAATATAACAATAATAAACAAAAATGAAGCGTATATACGAATTCACCGTTAACAAGCCTGAGACGGTTCAGGAAAAAACTACAAAAAAAGAAAAAGACGGAACCGAGGTAACAACTTCTAAAGATGTAGTAAAAGAAGTACCTAATAAATTTTTCTTACGTAGACCAACTCGTGCGATGACAGATGAAGCTGAGTTGTATTATGGCGTAAAACTAGCAGAAGGAATTAAAGCTGGACTTTTGACTCGAGCATTACTGGAGAAAAGGTTTGATAATGATGGAGGAACCCGTAATGACGAAGAGAATAAAGAATATCAACAGGCAATTGATAAGCTGCAGGACTTTCATAAAGAGCAAACTAAAATTCTAGAGGTTAGCGAAAAAAAGAGAACGGCGGCACAAAAGAAAAGGCTAAAAGAACTTGAAGAAGAAATAAAACCAGCTAGAAGAGCTTTGCGCGACCTTCAAATGGACGAAGATACTCTTTTTGAAGAAACGGCAGAAAGTAGAGCGCGAAATAAAGTTATATTATGGTGGATGCTTCATCTTGCTTATCATGAAATTGGCGATAAAGAAGTTCCATTTTTTGGCGATGGAACAATGGACGAACGTTTAGAGCAGTACGACGAAATAGAGGAAGGAGAAGATGTATTTAGAATCGTTGTCGCTCGCAAAATCGCCTACTATGTCAGTTTTTGGTTTGTGGGAAGACCTAATTCCCAAAAAGAATTCCAAGATATGATCGACCTTGCTCTAAAATTAGACGAAGAGGAGCAAAAAGATGAACCTGTAGAGGCGAAGAAAACTGCTGAGAAAAAAGAATCATAACCTTGGAAGATGGAGGATTAAAAGTTGTTTTTTCAGAAGTTTTACGAGGATACACTCTTGCTGAAACTTCTTTTGGTAAGGTTAAGATAAAACACTTTAATAACTTCGATTCTGCTGAATTAGATATTAAAAATAGGGCCTTTTACGAAAAGGCTGTAGCCAGCGGACTACCTTCTAGGAAAGAAAGAATAGACTATCTTCTTAAAGAAAATATATGGACAGAAAAGAAGAATAGGGAAATTATAGAAGCTAAGAGCTATATAGTTGGTTTAAAAAATTCCAAAGGAAAAACTTTTATTCAGGGTCATATTGACCAACTAAATAAAGAAATAGAAGAAAATCAACTACGGTTATCTAAAATGGAGCTCGAAAAAGAAGAGCTTATTGGTTTTACAGCGGAGGCGTATTCAGCTCGTAGGATTAATGAACATTATATGTATAATGCTTTTATGACTGCGAAAGACGAGTATCTCTTTACTAGAGAAGAGTTTGAAGAATTAAGGGAGGGTACAATAACGGAGCTAATAGCTACTTACAACGAAAGCACTCAAAAATTTTCTTCAGACAAACTAAAAAAAATATCAGTTTCTTCTTTTTTTACTAATATGTTCTACTTGTGTGAGAATAACGCTCATATATTTTTCGGTAAACCTTTGGTAGAGCTAACTTTTTATCAATTAGAGCTTTTTGGCTACGGTAGATATCACAAAAGCATGCTAGATAATTCTGAGAAAAAACCTCCAGAAGAAGTAATGTCTAGTCCTGATAAGTTAGTAGAATGGTTTGAATCAAGCCAGAGCGCGAAAGAAGCGCTAGATAAAACTGACCAAGGCGAAGGTACAGCTTCATCCCTCGTGGGAGCTAGCAAAGATGATTTAAAGAGACTAGGTCTAGATAATCCTAATGAAACCATAAGTTTAGCTAAAAAAGCCGCAGCAAAAGGCGGTAAGCTTACTATGGAGGATATGATGAAACTTCACGGAGTTTAGCCTAAAAATAGTGTAATAATACACTAGGAATATGGCTAGGGACAAACTTTCAGTAGATCTAGATCTAAACATCAAGAATGCGGCGCGGAATATCGAGAAACTCGAGAAACAAGCCAAGCGTTTAGGCTTAACTTTAGGAAAAGGTTTTGGCGGCACCGGTGGAGGGGGAGCCGACAAAGTACGCGCATTAGGTACCGGTTTATCCAAAGCAACTGTTCGAGCAGATGAGTTTTCTAAGTCCCTAGAAGCCTCCAATGCTCGTGTTATAGCTTTTGGCGCATCAGCTGGCATTATTATGAATGTTGAGCGCGCTTTGAAAGCGATGGTTAAAAGCGCTATCACGGTAGAGAAAGCAATGGCAGATATTGCTGTTGTGATGGGTGGAACAAATCAGCAGCTAGAACAATTTGAAAAAGGTCTATTTAAGGTAGCTAAGAGTACCGCTCAAAGTTTTTCAGTTGTAGCTGAAGCTGGAGTGGAGCTAGCTAGGCAAGGTCTAGGAATGGAGAAAACGTTAGGCCGAGCTAACGACGCTTTAATTCTCACTAGGCTGACAGGAATGAACGCGGCAGATGCAGTTAAGTCATTAACCGCTGCCGTAAACTCTTTTAATAAAGAAGGTGTCACTTCTGCGGAAGTGGTCAACCGTATGGCTAAAGTTGACGCGGCTTTTGCTGTTAGTTCTGAAGATTTGGCTAAAGCTATTTCTCGTGTTGGTGCTTCTGCAGTTTCAGCAGGAGTAAGCATGAACGAGTTGATGGCAATTACCACAGCCGTCCAACAGAGAACTGCTCGTGGCGGTGCTGTAATTGGTAACGCCTTCAAAACAATTTTTACTCGTATTCAACGTAGTGACGTACAACAAAGATTAGAGAACATCGGTGTTGCTACTAGGGATATGAATGGCAAGATGCTATCCGGCATCAAGGTCATAGAAAACT
>VTLG01010860.1_pt1 | contig 10150 bp, 11 predicted proteins | sample 4694571 | NCBI WGS metagenome assembly VTLG01 (sample SAMN12604809, study PRJNA352737) | marine metagenome | biome: ENVO:00000447; feature: ENVO:00000209|ENVO:00000569|ENVO:01000036; material: ENVO:00002151; isolation source: viral sequences binned using virsorter ... | reverse complement strand
GATCTATGACTTTCAAATAATATAAACGACCATCAATGTACCAATTTCTAAAAATTTCGTGAGACTTTTTATCAAAGTCCATTAATTCTTTAATATATCTAAACTCTTCTCTAATTTTTTTCTTTATTCCTTCACTTGCATTTAAACTTGACAACTCAACTTCAACAGGTGAATCATATAAATCACTAACTATAGCTTCATTAACGACATCTTCGATAGCACCATCCGTCTCTGGATGTAATGCCATCTCTCTATATCTTTTAATTAATTCGTGTTCAGAACGATATGCACCTTCAATATCTACGTATTGACCATAAAATCCACTTGCTATATAATTATCAACCCCATCCTCATTGTTTTTGGGGACAGGGGAGATAATAGAAGTCGATTTATCTTCTGTTTCTTCAATAGAAAAACCGAAAAGTTTTGCCATAGTATAAGATCTTTATTATATGTTTATTTAGCTGATGTTCTCACCGCCTGATACGGGACTATCTCCCCTAAGAATTTCAATATACTGAACCTGAAGTTCAACAGTAAATTCTTGAATACCTTGAGCGTCGTATGATAATTCGATAGGACCGACCTGAGTTGGGAATGTATCATAGAAACGATATTTCCTGATACTTTGTCCATCACGATCAAGTTGGAATACAAATGCGTCTGCTTGATAATCAGCAGGATTAACAAGTCCAGTGTTATCACTTAACTTGTTGATTGTATTCATCCAGTTCTCGAATGCAGACCTAATTGCAAAGTCTGTATCGTTGATAACTGTAACTGTCCAAGAATCGAACGTTCTGTCACCTGCGATTTTAAGAACCCTTCCTCGGAAAGGAACTTCGATTTGTGCAATGTTAGATGCTGGAAGTCGTGCCCCTTTAACTAAAAATCTTGATTTATCAAGAACATCCTGTGCTGGTTGAGCAGCATCTGGGAATGTGAGGACAACTTCAAACAGATTAGCACGGGCACCGCCACCTGTCAACTTACTCTTAAAGTCGGAAATCGTCCTTAATGGTGGTGGATTGACCTGATTTCTACTAGCCATAGTTGGTTAAACCTCTGTTAATTAAACGGAACCGATTACTTCTTCAAATGCAACACCAGTTCTGGTGGCAACGAAGGTAAGACCAATAAAGTTAATTGATCTCGCTGGTTTGATGAAGATGTCCGCAACAAATTCATTTGCATCAATGACTGCTGCAGTGTTGTTAGTTTCATCACAGATAACAACAAAATCAAATATTCCTCGATTTGCTTGAACATCTCTAAGGAATGGTTCAACAATATTTACAAAGTTTGTCCTTGTAAGTTCATCGTTGAACTCAAAGAGTTGATCTTTCGCTGCTGCTGAGATTGCATCTTCAAGATAGATGAACAATCTGCGAACGTTGATACGATCAAATGCTGAAGACTTACCAAATCCTGTTTTGTCTCCGAAGAGTACAATACCAGCACCAGGTGATAGGATAACAGGGTTAATTCTATTTGAATATAGAATATCTCTCTGCTTCTTACCTGGATTGTAGATAAGTTTCACTGAGTTAAGTATGGAACCTCTTGCAGTACCTGCAGGAGAGAACCAAGGGAACTGTTCGATGTCAGTTCTTGCACAAGTTCCAGCAATGTCACCATTTAAAGGCACATAGCGGAATGTGTTGTTAAATCTATCAAACATATACTTGTATCCACTATCGAATACACCGTATGTAGTTGAAGAGATTGGAGCATAGAAACCAACAACATTATCTGTCATTGTGTCTATATTGTTAACAGTTACAGATCCAACTGAACTATCGTTCAAGAATGCTTGACGATAAGGTGAAACGAATGCAACTGCATCTTTTCTTGCTTCTGCAACAGCGATTGCTTTTTCAGCAACTGCTTGTGATTCTTCTTTAGTATAGTGTGCTGCACCCATAAGGATGAAGTCTACTTCAATATCCTCTGTATTTTCAAACAGTGTTAGTCCTGAGATAATGTCATCAATACCAGAGTTTAGAGCACCTGTTGTGGAATCTGTTTTACCACCATAGTTTTTACCTTGTTTAACTGTATAAGTTGTGTCAAGTAAAGCACCAAGTGTACCAGTTTGATTACCTACACCAGCAAAAGTAACGTTCTCTACATTTTGATCCCAACCTGTATCAGAATCAATAGTATTTGTGCTTTCATCTGAATAGGATGTGGTTGTTATTCCAGCAAATCCTGCTCCACTTCCTCCGTAGATGTACTTAGAGTTAGTTGCAAGATACTTCCTCCAGTATGCTGTTGAACCTACTGAATATTCAGCATCTTTACCTTTTGATAAACTTAGATGCTTTTCAAGGATTGTTCCAGCATTTCCTGTGATTTCTCCCTTGTCATCAATTACAACAACATGAACTTCGTCAAATCTACCACCTCTTGCAGCAGCATATGATGAAGTACCAGGTTTATCTGCTAATTGATCCCACTCAAGTGTTCCAACTGAGAGTTCAATATTTTGCTGTGCAAACCAGTCTTGTTGTGAAGTATAATTGATTGGACCACCTGTAGTTGTTGCAGTACCAGCACCAGTAGTAGTAATTGCTTGACCAGCAGTGGTTAAACCAATAAGTCCAGTAGAAGTAAAGTTATATAAACCACCTTGTGTATAATCAACTGCGGTTACAGTTCCAGCAGCAGATACGTGTGATAAAACTTTAACATTCAGTGTTGAAGGTGAACTTGTTGTGTTAACACCAGTTACAATTCCCTTGATATAACCATCAAGAGTTTTTGTTCCTGTGCTTGTTGCAACTGTTCTACCAACAGCAGTTTGTGTAATCGCTGCACCAACAATGTTATCTGGATTATTAAAAGCGAGAGTTGTTCCCACCCCTAAACCAATTGTAGAAATACCAGTATTAGAGAAGTCTATTCCTCTTAATATTTGGTCTGCTTGTGAGTCTATTGTTGCGACTTTAATTCCGTTTGCGTAACTACCAGGTGTCTTTGCAACGAATTCGACACCAGTTATGACATTCTCATCATAACCTAGTTGATTGTAGTGAGTTCCACTCTTTATTTTTAAACCTGTAAAGGATGTGCTTAGTCCTGCACCGATAACAGCGTTTTTAAGCCCGTCATCATCAGCACGAATAACTTGCATCACACCACCATATGCTAAGTATGATGATGCAACCATCCAGTATTCATAGTGCTTATCTACTGAATATGGTTGTCCAAAGGTTTGTAGTAGATCTTCCTCACTCTCAATGAGTTGTGCTTCCTCCACAGGTCCTTTCGTAAATGGAGCGACTAACGCACCAATAGAGCCACTTGTTGGGTCTACTCTACCAATGGTAAGATCAACTTCTCTTACTACTATACCAGGAGATGCTAAATTTAGAGGCATCTTGTATTCTCCGATCTCAGGAAATTTTTTCTAAGATTATTTATTAAAATACCCTTTTTCATCGGGGAAACCGTGCATGAACTACCAATCTGGATATTCCCACCTGTTTATATTGACTTTCTTTTTACCTTTCACTCTTTGAATTGTACAAGATTTGCATTCATAAGAATATGATGATTGAATACTTTTATTTTTTCTTATTAAATAAAATCCATCTATTAAATCTTTAGTTTTACCACAAACACGACACTTTCTTTCTGTAAATACAAAATGACTTTCTTCTAGTTGTTCATCAAAATCCATTATAGAACTTGAATTACACCATTGCAATCTGGAATATCTTGGAATATCTTGTTCTGTATACCCTGTTTTAAAGTCATAGCACTCATTGCACAGCTAGTACAAGCACCACCTAATCTAACTTTTACAAATTTTGTTTCCTCTTCTATTTCTACAAATTCTACAAATCCTCCATCTGCTTCAATATAAGGAGCAATCTCAGATAATGATTTAATTACATTACTTGCAGTTAATTCCATTACATATAATCCCACATATAAGAACGATCACCATACTCGTCAGTATGCCATAAATCACCGTCTTTGTCAACGAAACTTGTATCGTCTAATCCATCAGACATAAAACCAAATGGTGCCATATCTTGTTCAATTTGATTTTTTTGTTCCTCATATATTCTCTTTCTTACATCATTATCGGTCATTTCTTTGAAATAATCTTGTGCAACTAACCAAGCAAATATAACTAAACACATTGCTAAGTCATCATTACACCCTTCCTCTGCTTCAAATGAATTGTGTTTTTGTGAGAAGGTTGTCAATTCTGATATTATGTCATAGTCGATAATAAGTATCTTATCATCTTCTAATAGTGTTTTAAGGTTTGAACAACCTAACTTTTTAACTGCCTGAGTAGTTCTTACACCTAATTGTGATCTCTTACCACTAAATCCAGCACCAACAACTTGACCTGCACGACCTCTTTGAGAGCACATTAGTAAATTATCATACTCTAAGTCATAGTTTAGAATAGATGCAACTTGATCTCCAATATCATTTACTTCACATAATATGAATGCTTTATTATATGCCTTTCCAATATCGTCAATAATACTTGGAAATAACATTGGTTTAATTTCATTATTTCGATATTTTGCAACTGCTTTATAAGGAAAGTTAGTAATATCAAAAACTATGAATGCGGAGTAATCATTACCCAACCCACGAGCAACGTCAACAGTAATCAAATAATTGTGATCTTTTAAGGGTACTTCATATACATCCAATCCTGCATTTTTTTGAATTGGATTCTCATATACTAAATTTTTTAACTTAGATGGATTAATTAGAGTATTAACAGATCCAAGGAACTCACATTCAAACTCAACTTTAAATTGTTGCTCTGATGTGTTTGCAATAGTTGATTCTTTCCATGCTTCATCACGACCTGGTACTTCAGACCAATGAACTTCTGTTGGCACATATTCATTTTTATTTCTTTCAGCATCGTGCCACATACGGTAGAAATGATTCATACCTCTTGGAGTAGAAACAATTATAACCTTTGATTTTTGACCAGATGAAATTGTAGGATATACAGACGCAAAGAAATCATCCGCAATATGATTTGGAATGAATGCAAATTCGTCTAAGAATATGACGTTATAAGATCCACCCCTAACTGCAGATGATGATGTTGAGTTTGCAGATATTTTTGATCCGTTCTCTAATTCTAATGAACCTTTGTTCCAAGATATAATTCCTTGCTGCATCCATCTCGGTAAATTTTCATATGCTAATTGAAGTCTACCTAATAAATCTCTGGCAGTGGATGCCTTGTTCGCCAATATAGCAATATTGATATTATCATTAAAAACTGCGTAATGTAAGAGATAAGATACAACTGTAGTGGATTTACCCGTCTGCCGAGGCATCTTACAGATGTTAAAACGGTTTTCATGGAAATTACTTATTAATTTTCTCTGGAAAGGATACATCCGAAATGGAACTAATCCTTCATCAATAGATACAATCTTGATATGTTTGTTTGCAAAATATACAGGATCGTCTTTACACTTTAAAAATTCAACAATATTCTCCTGTGTAAATTCAATAGGAGTATTTGCCTTTTTTAAATTGGGATTACCAAGATAAACTTCACTCATTATGTAAAATTATATGTTAACTTATTGTGTAACCTACGGCTGCACCTAAAACAGCAGCGTTTGCTGCGAAGATTGCTTCAGTTGATTTTTTCTCAACAACTTCTACTGCGTTACCTGGTAACGTAAAAGTTCCGATTGTTGTAGATCCTCCAACCTCATCAATAACAGTCACTAATCTTGCAGTTGCACTATTATTAACAAGACGAACTGCTGTAGCACTTCCAAATGTGGAAGCTCCTGCAGCATTTGTTCCACATGCTGCCTCAGTGCCTTTAATTAATGTGATCATTATTCTAAACTTTTATTGACTATTTAGCATTTCCAGCGTCGTCTTGCTTTACATATTGCCTTATCTGGTGTTTTAGAGCAATCTATATTATGCATTTTCATTTGTCCTTTAGATCGAGAACAATATGAACTTCTTCTCTTAGCACTCTTACTTCCTTTTTTAACTTTACCTGTTACAGCAGTTTTTAATTTAGAACCAGGATTTTCTCTCCTATAAGCATTTACTGCCTTTTGACTCATACCATCAGTCTTATCTTTTTTATTAACCTTTTGCCAATCTTCACCCAAATCTGCTCTCCAATTTGATGGTGATGGTTTTAATGGTTCTGGTTTGATAATGTCCACTGCTTCTATTTCAGTGTATTTAATTTCATCAATATTCCAATCCTGAATGGTTAATGCCTCATCAGTAATATCTTCCTTCATTGCTAACTTAGTCGCAATTGCATATCTTACACTTTCATCACCATAACGTTTTTTCATATCTTTTTTACTAATCGCATCAGCAATCTCATCACGTTTTTCAATTTGCGATTTTGTCATTACTGCTTCACCATAATATGCAGTGCCATCTCCACCAGTTGGTATTTGCTCCCTTACTCTAGCAGGTACAGTCTTTTCATCTTTTTGGTATACAACAGCAGGACCGTATGTTGTTCTTTTTAAGGTTTTTCCCTCTTCTATTTTTTTATCAATACCAGAACCAGGCATTAACTGATTATTTTTAAAATAACCAGCAGGATCAAAATCTTTTAAATCTTTAACTGGTTTATTAAGTTTCTTCTTAATGTTTTTCTTTTCTTCTAAAGAAGAAGCTTCGACCTCTAGCTCCTCCTTTTTAGTCTTTTTTACGCAGTTTGGATACCTCTTACCAAACATTGTTTTCATACCTTTCTTTTCATAACCTTTCCAACACTTTTCATCTAATTCTTGTCTCCAATCGGAAAATCCTTCCATAGTGGTTGATATACCAACTTTACTGATAAGTTTTCCTGGTTTTTTTTGTGTTACTCGTTGAAGTTCCTTTGATCTTTCAATTATATTTTCTCCAGATACTTCGACCTCTTCTTTCTTAGAACTGTTACCCCAGTTTGCAGCACCGACTTTACGACACTTAACTAATGCACCTGATGCATATGCACTTGGCCAAACTGAATATCTTGACTTAACCTTATGGTAACAAGCATCTTTTGAACCACTACCCTTACCTTTCTTATCTTTTCCTTCTGTTAAATCTTCTTCTTCTAATAATCTATCTCCTACTACTACACCATTTTCTGCAAACCAACCACGATTTACTTCGACTGCATATCTTATATCACTATCAGGACCAACTTGAACTGGATTCATTGGATCTAATTCTTTGATACTTTCAATTGTCCCATCTTCTTTGATAAATGCAATATCAAGTGGAATAAAGGTATTCTTCATATGGAAAGTCCAGTAATCGTTACTTTCAAATATAAAAAGCATACCTCTGTCTTTTTCTAAACTTTCACGGAACATTAGACCTAATCTAAATTCTGCATCATTTTGTGGAACTTCAAGTACAAGAGGTAATGAAGTAAATTCAGTTTCGTCTTTCATAGTTTTTTTCTTTTTAGGTTTATCAGTTGAGACATAAGTTGGTTTTGCAGCATTTCTTTTTGATTGTTGACCTTTATCTTTCTTTTTCTTTCTTCTAGATGCAGACCTTCTCTCTGCAGGAGTCATACTCTCATATTTAGAACGAGATACGCACTTTGGTACTCCTTCACCTGGTTCATCACTTGCACAAGTTCCACCTGTGGTTACATTAACCCATCCACCTTTACCGTCTTTAGATTTAGATCCACTAAACCATTTATGAAGCGAACCTTCAGAAACTAAAATTCCATCCTCACGAACTTTATATCCGTCAGGAATGGGTTTACACTTTTGGTCAGTGTTACAATAGTATTGTCCCTTCTTACAGGAAGTCTTTGCCATCTATAGACTATTCAGAGCTATTATTATTTAGTATTCCGTCTTTTATTAATTTTGATAGTTCACTTGTAGAACCTACAAACAATGCATTGTTTGTAACTGTATTTTGTGTCTTTTTAGTATCTGCTTCTATATCTTTTACTTTCTTATGCAAATCTGCTAATTTATCAGTAGTATCTGCAACTGATTTTATTAACTGACCCGCAACTTCATATGCTCTTGGACTTGCAGTTTCACCTGCAACTTCCATGATACCGTTAATTGCTTCTTGTCCTTTTTCAATCAGTGAATATAAATTCCCCCTTGTATAATCATAATCTTTATTTACATCCTCTGGTTTAATTACTTCATCTGCTTTTACAATAGCATCGACCTCAACATTATCATCTGTGTTGAAAGTATCATTCAGAGAATCGTATCCTTTTTTCATTACATATTCCTCATTCTATCAGTGACTGGTATATTGGGTCGTATGTTTGAAGAATTAGATGAACTACTAGCAACTAAAGATGGTCTGTCTCCGTTTGATCTTGGTGTATTATTTGTTGATGTTTGTGTTTGTGTTGATTTTGGATCTGTTGTTTTTATTGGTTTTATTTTCTTTTTATCCTTTTTATTTGGTGATTTACTAGAACCACCTCCCATACTTACATTTACATTACCTGATATACCGTATCCTCCTTTTTTTGCAACTGTAGATCCACTACCTTTTCCTGTGCCAATATTTTTAATTGCTCTATCAATTCCTGACGATATAGATTTTTTAGTAACTGTTGGAGATTTAGAACCCACTGTAACCTCACCATATACAGATGTATTTACTTCTTTTATAAATTGTGTGTATGACTTCATTAGATATCTACCTTCCTTGTAGGACTAAATTCTTTCGCATCACCGAAGAATGAACTTGTTTCTGTAAATCCAAAATCATCACCTGGTTCGATTAATAAGTCATCTGCAGTATCTATAACATTATCTTCGTTATAGTCTTTCTTTGCTTTTGGTAGAACAGTGTATCTTTGAACTCTTGATGCGGTTCTAGTATTAACACTAGAGTAGTAATCCAACTGAACTTTTTTGATAAGTCCCTCTGGAGTATCTGCAATATGATTGAACATAAATGTTTTTGCGGTAAATGATAATGTGTATATCAATGCTCTTCTTGTAACAAAATCTCCTTCATAATCATCAGATTGGGTTATGTTTTGTAACACCATAGGAATATCTCTTTTCTCACCAATAGATTGTACTAAATCAATTGATATATTAAAAGAAGGTTGAAAGAATGGTAGTATCTGCTCTAAAATTTGTAATCCATCATCTTGAAGTTTAACTAAGATATTTAAATCAAATCCAAGATTATAAGGAACTGGCATAAAAACCTTTTTCATCTTATCATTATTAACATCTTTTGCTTTAAATGTTTGAGTTATGCTTGCCTTACGACTTGGATCATATGAAATATTTGTAATCTCAAAAGAAATTCTAGGTAATGTAATTTGTGTTGCTTTATTTAATTCTGCTTGTTGTGTAATTCTTGCTAAAAACTTTTGTCTTGGTCCATATGCAACTGGAACTTTAATATCAGATATAACATTTCCTGCACCATCATCATGACGTACATGAATATCATTAAACAGTGTACCAAACGCAATAACCGTTTTCTTTATAATTTCGTGATAAAAATAATTTCCTAACATTTTTTTATACTAATAAATCTGATCCACCTAATAACAAACCACTATCTGTTGCTAAATCATACATCTTAGAATGTATAGTATCATCAACTTCAGTTGTCCATTTTGCAGTATTTTCTGTTGATATCCAACATTGTAAAGTATCAACAATCGCTGCTGGAATATTATAATCAAACCAAGGATCGTATGGTGTTTTATCTGGTGCTGGAAAGGTCATTTAATAACTCCCAAATGGATTTGATTCTGAAAAGTCAATAATCAAGTCTGCCTCTGACTCAAAGATGTCTCCTTCATTGTATTTATCGGTAGTGTCATCAGAGAAGACAGAAACCGTATATACTGCTCCAGATTCCAATCCTTTAACATCTTCACCTGGAAAGAATGAAGTCGTAGTCGTTCCGATTCCAACATTACCAACTTTAAGAATTCCAGTATCTTTATCCCAATTTTTGACTCTTGCCTGTGTTCCTGAACGCATACCCTGAACAACTTCATTGAAGTGATAATTCCCAAGACCACTAATTGTCTCTGGATCAGATATTGTAACTGTTGGTGTGGAAGTGTAATTTTGTCCAGAGTTAGTAACAAATATATTTTTAACTTCATTAAATCCTTGCGTATCATTAATACCAATAG
>VTLG01001633.1_pt1 | contig 10151 bp, 13 predicted proteins | sample 4694571 | NCBI WGS metagenome assembly VTLG01 (sample SAMN12604809, study PRJNA352737) | marine metagenome | biome: ENVO:00000447; feature: ENVO:00000209|ENVO:00000569|ENVO:01000036; material: ENVO:00002151; isolation source: viral sequences binned using virsorter ... | reverse complement strand
TGGTCGGTGCCGATCTTAGCGGTATTGAGTTACGGATGCTCTCTCACTATCTCGCCCGATATGATAAAGGACGCTATGCCGAAATCCTCCTCAATGGAGACATTCACCAAACAAATGCGGAAAGAGTCGGAGTTACTAGAAAACAAATCAAGACCATTTCCTATGCCTTCCTCTACGGAGCTGGAGATGCCAAACTAGGTCATAGCTATGACAAGCAACTATCTGATACACAGGCTGTTAAGAAAGGCAGAGAGATCAGAAAGGCGTATGTTGATGCGATTCCAGGTCTTAAAGAATTACTTACAGCGGTTAAGAAGGCGAGTGAGAGAGGATATGTTCTAGGATTAGATAAGAGACGTATCCTTGTTGACAAGCCACATAAAGCTTTAAACTATCTTTTGCAAGGATCGTCAGCCGTTTTGGCGAAGCGGTGGATGGTATTAGCTAATGAAAATTTACCGAAGACTGCTCACCAACTTGCATTCGTTCATGATGAATTACAATTTGAAGCAGAAAGTCAAGAAGTAGATGACTTAAAATTCCTACTTGAACTCACAGCTGTACAAGCTGGAGAATACTATAATATGCGGTGTCCAATAGCTGCTGAATCTCAGTCAGGCCATACATGGGCAGACGTACACTAACCACCTATGAAATTATTAATTGATGCAGACTACATCGTATATAAGTCCTGTGCTGCGGCGGAGACTGAAGTTGACTTTGGTGACGATGTTATCCTTGTCACTTCTAACTTTAGTGATGCATATAAAGCTACCCTTGGAGAGCTTACCAAAATTAGAGACAAATTTGGGTCATTCACTAATTTAATTCTATTCTTCTCTGATACAGTAAATTTCAGGAAGAAAATTCTACCCGAATATAAAGGGCATAGAATGCGGAAGAAACCCTGCGGTTACAAACGTGTAATCAATCAACTCAAGAATGAGTTTGAAGTAATCACATTCCCCACATTAGAGGCGGATGATGCTATGGGTATATACGCAACTAAATATCCAGGTAACATAATAGTCAGTCCTGATAAGGATATGAAACAGATACCTGGTGAACTATATAACCTAGATGAAAAATTCACAGTCACAAACGAAAGCGGAGCAGCTTGGCACCTTATCCAGTGTCTTTCTGGAGATCAAACTGATGGATATGGCGGAGTCCCTGGTATCGGAGTCAAGAGAGCCGAAACTCTCTTTAACAAAGACGGGTACTCTTGGGATACTGTGGTCAAAGCTTTTGAAGCTAAAGATCTCACTGAAGAAGATGCTTTAGTAAATGCTAGACTAGCCCGTATATTAACTGTAGATGATTATGACTTCACAACAAAACAACCAATCTTATGGACTCCCAGCCCCAATTACAAAGTTAACTATGGAGCAGGATCTAAAGATGAGAGTGATTGAAGATAAAATTAAAGAAAACTATGAACGTAATAAAGAAGAGATAATAACATTATTCCTTGCCCTACAAAAACAAAACTTTGTCATGGGCAATTCACTCAATAATTTAATTAAAAACTGGCCACAACATGAAGAAATCATTTTTATCCACTCAGGCGAAAGAATTCCGAAAGAAATACAACCTAAAAAATGACGCTTCTAAAAAAGTTAGAACCTATCAAAAAGATCTAATTATAGAGGAATGTAAAGAATTTCTTGAAGCTGAAGGTATGTTGTTTAGGCATGGTAGAAATTTTAAGGAAGGGTGTTTAAAAGAATTAGCTGATTTAGTATATGTATGCTATCAGTATGCGGAGAATATGGGATGGTTTCTAGATGAAGCTTTAGACCGTGTTCACCAATCAAATATGTCCAAGCTCGGAGAGGACGGTAAACCAATATACCGAGAAGATGGAAAGGTTCTTAAAGGACCAAACTATAAACCACCTACACTAGAAGATTTATTCTAATGACTGCAGAACTAATATCTCGCACAGGGCGGGTCCAAAATTGGTTGGATAATCCTGAATCTCGTCTACCCGTAAGTTGTACTGTCTTTGTTGTAGAAGACTCAATGGAGGGACCAAATGGAATCGAAGCATCGTGGAGATACGTCAGTCACGGACTCAGATTTGGAGCAGGCGTTGCTGTCCATCTATCAAAGCTCAGACCCAAAGGAAGTGAAAACGGCAAAGGTCTTACAGCTTCTGGCCCAGTATCCTTCGGAAAAATTTACTCATCCCTCAACGAAACTCTAAGGCGTGGGGGTGTCTATAAGAATGGTGCTGTAGTGTTACATTTGGATGCAGACCATAAAGATATAATAGAATTTATAACCACACCTAGATCTGAGTTACCTTGGGTTAAAAGATGTGTGGATATAGATGGAGGTATTTGGAATCAACTAGATCCAAACACTAAAGAAGCTTTAATCTATGGAATCAGATCAGGTGACATATGGTTAAACAAAATTAAATACGATAACAAAGGACAAAGAATTTATGGAAACGTGTGTCTTGAGGTTTACTTGCCCTCACGAGGAACGTGCTTGCTCCAGCATGTTAATTTGTCAGCCTGTGATCCACGGGACTTACACAAGGCTTTCGCTCAAGGTATGTCCGAGTTGTGCGATCTCCATGGCCGAACAGGCGTTGGAGGGACTGGCGAGTACCTACCCTCGGAGAGCGATAGGCAAGTCGGGCTCGGAATGCTTGGACTGGCCAACCTCCTCAGAAGAGAAGGAATAACTTATGATGAGTTTGGAAAAGCTTTAGAAGCTACCAACCAACAAGAACCTAAAAATGGCTTAACAGATAAGGCTATTGATTTAGCTTTTGCATTACGAGATGCAATAAAAGGAGCAGCATATATTGCTAAAGAAAATAATATGGTTAGAGCTTTTGCTATAGCTCCTACCGCAAGCTGCTCTTATCGTAGCCAGGATTGCGATGGGTACACCGCTACCCCAGAAATAGCACCTCCAATAGCTCGCTCTGTTGATCGTGACAGCGGAACCTTTGGAGTACAGACTTATAAGTATGGCGATGTTGAGATCGCCTCAGAAGTAGGATGGGACGCATATAAGCGTGTAGCAGACCAGCTGATGATAATGCTCAACAATACGGGACTTCTTCACGGATACTCATTTAATTCATGGTCCGATGTTGTGACATATGATAATGAATTCGTTGAAGAGTGGTTAATTTCACCCCAGACCTCCCTCTACTACAGCCTTCAGGTAATGGGCGACGTACAGGATAAGAGCGATGCGTATGCAGCATTAGATAAAGCCGAAGTCGATGATTACTTGCAGGATATACTCGGTGAAGCCGAGACAGTAACCTGTGATTGTCAAGAATAATGAGAAAACATCCTTACACAAAATTATTAGAAAGAAAAAGAACTTGGACACCAGTAAAACCTACAAAAGGAGAATTTAAATACGGTGCTGAAGAAACCATCAAACGTGCTCTCGCAATACGCCATATGGAGCTACCAGTGGGAGACTTTATTACTCAGGGATTGGAAAAGGAAGTCCCCGACAATGCTCGCTTACTTCTTGAATCGAACGTTAAAGATGAGATCAAGCATGATCTCGCTCTGGGCTACATTGTTGACGCCCATGGGGCTGATTCACAGTCAGAAGCGGAGGCTCTTCGGTTAAGAGATGCTTGGATTGCACACCCTGACCATACAATTACCAAAGCTCTGGTCGCAGAACGGGCCATCTTCTTCGTTCTACTCCCTATGTTTAGGTTTAATGGGGATGCTGCTCTTAGGACTGTATCTGCCGACATCTCAAGGGACGAACAGATCCATGTCGGAACGAATACTCTTGTATGTACTGAGTTGGGTCTACGTCCTTCTCCTTCTTTGGACAAACTTAGGAAGGCCACCATTAACTGGGTTTTACAACCTCTAGGTATAAATACTACCGATAAATATTTGGACAAAAAATTTTGGCTGGATGCTAGTGATCGCTTAATGTATGAGGGCATAGCCCCAGAGTTTTCTGATACAAAGTCAGCTAGAATGCCAGCCTTCTTTGAGCATAGCAATGTCAACCTACCCCAATATGCTTGAGCCCCTACTGGGGCCAACCGTTGAGTCTCTTTCATTAGAGATGAACGAAAAATTCCCACCCGTAAACCCACACCCTAAAGAAGAACTAGCCAGCATCATGTATAAAGCAGGTCAACGTTCAGTAGTGGAGTGGTATAAAGAACGAATAGATAATGAAAGCACTTCTCGTACCACCTAATGAAGTAGTATCTATTTGGCAAGAAGTAGAACCATTAATTAATAAAGCATTATCATATGCAACCGAAGAAATATATGCCTCAGACTTTTTAGTATCTATCCTACAAGGAACTAAGTTTTTATGGATAGGTACTGAAGAGAATGAGATACAATCAGTACTAATACTAGAACCAATCAAACATCCGAGAGATGTATCACTATACATCCATGTTTGGTCTACTAAGTCTGGGTATGAAGGTGATGATTGGTTTTCATTCTGGGAGGAGATAGAAAACTTTGGTAGAATAAATGGTTGTGACTTTATAGAAGCAAAGGCTAGAAAAGGTCTTGCTAAAAAATTAAACTGGACTAACAAACATTCACTAATAACTAAAAAACTTTAGGAGGAATATTATGGGCGGAGGAAGCCACAAAACTGAGTATCGGGAAACAAAAGTACCTAATGATTATGATGATGCTTGGATTAGAACTAAATTTGGTAACATTGATCGACAAGGTTTAGAGTTTTCTAACTGGAGAGCAGGTAGAGAAGCAACACTTGATAGTGAAAGAGCACTGAGAGAACGTAACCGTGATTTAATATCTCAATTAGGTTCAGACTTTGCAGTATCACAAGAGCAGATAAGAAATCTACAATCAGGGGCACAAGCTCTTACATCCGATTTCGCTGGGTTATCAGGTCAACAACTACAAACAGCTAAGGATCTATTTAATCTATCTCAAGTAGAAGGATCAGGAGTAACAGGAACCCGATCACCACAAGGTATTACATACATAACACAACCTAAAGGAGCTAGAAGTGGTTTACAAACAAGCTCACTTAATGTATAAAAACAATGTCAACAGCTAAAGAACGTTATGATTATTTAACAAGTGATCGTTCCCAGTTTCTAAATGAAGCAGAAGAGGCATCTAAATTAACCTTACCTTATCTTATCCGTGGTCACGAAGAGAGGATCGCAGGTATGAAACAATTAAAAACTCCTTGGCAAAGCGTTGGTGCAAAGGGTGTTGTAGCGTTAGCATCTAAGCTATCACTATCACTAGTCCCTCCACAAACCAGCTTCTTTAAGCTACAGGTAGATGAGGCTAATTTAGGTGAAGAATTTCCACCAGAAGTAAAGTCAGAATTAGATTTATCCTTTGCAAAGATAGAACGCACTATCCTCGATGCTATAGCTGCATCAGATGATCGTGTAGTAATACACCAAGCACTACAGCATTTAGTAGTCGGTGGTAATGCTCTTATCTTTATGGGTAAAGCTGGTCTGAAACTATTTCCTCTTAATCGCTACGTTATAGAACGAGATGGTAACGGTGCCGTAATAGAAATAGTCACTAAAGAACGTATCAATAAAAAGTTAATACAAGATCAACTTCCTAAAGAGAACTCAGTTCAATCTGCTATCATGTCAGCCAATGAAGAGGGCAACAGGGATGGTAATGAGGAAGAGTGTGACATATACACCCACGTCAAGAGAGATAATAACAGATTCACTTGGCACCAAGAAGTATATGGTAAAGTATTACCTAAATCAATTAGTAAAGCACCAGTAGAAGCTACTCCGTGGTTACCTTTAAGGTTTAATACAGTAGATGGTGAAGCCTATGGTCGAGGAAGAGTTGGTCAATTCATAGGAGATCTTAAGTCTCTTGAAGCACTCACTCAGGCACTCGTAGAAGGCTCTGCAGCGGCAGCTAAGGTTGTCTTTGTAGTTTCACCCTCAAGTACTACTAAACCAGCCACACTGGCCCAAGCAGGCAATGGAGCAATCGTCCAAGGGCGACCAGATGATATCGGTGTTATACAAGTAGGGAAGACAGCTGATTTCCAGACAGCTTATGAGTTGATGGGTCAGTTAGAGAAAAGATTAAGTGAGGCATTCCTTATACTAAATGTTAGGCAGTCAGAACGTACTACTGCTGAAGAAGTTAGGATGACTCAATTAGAATTAGAGCAGCAGTTAGGTGGTCTATTTGGATTACTTACTACTGAGTTCCTAGTTCCATACTTAAATAGAATACTAAATGTATTCCAGAAAACAGGTGACATACCTCGCATACCAAAGGGTATGGTTAAGCCAACTATAGTAGCTGGTATTAACTCTCTTGGTAGAGGTCAAGATGTACAAGCATTAGGACAGTTCCTCTCTACTATTGCACAGACAATGGGAGGAGAAGCTATAGCACAGTACATTAACCCTGATGAAGTAATCAAAAGACTTGCAGCTGCACAAGGTATAGATGTATTAAATCTTGTGAAGAGTGTGCAAGATAGACAACAAGAGCAACAAGCACAGGCACAACAGCAAGCTGAGATGGAAGCAGTTAAACAGGTACCTAATATAATGAAAGCACCACTAGCTGATCCAAGTAAGAATCCTCAGTTAGCACAACAACTAGCTCCAACTGAAGGAGTACCACCAATAGCATAATGGCAGAAACAATGACATATGATGCGGGTACTGATACAGTATCCACATCTGAAAATTTAACTCCTGATGAACAAGACTCTCTCCAAGTAGGAGAAGCTATGCAGGAACAGCAGGAACAAGTCTTAGCTGGTAAATATAAAAATGCTCAAGAATTAGAAAAAGCTTATATAGAACTCGAAAAAAAATTGGGCGAAAAATCTGGTACGGTTTCAGAAGACGTAAGTTCAGATGAGCAAGAGTCAGAACCAGAATCAGATAATGAGCCTAAAGAAGAGAAGTCTAATGATGTAAATGACTTCGGTTTCTTGGATGATTTCTATAGCCAAGCATCATCTGAGAAAGGTGAGGTATCAAAAGAGATGATCGAAAAGATATCTCAAATGAGTAACACAGATTTAGCAAAGAACTTCCTTCAATGGAGACAGGATGCTGAATCTAAGTACATGCCTATACCTGAGATGTCTCAGAAGGATGTGACAGAATTAAAAGCTATTGTAGGAGGCGATCAGAACTACGCTAATATGTTACAGTGGGCTAAGTCTAACTTACAACCACGGGAAATAGAAATGTTCGATTCTGTTATGAGTCGTGGTGATATAGCTTCTGCATTCTTTGCAATCAATTCTTTAGCTCAAAGGTATCAAGACCAATCAGGATATGATGGGAAAATGTTAACAGGTACACCACCTAAATCAAGTGGAGATACTTATCGTAGTCAAGCAGAGATGGTTGCTGCTATGAGTGATCCTAGATATGATAAAGACCCTGCATATCGTAGAGAGGTTATGGAAAAAGTTGCTAGATCTGACATGAAATTCTAATGTATTTTAGAAAGATTGGCCATTCATTTAAAGTACCTGACTTTGATGTTGGTGATCTAGCAGTTCAGTATGGGATTGACGGACCTGATGGTAGCTTTAATGGCATTCGGTATGACCATCTTAAAGAAGAAAACCAATGCCCATTAAAAAATATAATCCCAGACGAATTCAGGCATAAGTTTACTATGCAGTTCATGCAAGTAAACTCATACATCCCACCCCATACAGATAGTGGTACACTTGCTGTTATTAATTTCTATTTAGAAACAGCTAATTGTATTACAAAATTCTATGACATCAAAGAAGGTGCTACTCCTTCAAAATTACCTAACCAAACCAATGGTTATATCTACGCACTAGATGATTTAGATGGTTGGCCTCCAGGCTTTAACGCTGAACCAGGTGATGTGTATATACTAGATGTCACTAAGGTACACAGTGTGATACCTTTAGAAGGTGGAGAGATTAAACGTAAAGCTTTATGCCTTGCTTCATCTTCACTTGACTTTAATCAAGTACAAGAACTTTTAAATTATGACTTTATATACAGATGAACTGCAGAAAGCTTACCAAGCTGGTGTAAATAGTGTTCTAATATCTCAGAATAATCTAAATCAACCTGGGGAATCTGGACCTTATCAAGATAAGACTACATACCCTAAAGAAACTAAAGGTCAGAAGTTACAGAAACAAGGTGGTTATATAGACTCTGGAGATCCTATTACAGATGATAATATTGGACCAGATGGAAGACCTCTTGAGTCTAGAATGTTTGACATAGATCCTAAGAAACATAAGACCCAACAAAAGCAAGGTAAGATTAGAAACCTAGCTGATCAGGGAACTACAGAAGGTGAGAAAAAAGCAGCTAAAGGAAAGCTGAAAGATCAAACCGATTTACCGAACTTCTTACAAAATATAGATATTAAACCACAGGATCTACTTAAGATATTACAACTGATACCAGCAGCAGCTGGATTCAACCTTCAAATGGCAGACCAAGGTAGTCCTAGAGATCAACTAATGGCAATGGCCCCTGGAGCTCTAGATGCTTTACGTAAAGGAACTCAACCAGGATTATCTAGTCAAGAGATACGTAAATTGATTGAACCATTTACAATTAAAGACCAATTTGGAAACCCTTCGGGATCACTAAGAATTTAATTCATGTCTACATTAACAATACCACAACAGAATAATTGGAATCAGTTCTGTAAGTGGGTAACTGACACTAACAACCGACTGTATGTAGGTTGGTTCGGTGTCCTTATGATTCCATGCTTACTTACTGCAGCAACAGCTTTTATTATTGCTTTCATCGCAGCACCGCCTGTTGACATAGACGGAATAAGAGAGCCAGTTGCTGGATCTTTACTTTATGGAAACAACATCATCTCAGGAGCCATTGTACCGAGCTCTAACGCAATCGGTCTTCACTTCTACCCAATCTGGGAAGCTGCAACCCTCGACGAATGGCTATATAACGGAGGACCATATCAACTTATTGTGTTCCACTTTCTCATCGGCATCTCAGCTTACATGGGACGACAATGGGAACTTAGTTATCGACTAGGAATGAGGCCGTGGATTTGTGTTGCTTACTCAGCCCCAGTCTCAGCTGCCTTTGCAGTCTTCTTGGTTTATCCGTTCGGACAAGGAAGTTTCTCTGACGGTATGCCATTGGGGATCTCAGGGACGTTCAACTTTATGTTTGTCTTCCAAGCGGAACATAATATCCTTATGCATCCTTTCCATATGTTGGGAGTTGCGGGTATGTTTGGTGGTGCTTTGTTCGCTGCTATGCATGGTTCCTTGGTTACATCCTCCCTTGTCAGAGAAACTACTGGATTAGAATCTCAAAACTATGGATACAAATTCGGCCAAGAGGAAGAGACGTATAATATTGTTGCGGCTCATGGCTACTTTGGAAGGCTTATCTTTCAATACGCCAGCTTTAATAATAGTCGCAGCCTTCATTTCTTCCTTGCTGTTTTCCCAGTCGTTTGCGTATGGTTCACCGCTATGGGAATCAGCACTATGGCTTTTAATCTCAATGGCTTTAACTTCAATCAGTCAGTGGTTGATTCCAGCGGCAGGGTGGTGCCTACTTGGGCAGACGTCTTGAACCGAGCCAACTTAGGTATGGAAGTAATGCATGAAAGAAATGCACACAACTTCCCACTTGATTTGGCAGCAACAGAGGTAATACAAAATGCCTAAAGGAAAAGGTACCTATGGTACAAAGAAGGGTAGACCCCCTAAAAAGTAATTATGTAGCGGCGGCCCGAACAGTTCATCGTAACCGCCCAGTACATTTATTCTAACCCCTAATGTCTAACAACAAATTTGCAACAGAACCACAAGTAGAAGTAGTTGATCAAGATTACTTCGAGAACGCAGAGCGTGTCAACGGACAGCTTGCTATGCTTGGATTCCTTGCAGCAATCGGTTCCTATATATTTACTGGACAGATTATACCTGGAGTATTCTAGGAAACACTGGCGGCTCGGTTCGACCCAGTAGAAGCCAACTCAATGCCACGTCCGTTCATTCTTCTTTGAAGAACGCATGAAACCACATCATGGAACGGGGGTGTGGTACTGGAGTATTACAATGACTGTAAAACTAAGGTATCGTGGTGTTGAGTACACAAAAACTACAAAGTAATTAACTTAACATGAAAA
>VTLG01014369.1_pt1 | contig 10152 bp, 9 predicted proteins | sample 4694571 | NCBI WGS metagenome assembly VTLG01 (sample SAMN12604809, study PRJNA352737) | marine metagenome | biome: ENVO:00000447; feature: ENVO:00000209|ENVO:00000569|ENVO:01000036; material: ENVO:00002151; isolation source: viral sequences binned using virsorter ... | reverse complement strand
AAATTAATGAAAAAAGAAGAGGTACAAACAATGGTATCAGAAGCAATTGAAAAGGTATTACAAGAAGAAAGTGTTTCAAATAACTGGATTATAGCAAAATATAGAGATATTGTGGACTTGGCAGATAAAGATTCTGACAAATTACGTTCATTAGACTCATTGTCTAAAATATCAGGGTTATTTAACACGGAAACCAAAAAAGAAGAACTTACTGTATGGTCAGGTTTTACATCAGAACAAATGGAGGCACTCAAGGATGGAGGCAAAACAGAGCTCATCGGACACAAAGAAGAAGATTAGAGATAAAGACCCATGCACTGTATGTGATTATGACCTTTATTTTAACTCAAAAGTTACACAAAGAATTGGAATTATTAACATAGCGAGAGATGTTGTGGGATGGATTTGTCCTGAATGTAATAGCGAATTTGATTTAGACGATAATATTGTGTATATTTACGGTGAGAATTCACTACAAGGAAAAGCATAATGCCACCAAAATTAAGACCATTTACAAGTTTTTTAAACCAAGGTATGCAAAATACCAATCAAAATATTAATAATACTAACCAACCTCAATTTAATAGTCCATTTGGAAATCCATACAATCCTCCTGGAGCAACAGGTTTTGGAACTGGAAGGACTGGAGCTGGAGGTGGAGTTATGAGCTCAGACCCATTGTTTTGGTGGGAAGCTGGAATGCATGGAGGTGGTTCTGATGCTGGGGCAGGTGAAGGACAAGGTGAGGGGTTTGGACAATATACCCCTGGTTTCGGCCAAGAACCAACAGATATAGTTAAAGACCAGTACGGACAAGGATTTATAACTGAAACTCAACAATTTTCTTCTGAAGACTATTATAATGTATTTAATCAGCTACCCCCTGACCTTCAAAGTCATATTACCCAGCAAGGTGGAATGTATAGTATTGATGACCCTAACTCTCTCATTAGTCAGATTATGTCGCAATTCTGGAGCTCTTCCTCCTATGGGCCCGAAGGTTCCCTAGGTTGGGATATGGCTGGATTGCAAGATTGGATAGAAAGTTATATGTCAGGGCAAACTAATTATTTAAATCCTCCTGGTGGAGAGAGTGCAATTGGAATTGATGATATGGCAGACTGGAAAGATGATTTTAATATAGGACAACAAGATATAGGCGAAATGCCAACAGAAGAGCTCCCGCCAGGATGGACGTGGCAGTTCATTAATGGAAATTGGGAACCTGTGAATGTAGGTGCTGGGGAAGGTCAGCAAGGCGAGCAAGACTTTGTTGGCGAAACAGATTTTACTATCACCCCTGGAGACACTGGGGGCACTGGGGGCACTGGTATGGCTGGTGACCATCCGGGATTTAATGTTGGGACTGATTACCAGGGAGGAGATTATTTTCAAACTGGTGAATCTAAAACGGGGTCAAGTTGGGACGTTAATAATGATAATGTTATAGACATGCTTGACTATCAATTCGCTCAATCTCAGGGTGCCGAACAAGGTTTTCTTGACAATCTTATGGGTCACCTTCAAGGAGGAATTAGTCAGGGAGCTGGTCAATTCACAGGTGGTGGTGGTGTTGGTGGGCAAAGAGCCAAAAAACTTTATTATGCCCCAACTCAAGGAGGCTTTGCATCTGTAGGAGAAGGTATGAGGAGACAGCAAGGACAACCATCATTAGAAGATTTATTAAAAAAATTACAAGGATAGAAAATGGCTAATAATTTAATGGGCTTTGATAAGCCTATCGTATATGAGGAAACAGCAAGTAAACCTCCTCTTGGTTTTAGAAAGAAAGGAGACCCTACCTTTAGTGATTGGCTTTATGATTCAACTATAGGGAACCTTGAAGGGGCTATTGATATGGGTGGAGACCTTCTTGAAACAATTGGAAGAGGTATGGTGGGTGCAGTTGAGACACTTGATGACATTGATGATATGTTTTTAAGTGGCCTTGAAAATATCTTAACAGGGAATGTGAGCAGTGAAAATATTGAGACTAATCTTAGTAAAGTTGAAGAAGCTCTTGATGTTGGTGGTTTGGTTAATCCAATTGCAGATGTGGCAAATGTAGGTGTTAATATAGCTCAAGGAGATGTTAGTGGGGCTTTAATAAATCTTGCAGCTATTATTCCTGGTATTGACTACCTTATTAAACCTTTATCAAAAAATAAGAATTTTTTAAAAAACGAAACTGTTGTAAGCGAGGCTATTGAGGCTAATTATAAAAAAAATAAAGACAAAATAATTGGACAAGAAATTAGAGAAGATTTGGTAGATAAAGGTATGAAGTCTAATGTAGTAGATGATATTGTAAAGACTATTGATAAAGCAAATGCAGAGGTAATACTTAATACTAATGCACTTACTAAGTCTGGTCGTCATACTAATGCGGTTGTAAAAAATATATCTAAAGTTGTTGAAGAAAATCTTTTAAAGTCTTTAAGAAAGTCTGGGGCGCTAAAGGGCAAGAATGTAGATAAGAAATTTGATAAATTTGTAACTGATTATATGGATGATTTATTTTATTCCCCTGAAGGATTAAAGAAGTTTTCAGATATTATTTATGATTCGAATAAGAAATTTATTAAAAGCTATGGAAGAAAAGGAAGAAAGGTTTGGAATAAAATGAGCGAAGACCCTTCTTTTTCAAAAGATTTTAAAAGTATTTTTGGAATTAAAGATACGGGGCCAATACAAGTAATTAGAGATGCTGTTTTTGACTTATATACAAAGTCTAAAATCCCAAAAGGGCTTAATTGGTTAAGTAATACTCCACCTGGGAGAGCCTTCAATTATTTGAGACCTGGAAGAGAAGGGAATCTTCCTCTTTATTTAGCTCTTGCTGGAGGTGCTGGCTTGGGAAGAACTCTTTCTCAATATGGCACAGCAGATATCACTCCTAGTTCTAATTGGTTGGATTATAGCTTAGGAGCCCCAGGTATTGGTTTGCTTGATTTTGGGACAATGGCTCTTGGTGAAATGGGAGTTGAAAGTGCTGCAAACTATAATGCATATTTAAGAAAATCAATAATAAATTATATAGATAGAGATAAGAAAGAGAAGGTTGAGCGTAATATTAAAGCAAATCTTAAGGATAAAAAAGATGAAGAAATCGGAGAAGAAATATCTAAAATAGATGAGGAATTTAAAACTAAGATAAGTGATTCAACGCAAAATTTTTATGACAATGTTTATAATAAAGCCATTTTAGATTGGAATAATCCTGACCTTTGGAATAGAATAGATAGCATAGAAGGTAAAAACCCAGGGATAAAGTTTGATTTTTAATAAATGAATGAATATGTAGATATATTTCCTCACGAAAAGAGTAGACTTGACAATCCAGATATGGCGTTACTCTTAAATTCCCTTGTAGACGAGATTATGATTGAAGGTGAAACCCCTTTATTTCTACAATTTTTAGGAGACCTTGAGTCTAATAATAAACTTGATGCGAAAAGTTCTATTTCAAATGCAGCTGGTATTTATCAATTTACGCCTGACGAGGTAGATACAACGAAAAGAGGAGCAATAAGGAATGCAGGGTTTGACCCTGAATATATAAATGCTATTCCTAATGACCCAACTAAATGGACTTTAGAGCAGTCTAATATAATGGCTTTAGCAAATTTGTTTCCAGCTGTAATAAAAGGTCATCGTGGCCTTGTTGACGAATTACTTTCAAAATCTTTTATTGATGATTACGATATGAATGCCTGGCTTAGACTTTATGATGATGTTTGGCACACTAAAATGGATGTGACAAGGTATTCTGATGAAATTGAAGAAAATAAAAAAAGAATTATTGAAAAATATTCTAAATAATTAATGGCAAATTTAAATCTTAACGGTAATATTTCCAAAAATGAAGAGACTTTACAATTAGCACATTCAAATCTTATAACTTTTGGCAAATTGTTCTCACCTCAGGATTTTCTTGCAAGCGCAACACCAGATTTTCATATTGACGTAAGTAAACTTTTAATTGACAAAGATAAACAGCAGTTAGCTTTAGTATTGCCTCGTGACCATGCTAAATCAACATTAGCATCCTGTGCCGTATTATATAGATTTTTATTTGCAACAAAGGATAGACCTGAGTTTATTGCATGGATTGGGGAAGCTCAAGACCAAGCTCGTGATAATTTAAATTGGATTTCAAATCATATATATTCTAATCCAGCTATTCATTATTACTTTGGAGACCTTCAGGGTGATAAATGGACTAAAGATGAAATAACTCTTAAAAATGGATGTAGAATGATTGGCAAAGGAACATCACAAAGACTTCGTGGTAAAAAACAATTATCTACTCGTTACACAGGTATAGTGCTTGATGATTTTGAATCAGAGCTAAACACAAAGACTCCTGATTCGAGAAGACAAATTAAAGAATGGGTAACTGCAGCTGTTTATCCTGCTATTGATTTTGATAAAAATGGCTTTCTATGGTGCAATGGAACAATTGTTCATTATGATAGTTTTTTAAATGGTTTGGTAAAAGGCTCTCAAGAAGCAGAGAAGACAGGTGAAGAATATGCTTGGGATGTATTTACACGAAAAGCGATAGAAGATGGTAAACCAATATGGCCTTCAAGATGGCCAATAAAAAAACTTGAAGAAAGAAAGCAATTTTATATTGACTCAGGTACACCAGCAAAGTTTTATCAAGAATATATGAATCAGGCAAAGTCACCTGAAGACCAAATATTTAGTGAGGAGGATATTAGCGATGGGATTTATCAAGGGAATGCAAGGTTTGATGAGGAAGCTGACTCATGGTATATACAGTTTGCTAATGGGGACAAAGAGTATATTAATATATATATTGGTGTTGACCCAGCCTCAACGGTTGCTAGCCATAGTGATTATTCCGTTATTATGGTTCTTGGTGTTACTTCTGAATATGATTATTATGTTATTGAATATTGGCGTAAAAGAGTCTTACCCATGGAGTGTGCCGATGAGATATTTAAAATCGCTAAACAGTACTCGCCAATCAGGCGAATAAATATTGAAACAATTGCATATCAGGAGATGTTAAGAGATTATGTAATGAAAAGAAGTAAGAGAGAAGGTTTATTTTTACCTGGGATTGAAAAAGGTATTAAGAATTATAATTCTAAAAAGAAAGATAGATTGTTTGAGGGACTTCAACCTATGTTTAAAGCAGGGGCAGTACATCTTAAAAAACAACATCACGAATTTATTGATGAATTACTTGATTTTCCAAAAGGTTCTCATGATGATATTATTGATTCTTTTTACCTAGCAACTCAATGGGCAAAGGGAAATGCAAAAGCTGGAAAAGTTAAAAAAGAAAAGAATAGAGAAGGGTATTGGATGAAGCCTAAAAAAATGTATGATTGGATGACGGGGAAGAGAATATGACCTTATTTGTTAAATACTATAATTTATTATTATATTATATACTGTGATTAAGGAAGATTTCAGAGCAAAAGAGATACGTGAAACATTTGACAGATGGTCGAATGCAAGAGAAGACTGGGATGTTGCTGCACGTGAAGATATAGATTTTTACTTAGGTAATCATTTTAGCGCAGATGAAGCTGACGAGTTGGCATCTCGAAATCAATCGGCTGTCCCTATGGACAGATTGTATTCTGCTATTGAACAATTTAAAGCAATTGTAACGTCCAAGCCTCCTAAGTTTTCAGCAGTTGGAAGAGAGGATTCTGACAATAAACTTGCAAATGTTTGGAAAGTTATTCTTGAATATATATGGGATTTATCAGATGGTGACGAGCAGTTCAAGCAAGCTGTTCACGACTATACAGTTACAGGTCTTGGTTATTTTTATGCATATATAGATAAAGAGGCTGATTATGGTCGTGGTGAAATAAAATTTAAACATTTAAATCCTTTTAAGGTTTATGTAGACCCAAATGCAAGAGATAGATATTTTGATGATGCCTCTGGAATGATGGTGTCTAATATAATGAGTAAAATGCAATTGCTTGATGCATACCCTCAATTAGGGCAACCAATTGAAGAGGGTGATGAAAAAGCATTAATTGATAAAATTGAAACAGTATCTGAAGAAGATTGGCCAAGCAATGCAAATAAAAGAACTATGGGTTCATTTACTCCTGATGAAATAAAAGATTATGACTATCAAGGTTCAAGTGAAAAATATAGATTAATTGAATATTATTCAAAAGTAAAAGTCCCTTATTATAGACTTTTAGATAAAAGAGTGGGTCAAGAAAAAATTGTCTCAAAAGAGCAATTTGACCAATTATCTCAAGATAAGCAATTTTTAAATTCTATTCAAAAAGGATTGATAGACTTTGTTGAAGTACAGCAAACAAGAATAAGGCAAACATGTTCAGTTGGACAAATAATTTTATATGATTTAGTATTAGATACAGATATATATCCAATTGTCCCAGTGCCTAATATATGGACAAATACTCCTTACCCAATGAGTGATGTAAGGAAAAATAAAGATTTTCAAAGGTTCCTCAATAAGACAGTATCTTTAATCACATCGCACGCACAAGCTAGTTCAGGATTAAAACTTCTTATACCTCAAGGAAGTGTTCAAGATATTGAAGAACTCGAAAGAGATTGGGCAAATCCTAACGCCACCCTCGAATATGATGCATCTTTTGGGGAACCACATTTCCCATCTCCACAACCATTATCTAGTTCAATTATGCAATTGCCTCAATTAATTGAAAGATATATTGATTTAAATATGGGTATATTTGAAATGATGCAAGGAAATGCTGAAGCTGCTCCAAGGACATCTTCGGCAACTATGATGATGGAGGATTTTGGGCAAAGACGTTCTAAGTCTAAATTAAGAGATATTGAAGGGTCTTTAAAAAGAATTGGTAAAGTTGTTTATAATTTATCAAAATCACATTATAATTTTCAAAAAACATTTAGAATTGTTCAACCCAATAATGATATTAATGAATATACTGTCAATAAAAGACTTTATGATGACAAATCAAAAGAATTACAATCTATTGAAAATGATATATCTGTAGGTCAATTTGATGTAAGGGTTATAGGTAACTCAACTATGCCTTCAAATAAATGGGGAGAATGGGAAATTTATATGCAAGCATATCAATCAGGTCTTATTGATAAAGTTGAAGCTCTCAAGAAAACAGATATATTCGATAAGGAGGGTGTATTGCAAAGAACAGATATGGTACAACAATTACAGCAAGCTCTAGGGCAAGCTCAAGAACAAATTAAGAAAGTTTCAGGTGACTTACAAACTGCACATCGTGAATCGATTCAGGCACGTAAGCGTACAGAGGTAGAAAAATTCAAAGCTGAGCTAAGTAAGTCTGAAGTAGAATCAAAATCAGCTAATAAGCTCACAGTTGATAGACTAAAAGATGCGGTCAAACTCGAGTCAGAGAAATTACGTTTAAGTAGTCAAGCTCAAGGTAGACAAGAGAAATCGCAAAAGGAGAAAGAATAATGACAGACGCATATGATGACGGGAATCCTCAAGTTGAGGGTCAACCTGTTGATAATGTAGGGCAAGATGAAGGACAAAACATTGAAGAGAGTTCTAATCAAACATGGGAAGAACAGGCCAAGTACTTCCAATCTGAAAAGGATAAACTCGCAAATGAAAATCAGAACTTAAAGAAATTCGAAGTGATTGGTAAGCTTTTACAATCTAGACCAGATATTGCAAATACAGTTGCAACTATGGTTAAAGGTGGTAGTGCTCAACCTGTTGGTCCACAACGTGTTGAATTAAGTGAAGATGAATTTGACCCATGGGAAGCCTATAATGACCCTAAATCTAAATCGTATAAGTTCAGACAGCAAGAGTTACAAGAGAGTATCGGACAGGCCGTAAATCAAAGGATGGCTGGAATAATGAGAAATCAAGGAGTTCAACAATTAAAGGGCAACCTTTTACAGCAAGGATTAACCCCTGCTGAAGTTGATTCTTTTATGAATTTCGCATCCAAAAATCCTGCAGAGTATGGTGTTGAAGGTGCTGTTAAAATGTGGCAAGCTGTTATGGGCGAAGGCCAAGGCACAGTTACAGATAATCCACTTGATAATGTTCGACAAACGCAACAAGCACCCACGCCGGGTGGTATATTGCAAGGTCAACAACCTCAAGCGAGAAGCGAAAAGGATTCAATGTGGGATTCAATTGTAGCAGCTGGAAGCCGAACTAACGTTTTAAAATAATAAATAAACTAGGAGAATAATAATGGCAACATATAATGCAGGCAGTTTGTCGGCAAATGGTACAAGAACTCCCGGTGCAAGTAATACTGATTTTCACACAAGACGTTTATTCGATTTTAGTGATAGAATAGCAGAACTTGCTCCAGAAGAGTCTCCATTTTTCGTATACCTGTCAAAAGTAGGAAAAGTGCCAACTTCAGACTCCCAGTTCCGATTCTTAGAAGATAGAACTAAAGTATCAATTACTGATAGAAGTTTTCTTTCAACTGGTGGCTTTACGGCTGCTGCAATTGGAAGTACTACAAGCACATCATTTGATACTGTAGGTGGTGCATCCGTTGACTGGTTAGTTCCAGGAATGGTTGTTACTTGTGGAACAGTAGATACATCAACAGCACAACCAGAATGGTGTGTTGTTCGTATTGAATCTGCTGTAGATGCAGGCTCAAGCACTACATGTACTGTAAGAACTATCGCACAATCATCATCGGCAGCTTTAACAGTGCCAGATGACGCTAAGTGTACAGTAGTCGGAACTTCATTTGAAGAAGGCTCAGGTGCTCCAGACGTTTGGTCTCAACAGTTAGACCATGATTATGGATATACTCAAATATTCAAAACAGCAGCAGAGATGACAAATACTTCTCGTGCAACTGTTTATCGTGGTTATGCTGATGAATGGCAACGAATCTGGAATCTTAAATTAAGAGAACATAAAGTTGATATTGAAAGAGCAATGCTCTTTGGTATGAGAGGCTCTACAAACAACATTAATTATACTGATGGTGTTGTAGGTCATATTATAGCAAACTCTCAAGGTCAACTTGCAGATGAAGCTCAAGTTTCTTATACTGAGGACAAGGGTTATTTAAAAACAATCACAGCAGCAAATTGGTCTTACGACTCATTGTTAAGTGATTTTGAAGTAATCTTTGACCCAGCAAGAGGCGGAACTTCAAGTAAGCTTGGATTAGCAAGTTTACCTGTAATATCTCACTTTAATAAGTTAGGTGGATTCATGGATTCATCTTTAAAAGGTGCAACTGACGCAGGTTCATTATCTTATAATTGGCAAAGAAGCCAAGGAAGTTTTGGTCATCAAATTATGAAGATTGAAACTATCCATGGTGATTTATCAATGGTTAAAGAACCTCTATTCAGAGGAAATGCAGCTGGATTCTTGGCTTTAGTTGATTTAGACCACGTATCATATAGACCTCTTGTTGGTAATGGTGTGAATAGAGATACTCACATTACAACTAATGTGCAACAAGCTGATGAAGATTTACGAAAAGACATGATTCTTACAGAAGCAGGTCTTGAAGTTTCTCTTCCTGAAACTCATGCACTAATACACTTACAAGGAGTTTAATTATGAGAAGTGATATATTAAATCAAAATAGTCAAGCGACTGGTGGAGTAAAGAAAAAAGTTGTGCACGTTGATGCTGATATAACATTGACTAATGACGATAGTGGAAAAGTTTTTATGCTTAGTGCTACTGGTGGTACTGTAGCAGTAACTCTTCCAACGTCTTTAGAAGATGGAGTATATTATAAGTTTATAGTAGAAGAAGAAACTCCTTCTAATGCTATAACTATAGCAGCTGGAAGTGCAATTGTTAGTTTTGTAGGACTAGATGTTTCTGGAACAGCAGCTAGTACAGCAGGAACTCAAGTTAGCAATATTATTATTGGAACATCGGCTGAAAAAGCTGATAGTATCGATTTAATGGCTGCTGGCAATGAGTGGGTTGGAACAGCTCTTTCAGGAATAAATGGTTCTGTTACTACATCATAATCCAAATTCATAAGGATTAATAGTTTTGTAGAACTATGGAGTGGGTCGTATAAAGGACTCACTCCAAATCTACTAAGAATTTTTTAATAACAAACAATAGGAAATATAATATGGGAAATTATAAATTAATTAAAATACAGCCAGCAGTGACAGCAG
>VTLG01013875.1_pt1 | contig 10152 bp, 6 predicted proteins | sample 4694571 | NCBI WGS metagenome assembly VTLG01 (sample SAMN12604809, study PRJNA352737) | marine metagenome | biome: ENVO:00000447; feature: ENVO:00000209|ENVO:00000569|ENVO:01000036; material: ENVO:00002151; isolation source: viral sequences binned using virsorter ... | reverse complement strand
GAGAACGTACAGTAGATGCGTTGTCTGGAGAAATGCAAAGAGAAAAAGAAGAAAAAGGATTCTACAAACCAGAGTGGACTCCTTTTGACTCTTATGATAACCCTATAGAAACCAAAACATGGTGGGGTAAACAGTTACGTGCGTTAGTTCACTTTGGCTCGCTAACAGGGGCTACAATACTAGCAGCAAAAGGTGTAGCAGCTACAGGTATTGTATCTATACCAGCAGGCTTAACAGGTATTGCTGGTAATAGTATTGCAAGAGCTGCGGCATATGGTGCTGTATCTGATCTTGTATCTAAAGAGTCAGATGGTATGAACGCTATGGGTGCATTGCGTGAAAGATATGGGTGGTTTGATACACCACTAGCTACTAAAGACACAGACCATCCTGTTATGATGAAAATAAAAAACATCGTAGAAGGTATGGGCATAGGTCTATTTTTTGACGGACTAGCATACGGCCTAAAGAAGGGTAGTAAGCCAGTGCTAGATCAGATATCTGCTAGAAATAAAAGTATAAAAGATCAGACTATCAAAGCTGGTATAGCACAACTACGTGAAGGTGATATACAGTTTAGAGCAGATAAAAATGCACCAGTAGCTGAACCACATCAGGGTGCACACATATCAGAAGTAGAGCCACAAAAGGCTAGAGAACAGCTCTCACGTACACGTAATGAATGGGGAGCTGAAGAAGGCTCTACAGGTTCTGTAACTACACCAGTAGAACGTGAACGTGTAGCACTTAAGAGCGGTCTTGATGATGAAATGGTTGAGCGTATATATCAAGGATTAGTTGGTTCTGATAAGTTTGCTAAAGAGTTAGCTGCTGCAAAAGGTAACAGAAAATTACTAGCACAAACATTTAGAGAAGCTGTAGAAGGTCATCAACGTATTACACAGGGTAGAAATGCTGCGGATATGTCTGCATCGGAATACCTAAAAGAGTTGTTAGAAGCTAATCCTGACATAGTAGAGGGTGTAGAAGTCTGGACAACTAAGAATGTAGTTATTGCTGACTTAGTTGCTGGTACATTACTTAGACAGCTACGAGATACCGGCATAGCTGGTAGAGAAATAGCTGATATTGTAAATCTTACTGACATAGATGGCCCAGCTAAACAAATCGTAGATACTATGCTGACTTTGATGTATGAAACAAAGAAAGCTAGGTTTGTAAAATCAGATGACTTTAGAAACTTTGGGGCTGGTAAGTCTCGTAAACAAGCAGTAACAGAAGCTCTAGCTAAAGAACAACAGGATTCTAAAGACGCTATACTAGCTGTTCTAAACATTGCTAAAGAGGGTGATGATGACATGCTACTCGCAGTCTTTGAAGCTTTCTCTATGATGAAAGATATAAACTCTGTTGATGACTTTGATAAGTGGGCAAGAACATTATTGTATGGTGGTAAGTTAGACCCTAACGCACCAGACCGTACAGGTGCTCTTATACGTGAGCTACAAGGTGTGACTACACATAGTATTTTATCTGGCCCTAAAACACCAGTTCGAGCTATTATGGGTACAGCCAGTGCAACTTTCTTACGTCCTATATCTACAGCTTTTGGTGCATTAATACGCTACCCATTTAATGGTGATGCTGCAACAGTTAGATCTAGTTTATCAACTGTAAATGCTATGATAGAATCTATACCGGAAGCCTTTGACCTATTTAGAACTAGACTCAATGCTTATTGGAAAGGTGATATATCTAGTATTAAGACTCGTTTTAGTGAGTTTACTCGTGGCGATAACAACTGGGAAATACTACGTAGATGGGCAGAAGATAGTGGTCGTGCAACTGATGGAGAAAAAGCTGCGTTCCGTATAGCTAATATGGCACGTCAGATGAATAATAATAACTTACTTACTTACTCTACTAAGCTTATGGCAGCGACTGATGACTCGTTTGGCTTTATACTTGGTAGAATGAAGATGCGTGAAAAGGCAATGCGTAGAGTCCTTGAGTTACAAGGCAATGGTATCCAGACACCACAAATCACTAGGCAGCTTATGAAAGCATACCAAGATGATTTCTATGGTCAGATCTATGATGCTGCCGGTAACATTACAGATGAAGCACTTGACTTTGCTAGAAAAGAAGTTACACTAACACAACCCCTAACAGGCTTTGCAAAGGGTCTTAACGACGTATTTGCAGCTACACCGCTAGCTAGACCTTTCTTCTTGTTTGCAAGAACAGGTGTAAACGGACTAGCACTAACAGGTAAGCACACACCCGGTTTTAACTTTCTTGTAAAAGAGTTTAACGACATAGCACTAGCATCAGCAGATGATTTAGGAAGTGTGCGTCAATATGGTATTACAACAGCTGAAGAACTAGCTAACGCAAAAGCTTTACAAACAGGTCGATTGGCGATAGGTTCTGCTGTAACATTTATGGCAGCTATGGCTTGGATGCGTGGTGATCTAAATGGTAACGGCCCTGTTGACAGACAGAAAAGACAGATGTGGCTTGACGCTAAGTGGGAGCCTAGAACTATAAAACTAGGTGCAGTACGTGTTGGTTACGATCAGTTTGAACCTTTTAACCTTATTATGTCTACAATCGCTGACGTAGGTGACGCAAGTGAACTTATGGGCGAAGAGTGGACAGAAGGAGAACTACAAAAGATTTCTCTTGTTATTGCACAGGCGATTACAAGTAAGTCATACCTAGCTGGTATTCAATCCTTTGTAGACTTATTCGGTGGTAGACCCGGTCAAGGGCCACGTATTATAGCATCGCTTGCTAACAATACTGTACCTCTTGCTGGTTTACGTAATGAACTTGGTAGATTATTTACACCTTATATGCGTGAGATAGGCTCAGGTATTATGATGTCTATACGTAATAGAAACCTACTTAGTGAAAACTTAACATACCTCAACCCATTTGCAAAACCTCTAGCAATCAAGTATGACATACTTAATGGTAGACCTATACGAGATTGGGACTTTTTAACTAGAATGTATAATGCTGTAAGTCCAGTTTCACTAAACCTAGAGCAAAGTGCTGGTAGACAATTCTTATTTGATAGTGGTTACGACTTACGTTTATCTACATTCTACGCACCTGATAGCACAGATTTGACTGATAGCCCTAGACTTAGATCAGAGTTTCAACGAGAACTAGGTCGAGAAGGTCTAGAACAACAACTTGAAAAACTAGCTAGAGATCCTAAAATTTTAGCATCTATGGAGCAGATGTATGCTGATATAAAAGCTGGTAAACGTGCTGAGTTCAATGCTAGAGATTACTACCATAACATTATGATAGATAGAATATTTAGACAGGCACGTCGCAGAGCTTGGGCTAGGGTTACTATGAACGCAGAGGCTATGGCATTGATTGAAGAGCAAAGAGAAAAAGTAAGAAAGCAAAGACAGAAGAAAATAGAAACTCGTAACATCCTCAACATACCTAAATAAATGGCAACAACATTCGTAGAATATTCGGGAAATGGTGGTGCAACTAAACAGTTTACCTTTCCCTCATATCAATCTTCTGATGTCAAAGTCCGTGTAGATGGTGTACTTAAAACAGCAAGTACTCACTACAACATTACCAACTACACTACTACAGGTGGTGGGGATGTGGTCTTTACATCAGGCAATATACCATCCAGCGGAACTATTCGCATATATCGTGACACTAGCGTAGACGTAGCTAAGGCTACATATACAGCAGGGTCGTCCGTAAAGGCAGCTGACTTAAATAATAACAACACCCAGCTCTTGTATAGAGCACAGGAAGAGCAAGTACCTAATCTTATACAATCGTATGATATTGAAGGTGACGCTATAGATGGCACAAAAATAGCAGACAACTCTATAAACTCTGAACATTATGTAGATGGGTCTATAGATCACGTTCATCTAGCAAACGATGTAATTGATGGAGATAATATACAAAATGATGTTATCAACTCTGAGCACTACGCAGCTGGTTCTATAGACGAAGAACACTTATCTAACTCAGCAATTACATCAAACAAGATTGCAGACAATGCAGTTACAACTACTGAAATACTTAATGGTGCGGTAACTACAGCAAAGATAAACAATTTGGCTGTTACAACAGCTAAACTAGACAACAATGGAGTTACTACAGCTAAAATTGCTGATGGAGCAGTAGTCGCTAGTCACCTTGCATCAGATTCAGTTACAAGTGCTAAAATTGCAGATGGTGCAGTTACTGTAAATAAACTAGGTACTAATGCAGTTACTGTAGATAAAATAGCCGACAACGCTGTTGGTGCTGGCGAACTTGCTTCTAATGCAGTTACTACAGCTAAAATAGCAGATGATGCAGTTACTGATGCAAAAATAGCTGACGGTACATTAGACGGTAGATACTTTACAGAAACTGAATTACTTGGTGGTGCTCTTGACGGTAGATACTTTACTGAAACTGAGTCGGACGCTAGATACTTTAACATAAGTTCTGGTGAAACAATTAAAGATGGAGATACATTTCCTGACAACGATACTACGATTGCTACAACCGCAGCTATCAACGACAGGATTATTGACCTTATAGATGACGTTGGTGGTTTTGATATTATAGCTAGTGAACAACACTTTCCTAACACTAATCCACAGGGTACTACAGGGCAGTCAGCAGTTTTAAGTATTAAGGAAGCTTCAACAAACTTAGTTCCTAGCGGTACAACTGTAACTATAAGTAATGGTAACTTAGCTGATAATGCTAATATTACTATAACTGGAGTTACTTCTACTATACCTACGGGTTTTGGATTCTTGGTAGAATCTACAAGCACAACACATACATATGCGTTTCACAGATTAGTACCAAAAGCAACAGAGGTTACAACTGTAGCTGGTAATATAACTAATATTAATGCTGCTGCAAATAATGAAACCAATATTAATGCTGCCGTATCTAATGCGTCTAACATAAACGCTGCGGTATCAAACGCATCAAATATTACAGCTGTAGCTGGTAACGCATCAAACATAAATGCTGCGGTATCAAATGCTTCTAATATTAACTCAGCTGTAAGTAATGCTTCTAACATAACTACAACAGCTAGTAACATTACTAACGTAAACAATGTAGGAAACAACGTAACAAATGTAAACAGTGTTTCTAACTCTGCTGGGGCTAACCAGACATTTACAGTTACTGTACAAAACGTAAGTGGCAACAAGTACTTTATAGATGGTGTACAGACACCTGTACTAAAACTTGCTAGAGGTAAGACGTATACATTTGATATGTCTGACAGTAGCAATAGTGGACACCCTCTTGCATTTAGAGATAGCAGTGACAACGCTTATACTACTGGAGTTACAACAAGTGGTACTGCTGGTAGCTCAGGTGCTACTGTAGTTATTGTTGTAGCAGCTAACGCTCCTAGCTCATTGAAGTACTACTGCACATCACACGGTAACTCTATGGGTAATACCATAACAGTTATTGATGATAATGTTGGCACAGTTGCTGGATCAATCTCTAACGTCAATACAGTTGGTGGTGCTATAGCAAACGTAAATACAACTGCTGGTTCTATAGCAAATGTAAATACTGTTGCTACTAACATTAACGATATTAATGACTTTACTGATAAGTACCGTGTAGGTGCAAACAACCCCACATCTAGCTTAGACACAGGAGACTTGTTCTTTAACACTACATCTAACTCACTTAAGGTTTATACTGGTAGTGCTTGGGTAGATGGTGTTACAGCTACAGGTAACTTTGCTGTTGTTACTGGTAACACATTTACTGGTAGTAACAACCATAATGACAACGTAAAGTCTATATATGGTACAGGGTCAGATTTAGAAATTTATCATGATGGCTCAAATTCATTTATAAAAGATACTGGAACAGGTGGACTAAAGATAATGGGAAGTGACCTTTATCTTAGAAATCCATCTGATGAAGATATGATTTATGCTACTTCTGATGGAGCAGTAAATCTCTACTACGACAACAATAAAAAGTTTGAGACTACAAGTACTGGTGTCGAGGTTGGTGGAAAGATAGTTGCTGATGAACTTAGCTTAGAAACAGCAACAGCAGGGTCACAAAAAACTTTAAAATTAAAAAACACTAACGCAAGTGCTGGTACTAATGAAATAACTTTTAGTAGCACAACATCAGGAACAAACTTTGAAGCTGCATCAATTCGTAATGGTGTACCTAACCACTTAAACGGAAGTTTGCAATTTAAAACTGCTAACGGTAGTGGGTTACAAACTGCGGTTGTAATAAGTAATGACCAAACTACAACTTTTAATGCTGGTGTAACAGTTACAGGTACAGTAGCAGCTACTTCTTACACAGGTGACGGATCTAATTTATCAGGTATTAACACAGATTTAGTATCTGACACATCACCACAGCTAGGTGGTAACTTAGAAAGTAATAGTAATGATATAGTTTTTGGTGACGGTGATAAAGCTAGATTTGGAGCATCAAATGATTTACAAATCAGACATGACAGTAATAACTCTATAATCTCACATAATGGTGGAGGCGATCTTTTAATTAATACAGCAGATGGTGAAAAAGTCTATGTTGATACTTCAGAGATTATTTTTAGAAATGCTGGTTCTAATGAAACACTTTTTAAAGGAACACAAAACGGAGCAGTAAAGCTGCATTACGACGACAGTAAAAAGTTTGAGACAACTTCAGCAGGCTGTGGTGTAACTGGAAATCTTACTTTTGCTGATAATGGTCAAGCTCTATTTGGTGCTGGCGATGACCTAAAAATTTATCACGATACTAGTTCTGGTGGTAAGAATTATATTGAATCACCTAGTACTGACTTTGCAATAAGAGTTGCAAGCGGTAATCGTATTGAAGTTAACGGAACCACTGGTGATGTCGCTTTGCAAGGTTCATCTGGTAAAAACTTCTTATGGGATAATTCTGAAGCTATATTAAATCTAAATGATAATGCTCAATTAACATTTGGAACAGGTAATGATTTTTCAATAAGACATGATGGAACTTATAATAGATTTAAAGCAGCTAACTTTATATTTAATAATGCTGCTGGAAATGAAAGTATTATAGAGGCATACCAAGACGGAGCTGTAAATTTATATTACAACAACAGTAAAAAACTTGAGACAGATACAAACGGAATTTTTGTTAATGGTGCATTGCGTGGTGACTCAGTTGACTTAGCAGATAGCAAGAAAATTTTATTAGGTTCTGGTGATGACTGCGAAATTTATCATAATGGCAACCACGCTTACATTGATAATAATACTGGATATTTAACACTTCAAGGTAATTATGGAGTCCTCTTACAAAGACATGATGGAAGTGAAAACTTAATAACAGCTTACTCTAACGGAGCCTCAGAGTTATTTTATGATGGCAGTAAAAAGCTTGCGACAACAAGCGGTGGTGTAGATATTACCGGAGATCTACGAATTGCTGATAATGAATATCTTATGCTCGGAACTCATGATGATCTGCAAATTACACATTCCCCTAATAATGGCTATATTAAAAATTATACTGGCGGTCTTTATATACAGGGCGGTACACAAAATAACAGTATTTATATAAGGCCAAAAGAAGGTGAAGAGGGTATAAAAGCAAGTTCAAACAGTAATGTAGAACTATATTATGACAACAGTAAAAAGCTTGAGACTACAAGCTCTGGCGTTGACATAACAGGTGGTTTAAATCTTACAGATCATTTAACTTTAGACGATACTGATAAGGTTAAACTTGGAAATGGTGAAGATCTACAAATTTATCACGATGGTAGCCACTCATATATCTCAAATTCAACAGGTAATTTAAGGATTGGTAATACTCATGATAATAATATTATATTTAGAACAAATGACGCTAATAAATGGCACATAGATGGTACCGGTCATTTTCTCCCTGATAACAATAACACTCACGATATAGGTACAACATCTAACAGAGTAAGAAACATCTACACCAATGACCTTCACTTATCTAACGAAGGGTCGTCTAACGATGTCGATGGTACATGGGGTGACTGGACTATGCAAGAGGGAGAATCAGACTTATTCTTAAAAAATAACCGTTCTGGTAAAAAATATAAATTTAATTTAACGGAGGTATCATAATGACTTTATATTTCGGTGATGGTACAAACATTGCTACTGCCACAGGTTTAGGAGCAAATTTTGTTAATAGCCATTCAGTTACAACTACTGCACCTTTTAGTCAAAGCAGTTTAGGTGAAGGTCAGTTTACCAATGATGCAATTAGTTTAACCTATGCAGCAGCCAGTAGTAGTAACAGAATATTGGTTTTAGCATCTTTCTGTATGAGTTCTAGCAATAATGGTCATGCAGCAAGGTTATATATAGATGGTACTGCTGAACCTATATCAGACGCATATGGTAGTGCTAAAAGATGTACTGTCATGTCTACAAGTGGAACAAATTCTCAAGGTAATCAATGTTCTTTGATGTATTTAAAAACCAGTCCAAGTACAAGCACTGTAACCTATTCAATTCGATTGGCTCATATGGATAATAATGATTGCGATATGTACCTAAACAAATCACATAACACTTATAATAATGCTTGGCATGGAAGAGGTACATCTACTTTAAGTGTATTGGAGTTTACAACATAATGGATAAAGTTTACGATCACGAAGCTATTATTAAAGCTTACGAAGGTACAGCAATTTGGATACGGGATGGAGAAGGTGTATTTTTAGTTAGTGATAATTCACCTTTTGAGTATGACCAAGCTAAAGTTGATGCTGCAAGAGTAGAACTTGATAAACTTGCATATAGATATTATAGAGAGCGTGAATACCCAGATTGGGGTTCACAGCTCGATTACATATACCACAACGGTATAGAAAAATGGAAGACAGATATTGTCGATCCTGTTAAACAAAAGTATCCAAAACCAGAATAATGGCAATTACAAAAACTTGGGAAGTTAACACCCTAGAAAGAGAACTAGCTGACGGCTATGTTAAAAAAGTTATCTATCGTGTAAAAGGTATAGACGGTAGTGAAGAAAAAGCAAGAGCAACTGGTGAAGTAGAGCTTGAAAAGCCAGAAACTCTTATACCTTACAAAGATCTAACTGAGTCAAAAGTACTTGAGTGGGTCAAAGCAAAACTTGGAACTGATGAAGTAGCTCGTGTAGAAAAGTGGTTAGAAGATGAAATAGCACTTATTAACACACCAGTTACCGCAGAAGGTAAGCCTTGGTAGAGTTACCAACCATAAAGTTACCACCAACTTTTAAGTTGCAAACCCCTTCTTTACCTCTCCCTACAGCTGATGTTCCCTCATATCAACCTTTGGTCGTACCTCCGCAAGATTTACGAAGACCCGAAGGTACAAAGGAGGTGCGGACAGAAGAAAACCCACCACCTAAAATACACTTTCCACCCTTACCTAGTATACCTTTACCATCGCAAGAAGTCTTAGTTGCTGCGTCTGTTACTGCTGTAACGGCTGTGGCAGCTGCGACTGCTACACAACCTGTAATCAATGCGTTAAAGGATAGAATACAAAAGTTCTTACAAGGCAAGATAAACAAATGGAAACAAAACCGCCAGAAAAGAAAGGCATCCTCAGAAAAATCAAAGAGAATGTAGATGACCATGATGAACAGATGCAAATACTAGGAGCCATGGTGCGTCTAGGAGTAGTTATCTGGTCTGGTTTTATTATTACACTAAACTACGTAGAGTTACCTATGGTCAAAAAGACTGGAGCATCGTCCGATATCACGTTCGTCGCCTCGATTTTTACGGGTGCACTGGCTACGTTCGGGCTGTCTACAGGTAGAACAAAAGGTGAACAAAACAAAGACAAATCAAAAGTATGAAAAAACTAATCATACTCTTAGCCCTGTTATCACCCGCAGTAGCAAGAGCTAATACTGTTACGCCCCAGTTTACTACAGGGTCTATGAACAGTACAACTACAACAACTCAAACTATCGTAGAGACAGAGCAAGTGCAAGTCTTCGGTGCAGCCGTAAACACTTGGTCTGGATCAAACGTATCAGCAGCAGCAAGTGCTGGTATCGCCGGTGGTGATGCAGTATTTACAGTTACTGATAACACATTACCATGGAGCTTAGAAACAACAACAAGAGCAGCAGGCTTAGTAGAACAAAGAGATTATACAAGAAACT
>VTLG01007410.1_pt1 | contig 10153 bp, 12 predicted proteins | sample 4694571 | NCBI WGS metagenome assembly VTLG01 (sample SAMN12604809, study PRJNA352737) | marine metagenome | biome: ENVO:00000447; feature: ENVO:00000209|ENVO:00000569|ENVO:01000036; material: ENVO:00002151; isolation source: viral sequences binned using virsorter ... | reverse complement strand
AATGAATTTACTGTGTTCATTTTTAAAGTTTTTTAATATTAATTATTCATTTATTTTAATGTTTGCTAGTTTTTTAAATCTAGCTACCATGTCAGTTGATTCTGAAATTACTTCTCTTTTAGGAGCGGTAGATATACCTGCTGCTTTTGAAGCCATTCCAAAATTTTCTCTGATTGATTTTTTAGGAGCCGTTTTCTTTCCTTTTGAGATAGTAAACGTATCCTTAATTGTTTCATATATTAACTTAGCTTCTTTAATGTTTGACGCATTATCTAAAGTTTCAACTACACGTAGTTTTTGTGATTCAGATAAGTTGTTAGCTTTAAAGATTCTGTTAACATATAATAATTTAGAATTTAAAAGATTTACTTCATTTAATTCACCTCTTACAGTTTTTAATGCTGTTTTAGTTTCATTAAGTTCTTTACTTAAAGAATCAGCTAGTGCTTTTGATTCGTTACAAGTACATCCATTAGTTTCTTCCATCTTCATGTTTCTAGTTTTTTTCTTTCTAAACATTTGATCGTAACCACTAATTTCATCTAATTCTTCTTCGTTAGTTTCTTTTTCTTCTTCTAAATCATTAATTTCTTTAAGAAGAGAGTCTAAGTCAAATTCCTCATTTTCGTTTAAACCTCGATTAATATCATCAGCGTCTTGCTTTACTTTCATAATCTGGTCAGCTCGATAATTTGGATATCCAACAGCGCCTTCTTCTACTTGCTCGTCATCGCCTTCTTCTAATTCTAATTCGTTAAGAATTTCTTCCAAATCAATTTCCTCATCCATTGAATCTTCACCCTCGTCCATGTCTTCGTCATACATCATTTCGTCCATGTCTTCATCATGCATTTCGCCATGTCCTTCGTCCATGTCTTCGTCCATGTCTTCGTCCATATCTTCGTCATACATCATTTCATCCATGTCTTCGTTATGTGTTTTAACTTTCATTTTTTTCATGTCTTCATCCATGTCTTCATCATACATCATTTCGTCCATGTCTTCGTCATACATGTCCTCATCTAATTCTTCAGATAATTTTGCAGATAACATAGATTGAAGTTTGGGAGTAAAAGCTTCTTCTAATGCGGCTTTTGCATTTGCAAGAGCAACTTCACGGACAGCTTTAGCGTCAGCGATAGCTTCTTTTAAAATGTCTTTTGCCATTTTTCAAATAGTTTTTTCTCGTTAGAGTCTCGTTAATAAATTATACGGGAAATAAGGTTATTAGGAACCTTAATAGGGTTTATACTAGTCAGGGACAGCTTATTAGAAAGTCTGTATGTTCTCTGATACATATAACAGAAAATAAAAGACCAAAAAAGGCGCCATAGGCGCCTTTCTTGTGCTGTTTGCTTAAAAATTATTTTTTAACAAAAAATGACATTACAATTACTAATACAACTAAACCAACAAACCCACCATTACCTAGTGCATTTATAAGAGCAGTTAAATTAGCAATAACATCCATTCCAAAAACTGATCCTCCTGTTAAAACATACCAAAGGATTGTTACTGGGATAACAGCCATCATAACAGTCATAAGACCACCAAAGAAACCTGTTACCATTTTCATTACATTTTCCATAATAATTGTTTTTAAAGTTAATAATTAAAATTTAAGACCTACACCTAATTGTAAATTAGTTGTCTTAGCCGTTGCGTCATAAACCACTTTTGGATCTACAAATACGCCTTTGTGAAACGTAAACATTTTACCTGCACCAACAGAAACGTTGTCAGTGTTTAAACCAGTAGTTGCTACATATGCAAAGTATCCTTTCCAGAAGTATCTTGCATGAAAATCAAGAGCAACATCAGCAGTAGAATCAGCTTGTGAAACATTTAAACCTACCATTAGATTATCTGTTAAACCATACCCTACTGTTGGGCTTACGGACCACTCAGTCCATGCTTTGTTAGCAATGTCACCAGTACCAATGTACCAGTCACCTTTTTCCTGTGCGTTTACTCCAGCAACTGTAAGCAGTCCTAAAGTTAAACTTAAAATCAATTTTTTCATAATTTTTGTTTTAGTTAATATTCGGGTTAATTGAAACGAAAGGAAGTAGGAAAAACTCCCTTTGTGCTTTATATAGCTTGTATATATATTTTAATCTCTCATAGAGTTAAGTATTTTGTAACCTTTATTGTTTGGTATACATATAACCTAGATATGAAAAAGCCACATATTTTGTGGCTTTTTTTACATTTATGAACAATTAATTGTTCACTACTTTAACATTTACATACACCTGTATTATCGCAAATTATATCTCTAATTATATTATTTACATTTGTATATTTATATTCTGCTACTGAACTTACTATTCCTTCACTTACTACAGAGTCCATATTTTTAGGTCTCATAAAGGCACCATGTGTTGAAGGTGTTGAAACAAAATCCCAACATAATAATTCAAAATCATCTTGTACTTCTACTGTGCCTTCGTTTATATTTTCTTCTACAGAACCCATACCTCTAGATGATATACCAACTGTAATACCTGAAGCAAATAAGGCTTTTAAAATATTTCCCGCTGGTGTGTTTAGCACTTCTACATTACCTACTACATCATCCCCGTCCCACCAACATTTTTTTACTGTGTGAGAAACATTTTGTAAATTAATTATTGAAGATTCTGGGTGATCTAATTCTCCCATTGCTCTATTTTCTTTTACAGGCCCTTCCATATATTTTTTAACTTCTCTAGCTAAAATTTCTTTTGGGTAAACTCTACCATTTTGGTTTTTAGCTTCAGCTCGTTGTAAAACACCTGTGACTATTAAAGTCTCATTGTTTTTAACAGCTTGTTCTGCTAGTCGTTTACTTACTTGAAAAGGTCTGTACTCTGTTAGTAGCATTTTTTAAGATTTATTTTATTATTTATTGATGCAACTATAAATACTACTCCTACTACTACTAATACTTGCATAAGAGTTGGTAATCCTTGATATTGACAGCAGTGTTCTCCACATACTCCCATTGTGTGTTTAATTAAATCTGTATTCATAATATGTTATTTTTTATTTTCCTATATTTTTCATAGCTCCTTGTAGCCATTGTCTTTTTATACTATCATTTACTTGATCTATAGAATTTGCATGTTTCATTAAAGCATCCATAATATCCATCCATTCATCTTTTGTGTTAATTCTATCTAATAAAGGATGAGATGCTAATTTTTCGGCATCTTTAGACAAATCATCTGTAGGTTCTGTTGTAGGTTCTTCTTGTTCTATCACACCTGGTCTATATCTAGGACAATCATTACAATCAAAATCGTAACATCCTTCTGGTGGATAGTTTCCTATTGCTCTTCCTGCTGCTAAATCATCACACCATTCACAACAATTACCTTTATAATGAGTATTTATTCGTTGTTCGTTTAAACTTTTTTTATACTCTGTTACCCATTTTACGTAGTCGAATTTTGCCATTTTATTTAGTTTTTTTTACAGGTTCTGAATACCCCATATATCCCGATTTTCTATAAGGTACTTTTAATTCATTTTTTTCTTTAGATAAATCTTTAGTTTTGTCTTGTTCAATATTAGATTTAACAATAAAATTAAGTACTTTAGTAAAATCTTTTATTTTTTTAGAATCTACAGTTCCTTGTTTTATTTGACTAATAAGTGTTTTTAATGTTCCTACATCATCTTTATCTAAACCATGAGCTTCATTTACTTTTTTATATCCTAAAACTTCTACATCTTTTTTCTTCTTTTTTCCAAAAGCAAAAGGAGTAGCAAATGCGGGACTATTTCCTGCACTAAATGAAGCACCTGTACCTGTTACATTTTGTTCGTCCATTTCTTCTCCTAAAGATCTTTCATCATCACTATAAATAGAAAAATAATCTTCTAACTCATCTAAAAATGCTTTTATATTATGTTTACCATATTCTACTTCAACAACACTTCCTACATCTTTTGCAAAATTTCTAATACTATAATCTTCAGGTAAAATTGTAGCTATTTTAGGCCCTAATACTGCTCCTCCTTTATAATCTAAAGTACGATCTGTTTTTTCTTTATCCATCATTTGTTGGATCTTTCCAAGTTTATCTTGATCATCAGGAGTTAGTTTACTCATTGCTTGTGCACGATCAAATTCTTTATCTTTTTCACTTCGATCGTCTTGTTCAAAAATATATTTTGCTTGCCAGTCGTGTATGTTAAATTTTTTAGCCATGAATTGTTTTTAATTCGTTTATAAGTTCATAATAATTTAATAAATTAATCACATTATCATCATTAACTGATGATTTTTTACATAATGGCTTAATCATTAATTTTGTTTCATTTAATTTAACCGCTACTGCTTTGTCTTCAACTTTTTTAGAATATTTTGTAAGATCTTTTTTTACTTCTTTAATTTCTTGATTAATGTAAGATTTAAGAGAAGGGCTATTAGTAACACTGTTAACATATTCTTTAAGTAATGTTTGTTGATTTTCTTCTAAACCTTTATATTTGTTATTAAATTTTTCTAATAAAACTTTATAAGTAAGAAGTCTAGTATTTTTATCTTGTTTATTATAATTTTCTAAAACATTATTTTTTTTATTTTTATTTTTTATATTTTGAGTAATATGTTCTAAAAGAGTTACCTTAGAATTTACAACGGATATAGGTGAGGCTTTTTTATTTTCAAGTAAATTATAAATAGAAGCCATTATTTTATAATCAGTTATTTTTGCTTTAAAGAAATTATTTACATTATAAGTTTCTTTAATGTCCTTAATTAAATTATATTTTTCTCTTCTTAACTGACTTTTATTTAAATTATTATGAGCTTCAACTAATGTTTCAATTAGCATTGTGGCTTGACTATCTCTACTATATTTTTGAGTAGCTAAAGTATGGTATATTTTATACTCTTTTAGTAATTCTGTTTTAGAATTAAAATGTTTTTTTAAAAATGACAATGCCTTAGACTGATTATCTGCTATAGTGTCAGCCGTTAATTGTCGTGTAAGGAGTTCAAATAAAATTCCAGTATTTTTGTACTTAGAATGTTTTACTTTCATATCTGTATAAATTCGAATTTATCTATATATAAATATAAAGTTATTCTTGAGGCTTAATATTTTTTTCACTTAATAGCCCATTTTCATCTGTTTCCTTCAAAATTTGTTTTTTATTTTTTACTTTTTGAAGAGATTTTTTTAAATTAGCAATTTCAAGAGTTGAAATTTTATTACCATCTGATGGTTTTTCCATTCTGTCTATAGACATATCTTTTTTTCCTAGTGGGTCTCTACTTAAATTACTTCTATCTGAACCATAATTTTGTGGTCGTTCTATAGGCCTTCCTGGATTTCTTTCATCATATCCTGTTGGTACTTGAGCAGGACCTACTGCTTTATCTCTTTTATTACCATATAATGAAGCTAAATCGTGTGGGGTACCATATGATACACCAGATTCTGCCGGGTCATTTCCTTCATTTTCTAATTGTGATAATCTAAATTTAGCCATAGCATCTTCAGCTATTGCTTCTTTTTGATCTTGATATTGATCAGGAGATAATCCAAATATATTTTCATAAACCCAATCTTTACTAAACATTTTTTGGTCTAGCATATTTTGAGCTACTGCTGTTTTAGATGTATAAAGTTCAATTTTTTCTTGTTCATAAATAATTGAAGGAGTAGTTAATTCTAATTTAAAATCAGTTAACTTATCATCTGGAAAACCTTGTGAATATAAATGTACTAATGCAATTTTAGTTAATTCTGATTCTACAATTCGTTGAATACGTTCTACAGTCCTAGCAAAACGAATATCCATGCCTGCTAATGTTGATTTTCCTTCTACTCCTTCTTCATATCCTAAAAATGGTTTAGGTACTTTAAGAGCAGCCATCATTTTAGCTTTTAAATATTCAATATCAGTAGTACCATCATAATCTAAACCTTTAGTAGTATCAATTCTAGTTGAAGCATCATTACCCCTAATAGGAATAAAGAAATCTTCAGTCATGTTTTGAATATTAAATTTAAGATTATAATCACCTGTTTGTTGATCTATATAAGGTGTTTTTTTCATTTTATTAGCTGTGTCAGCCATAAACTGTTCTACTTTATCTGCATCAGTATTACCTACATTTACATAAAATACTCTTTTTTCTGGAGCTCTCATAATCCTATGGATTAACATAGCATCTTCCATTAACATTAATTGTTTAAATACTTTACGAGCGGGTTCTAAAAATGATCTACCATAAGGAAGATAATTAGAATCTGTAAGTAATCTAAAATGGGCTATTTCATAATTTTCTAAAGTAAATTGATCTCTTCTAATTGTATTAGTAGCGCCTGAAGCTAAACCATTAGGATCTAAAGTAAATCTAGTGTAAGAAGGATTTTCAGGGTCTGTTCCTTCTTCTCTTACTACTTCGTAAGTTGAAAGAGGTAAAACGTTATAAACACCATATTTTTCAGATACTTCTAATTTAAGATAAAAATCACCATACTTACACATGTTACGAATCCATGTAGCTAAATTAAATTCTATATTTAAAACATCATAAAATAAATTTTGTAATACTTTTCTTACATTTTCATCTGATGAATTAATGTTTAAAACGTCTCCATATTCATTTCTTGTTGTAGTCTCGTCAGACATTATATCTAATGCAGCTGCGATAATAGGATCATGATCCATAGCTTCATAATCACTATAAAGCTGTAATCGCATTGATTGATAGTTAAGTGTTGGATTATATTGTAAAGAAGAACCTACTGGTTTATGTAGACGTGTAAATCTATCATAAAGTGAATTTGTAGCTAGGTTTCCATATTTTTGGATCCTACCTGTGTCCATTACTTTTAAATTTTTTCCACCAATGTTTCTTATTATTACATCGCTTGAAAATAATCGTTGTAGTCTTGAAAATAAACTAGTGTCTGCCATTTTAATTATTTATAATACATATTAAAGAAGCCAAGTTAAATCTTGTTCTCCATGATTACCTAAATCTTGAGTCCAACCTGTTTTCTTTTTATCTGGTTTACTGGTATAAATAGCTGGAGAACTTTTACTCCAATTATTTAGTGCAGCATTTGTCATATCTATTCCTTGTTGAGCAAATTTAAGGGCTGTGTCTCTTACATAACAAGCTGTTGCTAAAGACATAACTAAATCATCGTTATATCCTCCTTGAGCTTCTGCTCTTCCGCTTTTCCATATAAAAGTTCTCATTTCTTCTAATGTTCTTTTTCCTTGGATAGTAATTGATTTGTCTCTTAAATAAGCATCTAATTTTCCTATTACTAATGGTCGTGATTTCATACTCATAGTAAAACCAGGAACCATTTTTGCTGTGTCTGTTATATCATATCCTTTAGCTAAAAAAGCTTCAGCACTTGTAGCTGCATCTCCTTTAGGAGAATAATATAAATTTTTATAACCTTTATCTATTACTACTTGTATAGTATTCCATCCTATATTTGCATTTTCAATTACAAGTAAAGCGTTATTATATTCAGTTGCTATTGCAACTAACATATGTCCAAATTCTTTTGTACCAATTTGTGATTTAAATTCACCAATTTGTCTACATTCTTCAACATCTATAATATGAAATGCAGAATAATCTTGACTATCTCCTCTTGCAACATCAGCTACAACTATAAAATTTCTATTATAATCAGGATACTCCCAAATGTGTAAACTACCATCTAGTCCTCTTCTTTCTACGGGATCACATACAGTTGTTTTTTCATAATAAGACATTAATTCAGGTGCAAATACTGTATTACCTGAAGTTGTAAAATCACAGTCACATTCTTGGGCTGCCATTCTTGGGCCTAATTCGTCTTCTTGTTGGTTTCTCCAAGCTTCATCTCTTTCAGGGTGTACTGTCCAAGGTAATCTAATAGGAATAAATCCATTAGATCCTTCTTCTCCCCTAACCCACATTTTATGAAAAAAATTACCTGTACCATTTGGTGTAGATAAAATAATTGCTCTACCTCCTGTAGATAGTGTTTGTTGTGATGATGCCCAAATTTCTTCTATTCTATTTCCCTCAATAAAAGCAGCCTCATCTATTATTAGTAAGGAAATTGCTTCTGATCTACCAGCATCACTTGCTGCTGATACTGCTTTTACTTGTGAACCATTTCTAAGTCGTAAGGCTAATTTATTATTTTCTTCAAAACCTAATTTTAACCAAGAAGGTAAATTTTCATACATAAATTTTACTTTTGTAACTAAGTTTTTAGCTGTATCTTGTTTTGTTGCAATTACTAATACGTTGGTGTCTTTTTGAAATATCATCTGCCATAAAGCCATACCTGCAGTTAAGGTTGAAATTCCTAATTGACGAGACTTTAATATTATATTTCTTTCGTTTTTATTTAATAATTTTAAAACACTTTCTTGAAAAGGATATAAGTTAAATTTAATACGACCCCTTGTAGGATGTTGAATCATACAGTATTTTTTCATAAAATATACAGGATCTTTTGCACATTTTAAATACTCTTGTTTTATTATTTGTTTAATATTTTGTTGAGCCATATTATATGTTATACATATAAATCTATTGTTGATTTAATTTGTTTTATACGCTCTTCAGTAGTTCCTGAAATTGTAACTACTTTACCAGGCATTAATCTATGCATTCCTAGTATAGAAGATATTTTTTCATGAATAGCTAATCTATAATCTTTATCGGTTTCTCTAACTCCATTATCTTCGATTGGAATAGAAAGATCATCTATATGAAATATAATATCATATTCACCTATAAGATGCCATAAAACTCCATTTATATGTTGTTTTTCAGCTTTGCTCATTGATTTAGATAATTCACAAAAAGCCATAACATCAATAATAGTTCTATCAGTTATAATATTTTCTTGCATTAATTCAGCTGCTCTTTCAGCTGCAAATACTAATTGACCTTTTAAAGTACTGTCTGTATTTAAAGGTATTCCTATTGAATTTAAATATTTACTTCTTTCTGTTCTAAAAATATAGTTTTTAAAATCTAAATCATTTTTTAAAGCATTTACTAATGTAGTTTTTCCTACACTCATTGTTCCACATAAACCTATTTTCATATTTTAATGTCTTGATGTTCCTTTTGCTGCTGCTGTTTTATACCACGGTAAACCTTCTTTACCTTTCATTATTTCATTCCATATTTCAAAAGAATATTCTATACCATTTAAATAATATTCTTTTCGTTTTTGTTCTTTATTAATTAAAGCTGGACCTTCTTCATTATGAAATACTGCTTTATTTCCTAAATCTAAAACTACTGCTCTTGTTTTAGTGCCGTCTTCTTCTATTTTAAAACATCTTCTTACTTTAGTTTTTGGCTTAATCCATTTTCTAATGGCTCTTAATTCTTCTTCTGTTGCTCTCATTTATTTATTTTTTAAAAATGTTCGTGAAAATCAGGAAATTCTTCTACTACCTTTAATAATGACTCAGCAACATATGTACCTTGAGCTCCTGATACTGTGATACCTCTTGCTGACAACGCATCACCTACAAAATAAACATTAGGAAACCTAGTAAGACTTAAATCTTTATAATTAACTAATGGTTCTGGTGACAAATATTTTACTTCAGGCATATAAATACCCCAATCATTACCTAATGTAGGAAATACTTTTGTCATATCTTCAATAAATTCATTAATATATGAAGCATAATCACCAATAGCCTCCCATAAAGGATCCATACTATTTACAACATGTGTTTTTACATAATCACCTTCTGATGTTTTAGATGGTACTCTGTGTGATGGTGAGTAAAATAAACCTACACCTTCATGTTGTAATTTTTCTACTGCTGCTCTTGACCAGTCAAATGGTTTATCAATATTTCTAATTTCCATTAAAATACCAAAATTAGTCATATCATTTCTATATGATGGGTCTTTTTTAGCGTGACCATTGTAACTTATGTCTCCATAAGTGTGTTCAGCAGCTACATAAGCAGCATTATTATTAGTACAAAATGATCTTAATGATACACCTTTATCATCATATTTTCTATATAATTTAAAATCATAAGACACATCTATTAATTTCTGAAAGTGTTTTTGTGGGGCTTCAAAACGTACTCCAATTTGTACTGATTTAGGTTCTGTGGGTAATTCATATTCTTCAGCTAATGCTTTACC
>VTLG01001632.1_pt1 | contig 10153 bp, 12 predicted proteins | sample 4694571 | NCBI WGS metagenome assembly VTLG01 (sample SAMN12604809, study PRJNA352737) | marine metagenome | biome: ENVO:00000447; feature: ENVO:00000209|ENVO:00000569|ENVO:01000036; material: ENVO:00002151; isolation source: viral sequences binned using virsorter ... | reverse complement strand
AAGCAAGATGTTCTATCCGTTGACTATCACAGTACTTATCACGTTATGGGTACTAAGTGGGGCAACGCTGCTGACAACCCTGCTAACTCAGCACTTCGTACTGGATCTAACTGGTCTGCTACTTATGACATTGATCTCATCCCTATGGTTGAAATCTTTGTTAACACTCCACTTGATAACGGTCTTAAGTCTTAAGATTATACTGGTGGTCAATAGAGAAGCCTCATCAAATATTGGTGGGGCTTTTTCTTTACGCTACAATAGAACTAAATTACTTTATTAATCGTGGCAGCTACCATAATTGCAACTTTAAAAAGTGAAACAGCTAATAGTTATGTCACTTTGTCTGAAGCTAATGATTACTTCGATACCTCCCCAGACTCTTCAACTTGGACAAACAAAACAGATGACCAGAAAAAAAGAGCATTAATATCAGCTACAAGATGGATTGATACTTTAGTTTTTTATGGAGATAGATGTGATGATAGTCAGGCATTAAAGTTTCCCAGAAATAATTATCAGGTAGACGGAGTAGAATTAGCTTGTACTGCAATACCAAATAATATTAAATATGCACAATATGAATTAGCCAGAGCATTGGCAAATGATACTGATGCAATTACAGGAACTACTGGTAAAGATGGTAATTTTGAAGAAGTTAAGTTGGGAGATATACAGGTTAAATATAATACTGCAAGTCAGGGAACTGGATCTGTAAATAATATTCTTGATGTTTATCCGTGGCTACAAAGTTATCTTGGAGCATATTTGCTTGGTGGTGCTGGTAGTTTTCAACTTAGGGTGGTTAGAGGATAATGGCAGGACAATTAGACTCAATACTAAAAAACGTAGCCAAACAGGTGGTGTCTCAACTAGGAGACTCATTAGACACAACAATTATCTACACTAGAAAACTATCTACGTCATACAACACATCTACTGGTGCAGTAACTACGAGTGACACGAGCTACACCATAAAAGTTCCTGTTGAATTTATACAATCTAGGGAAGAAACAGGATTCCAAGAAAACATAGCTAGAATTTTTATAACACCTGATCTTATAGGGGATAGCCAACCCTTATTATCAGATGAAATAACCCTTACATTTTCCGGATCAACCAGAGTTGCAAAGATTACAAATATAAGAACTTTGCGTGGTGGTCAAGAATACTTATTTAGAGTTGACGTTATTTTCTAATGACTTTAGTAAACGCACGAGCAGCATTTGAAACAGCAATTAAAACTGCTGTAGTTGCTGCTGACAACACAGTAACAGTCGTATTTGACAATATGCCTTTTACAACTCCAGGTAAAGATAAAAAGTATGTAATGGTAAGCCTGGACTTCACACAGTCCACTACTCAAACTCATGGTGCTGCATCGGATTATTATGCTGGTTCAATAAGATGTGGGATTATGACACCACCGAATAAAGGAAGTGCCGTGGCATCTGCGATAGCCGAATCTGTAATTGATGGATTGATTTCAGTAAACGCTTCAGGTTATTCAGATACATTTTCGGTCACTCCAAGAGTATCAGCAATAGAAGGTCCAACCTCTGTAACCGTGGAGGGAGACAGCCATTACTTAGCCGTTGTAAGCTGCGATTTTACCGCTAATGCCTAAAGATTTTAAGAAACATTTTACTAAAGACTTAGAGAAGGCGATAATTAAGGGAAGGAAAGAAGTTGCAAAGACAGTAGTACGCTCACTTACTGAAAAGGGTCCATGGTGGACGGGGACATTCGGAGAAAACTGGATAGTATCAAAAAGCCCTGTTCAACCTACCAGAAACAGAAACAGTATAGGTTTTCCTTTTCCCGAAGGACCAACAACTAGAGAGATAAAAACCCCACGAGTTCCGAATGTAACACTTAATCAGGACTTGTATGTTGGTAACAGAGCTAAATATGCTGGTTTTGCAATTAACGCACCAGGGCAAACATTACGAAGTCTTAGAGGTCTACAAGTAACTTATAAACAACATTTTGAAGAGTCCACATTTCCAACAGCAATGGCAGGAAACTGGTATGTAATATATACAAAGGGAGGATTTATTAACAAAGACATATCAATGGCATTTAAAAAGGTTGGCTTTAAGTAATAAAGTAGTAGTATAGTAGATAAATACATTAATCTTATTCGTATGCCAACAGATAGAGCAATCGACAAGCTAAAGAAAGCGTTTAGCATAGATAACAAGAGCAGCTACCCTATTTATAAAGATGGAGAGCTTGTTTTAAAAGTGTACTGGTCCCCCTTAACTATCGCAGATAGGGACACTATAAATGCTACTTTAGCAGCATCAAATAAAGGTCAAGAGGAAGGAAGTTTAGACTTTGCCTTGCAGGTCATCATAAATAAAGCCGAAGATCAAACTGGTCAAAAACTATTCGTTGAAGCCGACAAACCTAGTTTAAGAAGAGAAATACCCTTAGCAGTTTTACTAGAGCTTATGACTAAAATGCAAGAGTTGGGCGAGGAGATTACCCCCGATGCCGTAAAAAGCACAACTTGATAAAGATAACTACTTATATCTACAATGTTTTATTGCAGAGACTTTAGGTATGACACTGTCTAGTTTACGAAAAAATATGACACTAGAAGAAGTAGTCACCTGGAACGCTTATTTTATGTTAAAAAACGAGAAAGAAGAAAAAGCATACGAAGATGCAAAAAAGAAAGCCCAATATCGTAAGGTACGCTAAACTAAGAGCAATGTTTTATTGAAATTAGTGGCATCTAATTACGAAGTAAATATAAAACTGAATACTGAGAAGATTCACCAGCAGTTAAAGAATCTGGAGAAGAGAATAAGTAAGTTAAATGATATTGCAATGGGCCAAAAAGGTGCGGGAAAACAGCTTTTCAAAACAGAAAGGGACAAATTAGCGTTAGTTACTAAAACCCATAGGAAGGAACAAAGGATAACAGATGAAAAGAGAAAACAATTTAAATTAGAGAGTCAAACCACAAAGACCGTAAATAAACGACAAGGTGTAAGCTCTTCACCCGCAGGAGGTGGGGCTTCTAGAAGAAGAAAAGGAGGAGGTTTTGGTGGAGTATTATCGAGTGCTTTAATTAGTGGAGGTTTCCCCCTATTATTCGGTCAAGGACCAGGTCTAGCAGCAGCAGGAGCTTTAGGTGGTGGTATAGGCGAGATGTTTGGTAAGGGAGGCGGGTTTGCAGGAGGTATTGCTGCTACTGCTACAGTAACGGGACTAATTAATCTTAAAAACGCTATTGAGGAAGTAGGTAAAGTTTTAGACCCGGCGAATATAAACATAGACCAGAGTATTGAAAAGCTAAAAATATTTAATCAAGCCAGGGCCAGTGAGATTAAATTAATTGAGCAAGCGCAGGGAACACAGGCTGCTTTAGCCGAAGTAACAAGGGACACGGCTAAAGTCATAGGAGATGACGGTGTTAATGCTCTTAGAGAATTTGCTAAGACAATGTCGGTTTTGGGAGGTGGGTTTACGGAGACTATGTTAAAGGTAAAAGAGCTCGGTGCTAAGGTATTTAATAAGATATTTGACTTTGCTGGAGGAGATCTATCGAAGGCAAAAGCAGAACTAGGTAAAGAGGATGAAGCGGTTAAAGCTCTTAATGCTAACAGTAAGGCATTAGAAGAGTTACGTGACCAGCCAGGAATGGTGGAGCCTGTAACCTCCAAGGATATTATGGGATCATTTGATGATTTCTCCGGGACCTCGAAGCGGCCCCTTACAGCAGCAGGAAAAGCCGAAAGAGATAGACTAAGAGGCGAAAAAAATATATTAGAATTTAGGGTAAAGCAGAGAGCAGCACAACAAGCTGGAGCAACATTAGTTAAAGAAATAGGTGTTGAACATAAAGAGTTACTAGGTACACTAGACCTACAAATGGCTACTGAGCAAGACATATTAAGACTCAGAAAAACAGGTTTAAACCCCGCTTTGGCACAACAAATTCTTTTAGTAGAAAAGTCAAGTGCTAATATCAAAAAAGGTATTGAAAATCAAATAGAAAGGAATGAAAAATTATTAAAGATAGCGAAGGATAAAGCAAGTGCAGAAGGAAAAGCTATTACAGACGAAATACAATTTTTAGAACTGAGATTAGCAAGTTTAGAGAAAGAACTTGACGTGCAGGATGATCTCTTAAAAAAAGAAAAAGAAAGAATTATTACACAAGCCAGGTTAAATAGGGCTGCAAAGATAGCCCAAGATTCATTTGAATCTCTCAGGCAGACTATAAGTACAGACCTCGCAGACGGTATTCAAGGTTTAGTCCGTGGAACAACCACATTAAGTAAAGTACTAAACACTGTAGTAGATAGACTGATAGATGCTGCATTTAATATGGCATTTTTTGGTAATGTATCGGGAACGCTTACCGCCAAAAGCGGTCTATTCGGCAATTTATTTTTTAGAGCTAATGGTGGTCCGGTAGCTGGAGGCAAATCATACGTTGTAGGGGAGCGTGGGCCCGAACTGTTTACACCAGGCGTTAGTGGGTCGATTACACCTAATCATGCTCTCGGTGGGTCTACAAATGTAGTTGTAAATGTAGATGCCTCTGGTTCCTCAGTTGAAGGCAGGGAAGAGGAGGGTAGACAGTTAGGCATTGCATTATCAGCAGCGATAGAATCAGAATTAATCAAGCAGAAACGACCTGGAGGTTTACTTGCATAATGGCTACTTTTCCATCAATCACACCAACATACGGACAACAAAAAAGATCCGCACCAAATACTAGAACAGTTCGTTTTGCAGATGGTTATGAACACAGAATATTATTTGGACTTGCTGCTCATCAAAACCCAAAAGTTTATAATTTTACTTTTAATGTATCGGAAACAGATGCAGATACTATAGAAGGATTCCTTGATAGTCGTGCAAATGATAGTGCCAGCTTTACTTTCACTCCACCAGGAGAAGGGTTTACAAAAACAGGAACTTACTCTCAATCAGGCACTACAGTAACAATTACAATCACAAGTCATGGTGTAGCAGTAGGAGATGAACTTACTATTGATTACACTTCTGGATCGGCAACTGATGGTACATTTCTTGTCGCTTCGGTTACTGATTCAAATGTTTTTACTGTTACTGCTGCTGCCAGTGCTACCAATAGCGGGAATGTTTCGATCACTTTATCTGGTGCTGGTCAATATGTTTGCGAGAGTTGGAATAAATCTATACCATATAACAATAGAGCAACAATTCAAGCAACATTTAGAGAGGTATTTGAACCATGAGCAGTTCTGCTATTGTAAGCAACCTTCAGAACATAAATCCGTCATCGGTAATAGAATTATTTACACTTGCATTAGACAACAGCCTTCATGGAGCGACCACAGTTTACAGATTTCATGCTGGCTCATCTTTAAAAGATAATGGGGAAGTAGTTTGGGCGGGAAACACATACCAAAGATTTCCTGTGAAAGCCGAAGGTTTTGCGTTTACAAAAGGGCAGTTACCTCGCCCGACTTTGACAGTAAGTAATGCGCTAGGGACAATAACAGCTATTTTGCTCACAGTAAATAATACAACCACTGGTAATGATCTAACAGGTGCAACTGTTACCCGTATTAGAACTCTTGCGAGATTTATAGATGCCGTTAATTTTCCTGGGGACATAAACCCCTACGGAACACCAGATAACACAGCAGAGTTTCCTCAAGAGATATACAAGATAGACAGGAAGTCAGCAGAGAATAGAGAAGCAGTACAATTTGAATTGGCAGCAGTATTTGATCTTGCCGGTATTCGTGCTCCACAAAGACAATGTACTAGAGCCGAATTTCCTTCTATTGGTACTATTGCAACATGAATTGGAAAGACGCTGCTCTTAATCATGCTGAAACAGAAGACCCAAAAGAATCTGTTGGTCTTTTACTGAATATTCGAGGAAAAGAAAGATATTATCCTTGTCGTAATCTTTCAATGACAGCACATCAATGTTTCATTCTCGATCCAGAAGATTATGTAAAAGCAGATACTTTAGGAGACATAGTTGCCGTTGTTCATAGTCATCCAACAACTCCAGCCATAGCTAGTCAGGCAGATAAAGTTAGTTGTGAGCAAAGTGGACTACCCTGGCACATAGTCAACCCGAAGACAAAACAATGGGGGTATTACGAGCCACAAGGATATGAAGCACCTTTATTAGGCAGACAATGGGTCTGGGGGGTAACAGATTGCTGGTCATTAGTTCGTGACTACTATAGACAAGAAAGAGGAATAAGATTGAAAGATTACGAAAGACCCATAACCCCAGAAGAGTTTATGAAAGAGCCTTTATTTGAAAGTTACGCTTGGCGAACAGGATTTAGGGAACTAAGACCAGATGAAAAATTACAGGCTGGAGATGTTTTGTTGATGAGTATTTTAGATTCAACTTTAAATCATGTAGCTATTTTTCTTGGAGATGAGGTATTACATCATTTAACCGATAGACTATCTTGTAGAGAACCATATTCTCCGTGGTTATTAAAATGTACAGGAAAGAGGTATCGTTATGCTTCGTAAAATAAAATTATATGGAGAGCTTGCGAAGTTTGTGGGGCATAAAGAGTTTGAGGTGAAAACACATAGCCTAGCCCACGCCATGAGTTTTTTAATAAATAATTTCCCTGGGATTGAGCAGCACATGAATAGCAGATACTACAAAGTAAAAGTCGGCGATTATGAATTAGATAAAAATGAACTAGGACACCCTATAGGTAAACAGGACATTCATTTTATACCTGTGATAACTGGTGCTGGTAGAGGAGTAGGAAAGATATTACTAGGTGCTGTACTGATTGGATTTGCAATAATAAACCCAACCGTAGGTTTTGGACTTGGGCCAGGCGGTTTAGGAGCAGGATTTGCAAATGCAGCAGGAACATTTAGCCTTACAGCATTTGCAGGTAATGTTGGTATTGCTCTGGTGTTAACTGGAGTTGCTGAAATGCTAACTCCTCTACCTAAAAGACCAGAGTTTAACTCCGAAGAAGATCCAAGACTATCCTATAGTTTTGGTGGAACGCAACAGACAGGAAGGGCTGGAACTCCCGTACCCCTGGTATTCGGGGAAATTTTCACTGGTTCAGTGGTAATCAGTGGTTCTGTAGATACGGAGCAAGTACAAGCATGATTGAGAAAAAACATCTTATTCGAGGTGCAAAAGGTAATGATCCACCTCCATCACCACCGCAACCGACAAGAGAACCCGATACCTTACACAGTAGACAGTTTGCTACCTTTCTTGATCTTGTTTCAGAAGGAGAGATAGAAGGTTTTGCGACAGCATCCAAAGAAGGAAGAACAAAAGGTACAACTGCATACAATAACGCTGCATTAAAAGATGTTTTTCTTAATGACACTCCAGTATTAAGAGCTTCAGCAGATTCTACAAATCCACAAACTACTGATTTTAACTTTCAAGATGTAAAGTTTACACCTCGTTTTGGTACAGGCAGTCAAACCAAAATCCCTGGAATCGAAAGTAGTGTATCAACAACAAGTGTTGGTGTAGAGGTAACTGCGAGCACTCCTGTTACTCGTCAGATAACGAATACAAATGTTGATGCTGTAAAAGTATCTATTACATTTCCGCAACTACAGAAAGCTACTGATGCTGGAGATTTATTAGGTTCTTCTGTTCAGTTAAAAGTAGCTGTCCAATATAATTCTGGTGGTTTTACTGACGTTATTACTGACACTATCAGAGGTAGAAGTGGAGATGCGTACCAAAAAGATTATCGTGTAAACATTACTGGTGCTTTTCCTGTTGATATAAGAGTCAGCAGAGTCACAGCAGATAGCACAGATACTAATTTAAGAGATACTTTTCAATGGACAAGTTTTGGAGAGATTATTGATGATGCTTCTACATATCTAAACAGTGCATATAGTTCGATAAGACTAGATTCGATGCAGTTTAGTTCTATCCCTGCTCGTAAATTTAGAATTAGAGGAATAAAAGTAAGGATTCCAGGAGCAGGTGCATCTAGTTCTGGTACACCGAGTATCGACAGCACAACGGGCAGGATACTCTACCCAGATGGATATATTTTCAATGGTGTAATGGGTGCTGCTGTATGGACTTCGTGCCCTTCGATGGTGCTACTTGATATTTTAACTAATGACAGATATGGATTTGGTGCTCATATAACAGACAGTTCTCTCGACCTTTTTAGTTTTGTAGCAGCCAGTAAATTCGCCAATACCCTTGTCGATGATGGTGCTGGAGGACAGGAAGCAAGATTTAGTTGTAACGTAAATATTCAGAGTCCGAAAGAGGCGTTTGAATTAATAAATGAGTTGGCTGGTGTAATGAGATGTATGCCAATCTGGTCTGCTGGTTCGATAACAATTACACAGGACAAACCAACTGACCCAAGTTACTTGTTTAATTTATCGAATGTGGGAGATGGTGGATTTAGCTATGCAGGAAGTAGTCTAAAAACCAGACATAGTGTTATATCTGTTTCTTACTACAACATGGATAGTCAGGAGGTGGATTTTGAAGTTGTAGAAGATGCCACAATAAAATCAAAAATAGGTACTGTAGTAAAGCAAGTAAAAGCATTTGCTTGTACTTCCCGTGGGCAAGCCCGAAGATTAGGGAAAGCGATTCTTTTCTCCGAAAATAACGAAAGTGAGGTTTGCACTTTTTCTACATCAATAGATTCTGGAGTAGTTGTACGACCTGGTGCAGTTATCGAAATAAACGATCCAGTAAGAGCAGGGGTAAGAAGAGGCGGAAGATTGAAGAGCGTTACTTCTACAACTGTTGTTACTGTTGATGATACCTCTGCAACAGATTTTGCTGTAGATGCAAGCGGAAATCCCGTCGGAGATGCAACTCTTAGCGTACTTTTACCCGATGGAACGGCTGAAAGCAGGACAATCTCATCTGTATCAAATGGGACTATAACTGTAAGTTCTGCTTTTTCACAGACACCTAACGTAAACACTATCTGGCTTATATCAAACGTAACTGTCAAGTCTCAATTATTCAGAGTAATAACAGTAGAAGAACAGGATGGTATAAATTATGCGATTACTGCTTTGTCTTATGTTGAAGGTAAGTATGCGTTTATTGAAGATGGCGAAGCGTTAACAGCAAGAACTGTATCAAAACTAAATTCACTTACTGAGCCTCCCTCTGCTATAAATGCTGTCGAGAAAATATTCCCTATAAATAACCAAGCTGTATCAAAGATTGTTATTAGTTGGCAACCTATCGTCGGTGTTGTGCAGTATCAGGTTAATTACAGGTTTGAAGATGGAAACTTTATAAGTGAAAAAGTATCAAGACCTGATTTTGAAATAATGAATAGTAGAAAGGGAACTTATACGATCCAAGTATTTTCATACAATGTTTTAGATCAACTGTCTGCAACTTCCACTAATTTAACTTTTGAAGCTGTAGGTAAGACAGCATTACCGCAAGATGTTACAGGTTTATTAGTCGAACCAGTTTCAGATCAGTTCATAAGATTACGTTTTGATAAGGCTACAGATATTGATGTTACGCATGGTGGAAACGTAGTTGTTCGGCATAGTAACCTAACAGATGGAACGGGAACATTTACTAATTCTGTTGATATTATTCCTGCATTACCAGGAAACGTATCTGAGACATTAGTACCAGCAGTTGATGGAGAGTATATTCTTAAGTTCAGAGATGATGGAGGCAGACTAAGTTCTGGAGAAACTTCTGTTGTTGTAACAACTCCTGATCCTGTACCTAAGTTACTTGTATTAGCAGATAGAGAAGATACTGATGCAACACCTTTTGCTGGAGATAAAGTTGACTGTTTCTATAGTGATGATGTAAACGGACTTGTTCTTGGATCGCTTGATTTATTAGATGGAGTTACTGATTTCGATGCTATTGCTGACTTTGACTTCTTAGGTGCTGTTGACATTACAGGATTCCTGATTTTGATTTCTTAGGTGCTGTTGATATTACAGGTGGTCATTATGATTTTGCTTCCAAACTGGATTTAGGTGGCAAGCAACCACTTAGATTAAAACGTCATTTTGTTACACAGGGTTTCTATCCAAATGATTTGATTGATAAGAGAACTGCGAATATAGATACATGGACAGACTTTGATGGTGCTACTGCATTTGATGTCAATGCAAAACTATTAGTAGCAACAACTGACAG
>VTLG01013874.1_pt1 | contig 10154 bp, 13 predicted proteins | sample 4694571 | NCBI WGS metagenome assembly VTLG01 (sample SAMN12604809, study PRJNA352737) | marine metagenome | biome: ENVO:00000447; feature: ENVO:00000209|ENVO:00000569|ENVO:01000036; material: ENVO:00002151; isolation source: viral sequences binned using virsorter ... | reverse complement strand
TGACGAGGCACCGCCGTCAGGCACCAACAATGTGTATGTCATCTACCGTGGTGAGGCGACCATCAACCCACGCCTTGAGCATGATGCTAACGCTGCGTTGGCGGCGACGACGGGTACGTTTAGTGGGGATTTTGTTGCGACAGGACACGCCTCTGTAGGTGTTAACGCTGTAGATGCCACAAGGGCATTAACTGTTGCGGGTTCAACAGATGACTCTACAGCGTTAGGGCTTGTTGTGTATAACTCTAGCCTCGCATCAAAGTTTTCAGTGCGTAATGACGGCCTGATTACTGCTGCTGGCAACATACAAGTTGGCGGAGCATTAGATGTAACCACATCTACCCACGCAAATGCCTCTGTCTTCAAGTCTACTGGCAATACACAAATCATGTTGCAGGACACTGATGCAACCGCGAATGACCAGTTCTGGGGTTTGCAGGTCAGTGGGGGTGAATTTAATATTCTGACCTGCAATGACGATAGGGCGAGTGGATTTGTTACGCCACTAACCATTGACGCATCAGGCCGTGTGACGATGCCTAATCAGCCTGTCTTCAACGCTTACCAAACCTCTAGCTACACCATCACGAATGGCGACATACTAAGGTGGACTGCAACTCACGTTAACATCGGCAATCATTTCAACACTTCAGCGAACAACTACCGTTTCACCGCACCTATCGCCGGAACATACTACTTCCACATATACCAGCTTACAGGCAATGACGCTTCGTCAGGAGATATACGTTTCAGGAAAAACGCAGCGGCTGTAGACGGAAACTATGGTTATGGCGTATCGGGTTACACAGGCCACAAGCAAACGACCGCGACCACAATCCTAACACTTGCTGCAAATGACTACGTTGATGTCATGACCATCGGAACAAACGTATGGAACGACCGACATGGTGGTTTTTGCGGCTTTCTTATCGGCTAACTCACAGGAGAAATTTAATGCCGGGTATTACAGTAACCCTTACAGACACCGAGAATAAGGCGTTAGAATACGCCGCAGTTTCGGTACAGGATTGGGCGGACAATGCGCTTAAGAACCGCGCTCGTATTGCCAAGGACGAAATCATCGCCCTGCTTGTAGCTCACTGCAACGCTAACGATGTTGCACTGGCTGTGGGTGAGGCCGCACAGGTGGCTCAAGCATATGACTTGGGTGTTGTGCGAACTGCTGCACAGGTAAACGCGGATGCCACTGAGTAAAATCGTAGCAAACTCCATCACGGACGACACGATTACCACGGATCAGATTGCTGACACCTCCGTGCATGGGCGGCGTAACCTCATCATCAATGGAGGTATGCAACTATTTCAGAGGGCAACCTCAGTGACCGGCATAGGTGGAGCAGACGGGTATTTTACAGCAGATAGATGGAAAGTATTTGTGGCTAGTCTTAATGGAAGGGTTACTCAATCGCAAGCATCGGTGACAGACCTTGCTGGATTTCCAAACTCCCTTAAACACGAGGTCACAACAGCAGACACAAGTATATCTGCTGGTGAGGCGTTTCAATTAAGTCAAGTATTTGAGGGGCAAGACTTACAGTCTTTTAAGAAGGGTTATTCTGACGCAGAACAATTTACCTTTTCTTTCTATGTGAAAGGCACTGCAAAAACATATTGCGTTGAAATGTATGATGGAGACAACACACGACATGTTGCCCAAACATTTTCTGTAACTTCATCTTGGAATCGTGTGGAGTTAACATTCCCAGCAGACACAACAGGCAAGTTTGATGATGATAATGCGTTAAGTTTATACTTAATTATATGGCTTCACGCTGGCTCAAACTACTCCAGCGGCACTTTACCTGCAACTTGGGCGTCTGTAAGTAACGCAAATCGTGCTGTAGGTACTGAGTCATTGTTTTCAGCCACATCAAATACATTTGAAATAACGGGTGCGCAGCTTGAGGTTGGCTCACGAGCCACTCCCTTTGAACAGCGCAGCTTTGGCGAGGAACTGGCCCTGTGTCAGAGGTATTTCCAGATTAGTCGTGCTGGTTTCGGGGGTGATGTAACCAACAATGAATACTACCGGGCCTTCTACCAATTCAAGACTGAGATGAGAACGTCGCCTACCAGCGCCTTAAAGACAGACGTAAACACAGCAGGATTTGACGGGGGCTACAGTTATGAATCAGTAAGTAGTGCCGGTGGAGCAGTGTATAGGCAAGCAAATACAACTAATAATGCGCGTCTTTTTACTCTTGATTCGACACACGATGCGGAGTTGTAAGAATGGATGACATGAACATTGCATCAGCACAGTATGTTGCAAATCTCCTTGATTCTTCTTTGAACGAGAGCATAGTCATTGTGTTAGACGGGGAAACATTATCTGTGCCTAACAACGCCCCCGGCAACCGACACTACGACGAAATCATGCGCCAAGTAGCTGCCGGCACCCTAACCATACAGGACGCTGACTAATGGCCTATATCGGCGTAGATCCAAATCTAGGTGACATCACCTTCCAGAGATTTACCGGCAACGGAAACGATACAGCGTTTACACTAGCGCAGAGTGTTGTCAGCGGCGAGGCGATGCTTGTAACAATCGGTAACGTCGTGCAGGAGCCGGGAGTTGGCAAGGCGTATACGGCGCAGGGCAATACCCTGACGTTCTCCGCTGCCCCTGCTAACGGCGATGTGATTACCGTGCGTTTCTTTGGCCGCGCTGTAGATCAGCCGACCAGCTACGCCATGCAGCTATTCAAGTATGTAGCAACCAGTAACCAGACAGCATTTACGGGGGCGGATGCAAATGGTGCGATTCTGGCTTTTAGCGGTAATGACGTTGATGTTTACCTTAACGGGGTGCATCTGGACAGTTCAGACTTCACGGCCAGCAACGGAGATACAATCACACTCGGTTCAGGTGCCGCGACTAGTGATGAGTTGGTGATACGGGCGTTTCGTGCGTTCACGGTCACTGATACAGTATCGAAGGCGTCTGGCGGCACGTTTGCCGGTGAGATTACGGCACCGCAGTTTCAGACTACAAACACCACAGTGGACACGGCGGTGTTCCGCACCAACGGCAAGACGGTCAGCGAGAACACCACAATTGCCGCCACAAAGAATGCCCTTGGCATCGGCCCACTTACGGTTGCTGATGGTGTAACAGTTACGGTTGCCAGTGGTGGCAGCCTGACAATCCTGTGAGGCGCGTATGGCTTCGATAATAAATGTAGACAAGATAAGAAGGACCGGCGGCACGACGGATGCTATTAGCATCAATTCATCTGACCACGCTATTATTCCCGGCCACACCTTGCAGGTTCAACAGGCTGAAATTAGCGAGGCTACATTAACCAGCGACACAACTATGGCAACCCTTACATGGACGCCAAAACAATCGGGAAGCAAAGTCTACGCGCAGTTGTATATACCTAATGTTACAGGCGATGCTGGACAGAAAGCGGTTTTTGAAATCTACGTTGGCCCCAACTCGACCTACAACGATAGTGCAAATACTAAGGTAGCAAGAAATCGTGTTGCATTAGATGGAACGGGTGCGGATGAAACCGTCACTGCCTTTCTTTGTGACTTTGGAACCTTCACGACATCCGGCACAGGCACTCATTACGTTTTTGCGAGATTTAGTCATAACACCAACACTGTTGTTTGTAGACATAGTGACGGAACTAGTGCAACCAAAGGCAAGCTGATGGTTCAGGAGATTGCCCAGTGAGTACACTATTCGTAGACACCATCAACGAGAAGACCAGCGGCAACGGTGTTCAGGTTCCGGGGCATGTGGTGCAATTTGCCAGCAACACTGAAGGCGGTAGCATCAGTACAACGTCTACAAGTTTTGTAGCAAGCGGAGCCAACATTAGCTTCACGCCTAAATACTCAAATTCCAAAATCATAATCACCGCACAGTCTCGCAGGTTCAACGTCTACACCGCTAACACCATTGAAGTGAAATTGATGAGAGATGGTAGCACAAATGTTAGCGTAGACGACACAGAACACAAGCTCATCAGGCGTAATCAAAACTCGTCTTCGAGCAATCAAATCTCCGACGGGCTTTCTTACATGTGGCAAGATTCTCCCGGCACAACAAGCGCGGTGAGTTATGAGTTGTACTATAAAGTAAGCACAGGAACAGGATTTCTAGCAGACGGCGGCGGCATTCAATATTACGTTATGGAGATTGCCCAATGAGCAGCATACTGAAGGTCTCCGAAATCCAAGACCCGACTAATGGGAACACCGCGTTGACGATTGACTCGTCTGGCACTGTTAAGAGTAATTCTATATTTGTTTCGGCTGGAGTTACTAGCTTGCAGGGGGTTACAACTAACACCGATACATTGGTTAGCTATGACGACCAAATACATTCAAACGGTTTGACATGGGACACCACAAATAAAAGATGTGTTTTTGATGCGACCACGGCTGGCCGCTACATGATTACGATTGGTATAGCCCTTTTTAGTTCTGGCAATAACATGGAGGCGGCGTTTATCAAGCCGCATCTAAATGGTGCCGCTCTGCGTAACACTATCGTTTTCCAGAATGGTCAAACTCCGGCAGCATTGGGTTCTCTGCGGCATATTTATGGTCAAAGTCATTTAGTGCAAAATTTTGCATCCGGCGATATTTTTAACGTCTATGCAAGAATAGATGTTGCATCTGGTAACGCTCACTTTCACGAAAGACAGTACGGCTCTGAGATTCACTTGGTGAGATTAGGGGACTGACATGGCAACATTAGCAGACGCAATCACAGCCCTTATCCCTGACGAACAGTGGGTGCTTCGTGGTACGCCGACCACAGAGACAGAGTTCAACGCCATGTTCCGCCGGATCATTGGTGCAGACGAGAACGGCACTGCTGTAGAGTCCGACAACCCTGATAACTGGGGTGTATCGTGGACCACGGTCTCTGCGAAGAAAGCCGAGCTTGATGCTGCCGAGCCGATGAAGCTGCTGCGCGAAGAGCGGAACCGCCGTATTGCCGAGACAGATTGGTGGGCCTTGGCGGATCTGACCATGTCGCAGGCGCAGTGGGACTATCGTCAGGCGCTGCGTGATATTACCAAAAGCTACAGCAGTCTTGATGACGTAGTGTGGCCTGTGAAGCCGGAGTAAGCGATGAGTAGAGCGCGTGAATTTGCAGACCTCGCCGGATCGGTGGATGCTGGCGGTATCACGGGCAGGAACCTTGTCATCAACGGTGCGATGCAGGTGGCGCAGCGGGGTACATCCAGTACAACTAACGGATATACAATTGACCGTTTTGTGATGTATGGAAGCGGCCCAACAACCACAAAGTCACAGCAAACTTTGACTAGTGGTAGCCCGTATAATGAAGGGTTCAGGTACTTTGTAAGGCAAAATAACGATAGTGCTAGTAGTGCTACAAATGCTTATGTTTACACGGCTCAGTTTATTGAGTCTCAAACTATAGCTGGCTCTGGTTGGAACTATAAGTCTTCGTCTTCTTATGTAACGCTTAGTTTTTGGGTGCGCTCTAGTCTTGCTGGAACGTATTACGCTGGGCTTACTACTTATGATAGCCCGGAGTACATTCGTCACAAAGCGTTCACGCTTGTTGCAAATACTTGGACAAAGGTTACGTTTACTACGGCTGGCAATAGCAATCTCGTTTTTAACAACGACAGTGGACGGGGTCTTTTTGTTGAGGTTATTCCTTACTACGGCACCGATTATACCGGAGGTGAAGAAGTAAACGCCAATGATTGGTACTCTCGTGGTGGCAATCTAGACGCCTACTACCCTAACTTTGCACAGAACTGGGCTAACACAGCTAGTGCTACATTTGATGTGACAGGCGTTCAGCTTGAGATTGGCGAACAGGCCACGCCGTTTGAGCATCGTTCGTTTGGCGATGAGTTGGCTAGGTGTCAGAGGTATTTCTTTGCACAACAGGCTCTTGCCGGTGAGGATTACTATGCTTTCGGTATGGGTGCCGCAGAAAACTCCGGCACTTTTAGGGGGCTTTCTAGCTTCCCTGTCACGATGCGAATTGAGCCGTCGCTGACTGCAACTGCATCTAACACATTTTTCACTCAAGGTTTTACGCCAGCTTCTAATACCGTAACACTAGACCAAAGCGGCAGGGACTGTGCGTATTGCACTGTGTTTGGTTCGGGAGGAACAGCGGGCTATGCCGGAAGGTGGTTGGCCGACAATTACGCTACGGCATATCTTTTTTGGAGTGCAGAATTATGAGTGACACCTATCAATATTATCTCACTTCTATGGGCGAAAAATACATCAAGATTGACCACGGTGATGGCACCGCAACAACTGTTCCAAATAAACCCGGCAATGCCGACTACGACAGAATTATGGAAGAAGTCGAGGCCGGTGAGCTAACTATACAGGAAGCCGACTGATGTTCGGTGTTCACGGCATATCGGAAAGAGCGATAGCTGATCAGGGCATCCTGCTGTTCGGCACTGAATCCGTGAGCGCAAACTTCACGCAGACTACATCGCAGAACTTTATATCGCCAGCGTCATTAGACATGATTGGAGACTCGGTGTTCTCTGCGTTTGCCGCTGGCACGGCGGTTGGCATTCTAACACTTGATGCTAACTTCTTGCAGTCGTCTGCTGCAAACCGCATACGTCAGACCGACGCCGACATGGTAGCACAATTTGACCAGACCTCGACGGCACTGTTAATAGCGTCTGGTGTATCCGAGCAGTCTAGTAGCTTCACGCAGACCACGACACAGAACTTCACAGCATCTGGTGCGTCCGAACAATCCGGCAACTTTACGCAGACCAGTGGTGGCAACTTGATTGCCAAGGGTCTGTCTACGCAGATAGCAGATGCCATACAGACCACGCTGGCAACGCGCATACGCGAAACAGCCCTGTCTATGGACAGCACGTTCCTGCAAACCACAGCGCCTAGTGTCGTGTTTAGCGGTAATGCTGATATCGTCTTTAGCTTCGATCAAACGACCCTTGGTGCGTTGTTATGGGAAAATTTAGACGCGGGTACAAATCAGGAGTCTTGGTCAGAAATCACGCATACTGGAGATACATGGTCAGAAGTGTCAACAAGTGGTACAGTTGAGACATGGACAGAAATGGTGAAGTAAATGGCATCTACTTACACAGCAAATAGTGGGATAGAAAAGCCCGGTTCAGGCGAACAGTCAGGCACTTGGGGCGCTACCACTAACACAAACTTCGACATCATTGACCGTGTTTTGAGTGGGGTCGGTGCCATCACTCTATCTGGCACAACGCACACACTGACCAGTAGTGACGGTGCCATGGCTGACGGCCACTACAAAGTTCTTGTTCTCGGCGGCTCTCCATCTGGAACTAACACAATTACAATCAGTCCAAACGATCAAGACAAGGTGTACCTTGTTCACAACAATACCAATCAATCTGCTGTTTTCACGCAGGGTTCGGGGGCCAACGCTACTATAGTTGCCGGTGCGTTTGCTTGGATTTTTGCAGACGGTGCCGGATCTGGTGCAGCAGTTACAAAGATGACGATAGACACAGCGTCTATCGAAGATTTAGCCATTACAACTGCGAAGATCGAAGATGATGCCGTTACTGCCGCAAAAATTGCCGATGCTGAAAGGTTCGCATCCGGCACAAGGATGATATTTCATCAAACCGCCGCCCCTACCGGGTGGACAAAAGACACAAGCCATAACGACAAGGCGTTGCGGATCACAAGTGGCACGGTTGGGACAGGTGGTACTGTGGCTTTTGAAACAGCATTTGCCAGCCAAACACCCTCTGGCTCTGTAAGCACCTCTGTTTCTGGCACAGTAGCCAACCATACGCTGACTACTAGCCAAATTCCGTCGCACTCACACAGCATGGGTTCAAACTCGCGTGTGCAACTGGGTTATGACAACGGCACAGCTTATTCGGGCTATTGGACAAGCAACGCCCACGGCAACATCACTTATTCTACGCAGAACACAGGTGGCGGTGGCGCACACAACCACGGCTGGTCAGGGTCTGCATCATCCTCTTTCTCAGGCTCTGCCATCAATCTGGATGTGCAGTTCGTAGATATTATTATCTGTCAGAAGGATTAGCCGTGAAGCTAGAGGTGAAGCAAAACTGCCCCCTTAATGACTTCAATCCTTGTAAGCAGTTTGATTGTGCGTGGTTTATGAAGATAGCTGGGACAAATCCAAATGACGGACAGCCCACAGAAGAGTGGGGGTGCGCCATGGCTTGGCTTCCCATTCTGTTGATAGAGAACGCACAGCAATCAAGGCAGACAGGGGCAGCGGTCGAATCATTCCGAAACGAGATGGTTGAGTCTAACAAGGTGTCTCAGGCAATAGCTGCATTGAGCGCGAAGAATAATAATAAATTGTTGGAGATGTGATGTGCCTCTTCAGAAACTACAGTTCCGCCCCGGCGTAAATCAGGAGATCACCTCGTATTCCAATGAGGGTGGCTGGAGAGACTGCGACAAAATTAGGTTTCGTTTTGGATATCCAGAAAAGATAGGCGGCTGGGAAAAGTATAGCAGCAATACATACGTTGGCTCTGCCCGTGCGCTCCACAACTGGATCGCTCTTGATGGCTCAAACTATCTGGGCATCGGGACGCATCTGAAATACTACATCGAAGAGGGTGGTGCGTTTAATGATATCACGCCCATAAGGCTCACCACTGGCGCGGGTGATGTGACATTTTCCGCCACAAATAACAGCACAACTCTCACTGTAACCGATGCGTCCCACGGGGCGGTGGAGAGTGATTTTGTGACATTCTCTGGTGCTGCATCTCTTGGCGGCAATGTGACCGCAGCAGTCTTAAACGCAGAGCATCAGATTATCAGGATCGTGGATGCCAACTCTTACGAAGTTACCCTTGGTGTAACCGCCAACTCTTCTGATAGTGGAAATGGCGGTGGCAGCACAGTTGGGACGTATCAGATTAATGTTGGCCTTGACACTGTTGTCGGCGGCACAGGCTGGGGCGCGGGGGCTTGGAGCCGTGGCGCTTGGGGATCTGCGGAACCAAACGGCCTGACAACGGTTACCCAAATAAGACTGTGGTCGCATGACAACTTCGGGGAAGATCTGATTATCAATCCCAGAGATGACAATCTTTATTACTGGGATAGAAGCAACACGACATCTGCTAGGGCGATTGAGCTTTCTACAAAGAGCGGAACAAAAACCAGCGTTCCACAAATAGCTAAGCAGGTTCTTGTGTCTGATCAAGACAGGCATGTGATTGCATTCGGGTGCGATGGCCTTGGTGCTAGTTCAGGTGCGACCCAAGGTGACGGGACACAAGACCCGCTCCTGATACGCTTCTCATCTCAGGAAAACCCCATAGACTGGTTTCCGACAAGCACAAACACAGCCGGTGATTTAAGGCTCGGCTCTGGCTCTAGGTTTATTCAGGCCGTGGAGACAAAGCGTGAGATATTGGTTTGGACGGATACATCACTTAGTTCCATGCGGTTTATCGGCCCGCCGTTTACGTTTGGTCTGCAACAGCTTGCCTCAAATATTACTATAATGGGGCCAAACGCTGCGGTTGCCACAGAAGATGTTGTCTACTGGATGGGCATAGATACGTTCTACACATACGCTGGACAAACTGAGTCCTTGCCCTGCACCGTCAAAGACAAGGTGTTTCTCGACTTCAATATCGAACAGTCAGATAAGGTCTACGCTGGGGTAAACTCAGAGTTTGCAGAGGTGTTTTGGTTTTACCCGTCCGCAGACAGCACAGATAACAATCGATATGTCATCTATAACTACGCAGACGGCATTTGGTATTTTGGAAATCTGGACAGAACTGCATGGCTTGACAGGGGAACCAGAATATATCCGATAGCAGCAAGCTCATCGTATTTGTACAACCATGAGTTTGGCTATGATGATGATGGCGCATCCATGAACTCTTTTATAGAGTCAGGTGTCATGGATATTGGTGATGGTGACAGGTTTACATACATCAAGAGGGTAATACCTGACCTAACATTCACCGGATCAACAAATCTCAGCACACCGCAGGCCACATTTACGCTGAAGTCTAGGAACTTCCCCGGCGGTAACTTTGACAATACAGCATCCGGCACAGCCACGAGGACGCAGTCATCTCCTGTTGAGTTGTTCACCAGTCAGCTACACACGAGAACTAGGGG
>VTLG01010349.1_pt1 | contig 10155 bp, 12 predicted proteins | sample 4694571 | NCBI WGS metagenome assembly VTLG01 (sample SAMN12604809, study PRJNA352737) | marine metagenome | biome: ENVO:00000447; feature: ENVO:00000209|ENVO:00000569|ENVO:01000036; material: ENVO:00002151; isolation source: viral sequences binned using virsorter ... | reverse complement strand
ACATGACTGTAGCTCCTTATTATGTAATGTACCCGCTCTACTAAATCCTATTCTATCTAGTAGTGCAGCTGTTCTATCATTTGCAACACCAGCAAAAACTGCAACTCTCATTAAATCACATTTAGCAACTGACGCTGACCACTTCTCAAAATTCCTAATCATACGTACACCGTATGTACCCTTTCTATATTCCGGAGTGATATAAAAACCAAGGTCAACTGCCATGGTGCAATCAACCCACTCATTAGTAATTGCCTCGCCAGCAAAAAAGCCTACAACCTTTTCATCTAGCTCCAGCACTTCTAAGAATACATTTTCACCTTGGTTTTTATAAGCAAGCAACCTATGTAAAATATAATCTGCCCTCGCTGGGTTTAGACTCCACTTACTTAGTACACCATCCTCATGCATCTCTCTAATTAAATCCATAACTTGTTTAATATCTGGAATAGTCATATCTCTAATCATTAGTTACCTCCAACCATTGCATCAGGAATTATAGCAAGCACCGTTAATGGTACAGGGTCCTGCTGTTGAATAACAAACTGGCCATCTCTATCCCAGTTAGGTTTTAATGTTGTTGCCTTATCCCCCTCAAATAAGTCTCTTGGCTGGCCATACTTACTAGGTAAACCAAATTTAACTTCCCTTAATGTATCAGAGTCAGGTCCACAAAACATTCCCATAGTTTTTTCAGTTCTAACAACTAATCTGGAGGCTTTCTTAACCTGCCCTTGTACAGTTTCATTGTTGCCTGAAGTAACATTAATTCTTAATGTTTCTAGTTCACAAGTGTAATTAAGGCCTAGGTGCACTCTACTTGCTGCTGTTGGTAGTGTAACCTTACCAGATGAAACAGTTAATGGAGATATAACTGAACCATTAGCTAAACCATTTATACTTTCACCCTCTAAATGCCATAAGCCACTTATCTCTGTTGCAGCTTTTCTTACTTTACCCTCACTATGATATGCAGCAAAAGTAGACCCGTTGACATCAACACCCTCATTTTGTAATTCAAAAGTGTTTGTAGTTTTATCTGCTACAGTATATCCGGTTCCATTTAAGTCTGTTGATAGCTTCCATCCCTTGGTTTCAGTTGTTGACTTTTCTTTTATATCTGACAAGTCAATCTTATCCCCATTATTTAAACCGTGAGATGGCGCAGTTATAACTACTGGGTTAGCAGAAGTATAACCAGTAATTGTTATTGGGCTATCTAAAGTTAAACCCGAATCAACAAAGAATGCATCCTGTAGAGATGGTAATGACCTACTATGCATTCTTTCTATGTATTTAACAGTTTGTGAATTAATAGTTCGCTCAACAACAGTGTATAAAACGTCGCGTTGATTTTCTTCTACACTTGCTACTGACTTGAACTTTCCTTTTGTTGTTTGTCTGGACCAACCAAAAACTTCCTGTTCCCTTAAATAAGTCATAGCAACTAATATGCCATCATCCCTTACAGCATAAACTGTACTATCTGGCTCACATAAGTAGGCCCAGTCTAGTATCGTGTAATCATCAAATAAATGTCTTGCAAGAATAGAAACATCATTACCGGTGTAGGTGTCAGTCTCAAAACGATAACCTAAATCACGAATAGTCGTTCCAGCTTCAACATATAAAACGGTAGAGCCTGCAACTATTGGCTTGACCTTAGTTGCACCATAATAAGTTTGTGGTGTTACCTGAATAGTAGTGGGGCTAATAATCCCATCAACACCATCAAGAGTCCACTCACCACCGGATGTTAATACCACTAATTGACTTAATGGAACAAGGTGCCTTATTTCATTAACCTGTCTTGATGCAATAGTTATAATAATAGCATCGTCAGACTTAGCTGGGCTCGATGAAGCAAGGTTATTTAAGTTTGCAGTTTGTGTTAAGAATATTCTTTGTGGGTGTGTATTCGTATTTGCAAATACTCTTCTCTGTTGAAAGAACCCAACTGTAGAAGGAAAATTATTTGTTCCTATAAACGGGTTTCTAATTGTAGGTGGTGTGTCCTCTAGGTCAGGCGTAATGTTCTTATCAGTAAAAGTTAAAGTTTCTGTTCTACCTATAAAACCAAAAACACCATTTGATTCTCTGTACACATTATAACTTGCTGCATTAGCTGCTGCGGTCCATGTAATCGTATTATTAATAGTTGAGTTACCATTAGTAATCTTTTTATACGCTGTTGCTAGTGTTCCTCCACTAGCGTAAGCAGTAAAAGCGCTACTATCTACATTTACTAAACCGGTATCCTGTAATTCTATTGTTGTACTACTTGGAACATCCCCAACTCTATAGCGTCTATTATTTAATTCAGTCATACCAACAACGCCAGTAATTGCTACTTCATCTCCATCAGCTAAACTATGCGTTGCTGAGGTAACTACACATGGGTCAGCTTGTGTAGCTCCTGATATACTAACTGTTGAACCGGTGCCTCGTAAGCTCTCTTCACTTGTATCAACATTAACTGCTGTTACTGTGTACTTATGTGTTTCTGACCCAGTGCTGTTTGCAGTTATAGCTATAGCAGTTGGTATTGCTTGTGATGGGTAAAAGGATATTTCAGAAAGTGCCCATGCATTATGGTCAGTTCTGGTTAGCTCCCTAGGAGAAACATCAGGATGGCATATAGTCATAACGTCAGCTGATTGAACATAGTCTAAATCAAACAACTGAGCTGTTGTGTATGGTGTAACTAACTCGAATACCTTAGTAGATTTTCCTGCACTACCATAAGCAGTAAATGCACTGCTGTTTATATTATTACCATTAAGGTCCTGCAAGCTAAAAGTATTTGCAGACAATACTGTTATCTTAAAAGTGCGCCCATTTAATTGTGTCATACCAACAACACTAGTTATATGAACAGTGTCACCAGTTGAATAACCATGAGATGTTGCTGTAATCACGCATGGATTAGCTGCGGTTGCTCCTGATATAGTTTTTTCAGTGCTAACTAATACTTGCCCGCCATCTTTTATAACGCGCATGTATAAATTACCAAATTCTAAAATGTAAGTTTGAGTAGTGTTAAACTCAAATGGAATTAATCTAACGTCTGTTGAATTATCTTTAGCCTGACAAACAAATTCTAACCCAGTTCTTGAAGCAGCTCCTCCATGTACTTGTGGAATTAAATTCTCACACTTACTTAAACTACTTTTATATTTTGCAATATCTACTCTTGAACTAACAGCAGTAGATATTTCGCCTCCTGATAGACTCGCCTGTATTAGTTTTGCCATAACTAACTCCTATAGTCTATCTGTTATCCAAGTTGCTTCTGGTTTTGACGGTTCAATACCTTCGCTACTGTCTGTCTCCCATGCAATGTGCACATACTTATCAGCCAAACCTTGTAATTCTACGGCAATACCTCTGTCTCCTGTTAATGGCATAGCTAATCTTGCAGCTAATGCAAAAGAAAAAGCCAATGAAAACTCTGGGTCATACTCTTCGGTATTTGTAATTTGAGATATGTAAATAATTTCAGGGCTTTCTTCATCTGTAAAGACACATCTTTTGTCGTTTGAGTTTCTACCTATTTCAAATTTGATAGGTGGTTGTTCTCTGCCTAATGGATTAGTAATCCCTAATATTCTTAAAGCGTCGTTTGGATATAGATACATAAAAGTCCACAGCGATGGTGGTGTACCATCTAGTGCTGCTGGACTGGTAAACTTTTTAGCAAAATTCCACGGGTGTTGACGCAACATAGCATCTCTTACATCCGCAAATATAAGATTAACCTGTTCCGCTTCTGTGCTGCTCTCAGTTAATGAGGATATATCAAACCTATCCCCAACATGCTGAAGAGCAAGTTTGGCTATCTGAATTTCAGTTGCCATTTATTTCTTCTTCTTTTTAGAAACTGGTGCTTTAGTTTCCTCAATAATCTCAGCATCTTTGGGTAATATCACATCATCAGCAACTTCATGCACACCGGCCAATAATAATTTCCCATCTGGAGTAAAAAAATTGTTACTTATTTTAATCTTTTTCATATGTCCCTCCGGACTTTAAAGCTAGTGGAGTGCCCTGCAAAGCAAGACACCCCAAAAGCACTCTACTAGTTTGTTGCGTCTGCGTATGCAGTCCAGCCAACAGGGTCCTTCGTTAAGAAGGCATCTATTTTACCTGCGGTTAAAGCAGCACCACTTGTGCCCAACGTAAGACCGACGAATCGTTCAAACGTTTTGCCCACGCCGATGGGTAAGATAAATCTAGTCCCAGCGGTTAAAGATGCTACAGCAGTTGCAGCTGTGCTTGCATGTTCAGTCGCACTTCCGTCTACTGCGATAGCAGCGGCGGCGTCTGATTGTATCTTGAATGTACAGATTGCTGAACCACCGCTAGTGAAAGAAGTTGTAACTTGTATTATACAATACAGTTGTTCCCCCATACCCCAATCACGCGAAGTAGTAATGTCAATAACATCACCCTCTAGTGTGGTTGCAGTACCTGACGCGGTAACAGCAGCGTTATCCATAAACTCAAGCCTGTCGTCGAATATCATATATTCTCTCCTCGCCTTAGCTTATGGTTGCTTCGTTAGTTTTCAATGCGTCTACCCTACGAATAGGATAACCGCTCCAAGACGTCTGCCATGTTCCACCAACATTTTCCATAGTAAGAGTCGAGTTTTTAACACCGTTAGATGTTTGACGTCTTAACATAGATAACATTGAGCGGTCCATATACCAAGCGCAGCGTCCAGCAGTTGTACTAGGTAGCTGAGTCATTGCTTGGTGCATTAAGTCGTTTAAGTCTGCACTTGAACCAGCAAGAGTTGCTGACAAGTCTGAACGGTCGATGTTTGCAATACGTACAGCGTAACGCCAGTCGCGTAGAGATAACCCTACGTCCCAACGATAGTGAGTACGATATGCTTGCATACGTCCATTCGAGCCATCCACATTCTCAATGGTAACTTCTCCAAGGTCGCGTTGCTGGATACCAGATTTTGAACCTTTTGGAACGATACCATGACAAGTTTGTGGGGACCAACAGACTAGCCAAATGCTTCCGTTATCAGAACTACTACCGCCACCAGAGATGATGTTCTCACCGTTAGCAGCTGATAGTGAATTGTAACGTGGAGCAAGGCCTGTGAACTTTTCAGGGTCAGTTGTTTCATCTCCGTAGAACAGAGTTGTAGCAACTTGCTGATTAAGTCCCTCTATGTGAGGTCGGTCTTCTTGAAGACGGAATGAAGCAGGGTTACCTGCCATGTCAACAAGAGCTTTATCAACCTCAGCATAATCTTCCAACATGCCGCAATTATCGGTGACTTGAACTGCGTTTGACTTCGTAGGTTGTACGCCGCCATACAGTTTGCGCCATGTAGGAGTTGGTAGTCCGGACCGAACTGTCGTTCTATTTCCAGTAGTTAAGTTTCCTTCTAACCAAGTCATGTCCGCTAGGATTTCATTGGTTTGATTGAGTATCTCAACTACGTCAGCAATAGAGCCATCAGGGTCGGTGACCTTCGCCAAGTCTGCAAGGGTCGGATTAGTTACAGCTAATGTAGCCATAAATAATTACTCCTTATCTTATTTAGTTTCATTAAACATTGATGGGTACATACGCTCTAGCTGGTCACCCTCTCCAATAGAGGCCTCCCCTGTTATTAAATCGCTATCGCCTATGGCCTTACCAATGCGGTAAAAGAGCCTAACCACTTCAGGGTGGTTTCCAATCCCTAGACCATTGGGATTAGAAGCGGACGGTTTACCAAGAATTGCTTTTAGTTCAGGCGTAGAAAATTTTTCTATTGCCTGATTAGCAACTAACAAATTGTCTTTTAGATTAGCTCCTCCAAACTCTTCATCAGCTTTGGCGCTTTGCCCCCATCCTTCTATGCGCTCTTGATAGGCGCCTTCAGCATTTACTGCTGCGTCACGCCCCTGCTTAATCTGCCATTCTACTAGCTGTTGATACTGTTCTTGTTTAAGACCAGCAGTCTTTGCAGCGTCAGAAAACACATCAAGCTCTCTTTGGACTTCTTCGGTCACCTCAAAGTCCTCCGGTGCTTTAAAGTCGTACTTTTCAGGTACGTCAGCACTGGCTCCATCGCCCTCGTCGTCCGACAGCAGGGTTTTGGTTCCTTCGCCTTCAGCCTTAGTCTCAGGCTGTTCGGCTTGTTCTGGTGTAGAATCAACTAGTGTTGCTTCAGTCGATTCTTCTACTTCAGTTTCATTAGTAGTTTCTTCATTCATCGAAATGGTTCTCCTCTAACATTTTCATATACTGTACAGGACCAGCTTGTTTGGCTTCGTTATGTATTTGAATGCCAAGGTTACGAACCCCCTCGTTATAAGCTGTACTCTCTGACGAATTTGGTACATGACTATTAGCAAGCATATGACACTTACCAAAAATTAATTCATATACCCATCGCCTCCCACGCTCAGTTGACATGATAAAACTTATATCTCTATCTCTGTCTTCAGATTCTCTCTGAGCTTTGGTGACTTCTGTTACATTACTACTATCTTTAACAACAAATTTACTAGGCACCAGTAGTCGCTCCTCTACCCATTACATCAGTTAGTGCATTAGGGTTTTGCGTATCTGTTTCAGATAATACTTTAGCGCCTTGGACCATGTCCATTGCCATTTGTTGTTGTTGTGCTGCTTGTTCAGCTTCAGCACGTTGTTGTCTTAATTCATTAACTTCCATTTCATCTTTTAATATATCAGTAGGGTTACCAAGAATTGCACTATACTCACGAAGCGCAACGTCCGCGTCTATGTTGTCAGCAATCTGTGGAAAAACTGCAACTAAGTTTCCAGCAAAACCCATTGTTCTTTCTATACCAGCTGCTGCTACAGCTTGTTGTGCCTGCGCCAGTAATGATACATATTCAACTTTAAGGTCCATGCCTTGTAATTCAGTTGGTGGTGGAGCCACCATTCCTGCTTCAGCTGCAAATCTAAATGTATCATCAAGTAATGGGTCTAGTAGTTCTACATTTAATCTTTGTAAAACAGGACCAAGTAAAACAAGTTTTTCTTCGTGACGCTCTGCAACTTCCGTTGCTGTTATTTGTCTTCTATCTGAACCTATCATCATTGCAAATAAGTCAGCATAGAATCCTCTGGCGATACGTTCCTGTACTTCCTGAATATCCATCATTAATTCATTTAACCTAGGTTGCACTTGATAGGCAGGTATAAATCCCTGACCACCCTGTGTTGAATCAACATAAGTTGTACCACCTGCAATAACTGTTGTTGGTCTTCCCTTTAAACTTGTTGGTGCCACCATAGGTGGGTTAACCATTTTATCTATTGCTTGCGCTTTTCTTTTCTGTTCATGTTGCAGCTGCTTAATGTCCCCAAGATAATCCATTGCTGGGCTTCTTCCATAAATATCGCCGTTCAACACATCCCATCTAGGAACATAAGCTGGGAAAGTATCGTACCCACCTTCCTCTAAAAATTCGTCACTGTCTGAACCAACTTCAAAGTAGCAAGACATAAACGGTTTGTTTAGTGCATCCATCTTAGATGCATTAATATCTATATTTCTGCGTGGCTGTATCATATGAATAACAGTAATTAAATCGTCATACTGTCCGCTGTTCCATAATTTTTTTGTTGTGTCAGATACACCAGCCCAGCTTTCCTTTTTTGTAATTGGGTCAACAACAAACCGCTCAACTAATTGGGCCACGCTCATGGTAAATTCTCTTCCAAGAGTATCAACCTTACCTTCATCATTCTCAGCAATGACATACTCACCAGCTGTGAATGGTCTAAACCTAATTGTCGTTTCAGCGTTTCTCTGTCGATACAGAGGTGCGGTGCCAAATGCACCGAGCTCGCTGTAAATATTATAGACGGTATTATAAAAATTACTTTTATGCAGAATGTCCCGACAAACACGTTCAGCAGATTGAATCCATTCTTTAATCTGATAGTTACGCATCATGTCAGGGTCACTTGTCTGGAACCTAAACCAAGGACGCGCCGGACTCGTCATGCCTGACATCATACCAGCTGCCATGGTCCTTAAAGCCTGAGTAGGGCTACCATCAATAATTTTATTATTGCGTTTTCTTCCTCTGCTATTTTGACTTTCAATTAAATAGCGACCGCGTCTTGGTAAGAGATAGTCAGTTATCTCTATCCAGTGTGAACGCCATGAGCTCCTATCATCCTCAAGTTTTTTATATCGCTTATAGGCCTGCTTCTTTTTTCCATGCATTCGCCCATCAGGCAAATTTTCTGTTGTCATTAAGACCATATGTTTATCCTAACAAAGTAGGTTGAGTTTTATCAGCTTCTGTTAATAAGCCTTGTCCACTTGTTCTAATTGTTCCAGCCAAACCTGTTCTGGCCTTCTGCCTTTTAGATTGGTCCCTTCTAGCTTGTAGTGCTGCTGGGTCCACTGGCGTAGGCGCAGGTGGAATCTTAGGTGGTGGTGGAGGAGGTGGTGGTGGTTTCGGTTTTTTAAATGGATTTTCACACATATAAATTAGTTCTCCTTACAAAAAGTTGAGCCCACTTTATTATATCCTAGGCGCTGGTAAAATTTACCAGTCTGTTCAGTGTTGATGCCTGTAGAGATTCCGAGGGTAACCTCAAGTACATTTTGCATTCTAGCCCATTTCTCATAGGCTCTAATGAGTCGCAAGGCAGCACTGGACCCCCTGTGCTCCGGCTCAACGTACAAGAAAAAATCATAAGCAACATTACCGTGGGCAAACCAACATTCCTGAATAAACCCAGCCATTGCTCCAATGCATTTACCGTTGAGTTCCGCAATCGAACAAAATATGTTACTTCCTCTACCCCATTCATTGAGAAGTTCATCTACCGCTTCTCTATTATACTTTCTATCATGGGCATACCTACTTTCATCAAAAATCTTTTTACCCATTACATGAATTGCTTCTCTATCTACAGAGTTAGCCTTAATGGGCCTTACTAATATGACACCCCTATTATTACTGCTTGCTTCCTTTAGTAACGTAGCTGCTTTAATAGGAGTTGTCATTTTTTTAAAAACTCTATTTATTATTAATGTACATTGTTACTTCAAAACCAAAACGTATATCAGTGTACTCTGGAGTTTCCCACATTATTATTAATCCTCTTCTTTAATTATCAACGTTAAAAAACCGATGTATAACATTTTTTACTTGCAGTTGCAAAAAATATTTATTGACATCAGTGTATGATACTGTATAATGTTTTCTGTAGCGTAAATTTTTAATTAACCAACGGAGAAAATATTATGACTACAAAAAAATACAGACCAACAATATACGGCGGTAACATGCGACGAACTGTTGGCACTAATAAGTATAAAGCTGTAATACATTGTGATGGTATGTATGACGGTACAGTTATTGAATATGAATATGAAAGTAATGCTAAAGCCAACCCAAATTTCAAACCAAAATTCAAATATGAAATTGACGACCCGACGGGCCGCGGAGCTTGGAAAAAAGCTATAGAGTTACTTTATGAAATGATAGATAAAAATAGGTCTGTTAAGAAAAGTGAAGTTCCTAAGAAAAGTAGATTGACCCTTAACTTCAAACATGAAATAGCACAAAATGTTATCAGTGTAATTAGCGAGGGTCACGATACTTTCGGTAAGATACGCGGCGTGCTTTACTACACTGACCGCGAACTGAAGGCTGGTATAAGATACGGTCTAAGTAACTGGATACATAAATCTAGGATTTATAAAGACAAGAAAACATACTTTGTAGAAACCCTATAAACGGAGGCAGTAAGATGAGTAAATCAAATGAAATACCTTTTAACTTAGTGACTAAAAAGGGCGAAATCGTAATGACCGAAGACCCCACCTTCATTGAATTAAAAATGGGTACGTTTGTCGGTAAGACAGTTTGCGTAGCTTATGTACAGGGTGATGAGCCTGTACGCAAAGACTCAAACAAAACTCAAATATCAGTTGAGGCTATTCTGGAAAAACACCCTGATAAAAGTCTTTACAGAGTGTTAGTGTCAGATAGCACCTACTCGTATTTTAAACTTAACGATATTTGGAATATTGTGCATAACACCATAGAAGGTAAACGACCAATCATTTTTATTAAGTAACCAATAGGGGCTTCGGCCCCTATAATTTTTTCCGCAACGTAACCCGCTTAACAATACAACTAG
>VTLG01016079.1_pt1 | contig 10156 bp, 12 predicted proteins | sample 4694571 | NCBI WGS metagenome assembly VTLG01 (sample SAMN12604809, study PRJNA352737) | marine metagenome | biome: ENVO:00000447; feature: ENVO:00000209|ENVO:00000569|ENVO:01000036; material: ENVO:00002151; isolation source: viral sequences binned using virsorter ... | reverse complement strand
TCAGCAAGATTAAGGGAATCAAGATCTTCATCAGCAATGTTAAAGAAATCATCATCGTTTAGTTCCTCATAACCGTGGTAGAAAGATTTCGCAAGTCCTGCATACTTACGTTTCATTAATTTCTCTATTCTAACATCTTCTACGATATTTACAAACTGTGGTGGCATCTGAACTTCTTTAAACCAATCTCTATCAGGAGTAAAGAGTGCATGTCCTACTTCATGACCAACCAACATATCATATACAGTATTACTTGCCTTATCCCATAATGGTAATGTCAATACACGAGTACCCACATTAAACTCTGCAGTTTCACACTGCTTATGCTCTACTATAAGGTCTTCAGTAGCAAGGAGTTTTGCAAGTTGAGATTTAATTTCGTGCTGTAATGTCATCTGTCATTTGTTTTCGATATACCTATTATACTAAAAAAGCGTCCACTAGGACGCTTCTGTAGACACTTTATTAACTGTCTGCGTCTTTCTCTTGCAGAACGCAGGGCCTGTGGTTTAAGTTTTCGTTTGGCCTCCTTCTTGGAGTGGTGCTGCCAATTAGGTGTGTTCATTGGTCTTTTTAGTTACAACCCAGTCTATCACAGATCTAATTTCTTGGTTATACTTCCATACTTCTTTGAGCATATCAGCATTTACACCATTAGATTCCATCTGCACAATTAAGGAATTGATGTCCTTTGGAAAACAAGTTCCACCAAATCCCCTATCATTATCTATACCAGGAACTTTTGTATGAGATTTCCCAATCCTACTATCAGCAGTTACTCCATAACAAACATTCTTATAGTTCATTCCAGTTGCTTCACAAAAATCATATATCTTATTGAAGTATGCTACCTTATAAGCCAAGAAAGTATTAGAAAAATATTTAATTGCTTCACTCTCATCTGAAGTAACAATCACACTTGGTACATCAGGAAAGAGAACTTCAAAGAATTCGATAAACTTTTCACATAATCCTTTATCACCACCAACTATATTTCTTTCAGAATTTTTAAAATCCTCTACAGCATTCCTTGCAGTAAGAAATTCTGGATTATGAATAACATTATATTTTTCTGAATATCTTCTAGTTGTACCAACGGGAACTGTTGACTTAATTATAAATGTACCTTCTATATCAGGATTGTCCCAAAACAATCCCTCAAAAAATTTATCAAGTATAGAAAGATCACATTCCCCACTCTCTTTCATAGGAGTAGGAAGACATACAAAAATAAAATCTTGGCTAAGAACCTCATCTAAAGTATTGAATGATCTATTTTGATCTACATCATATACCTTACATTTTACTCTATCTCGTAAGTTCTGAAATACAGCATTACCTACGAATCCATTTCCAATAATTCCTACCATTTACCAAGTGCTTCTACTGCTTCTGAAGATTTGTGTAACTGTTTAATAGCTTCTACAACTTCTGGGGTTTCATCCCAACTCCACTCCTGAGAGTGTTTAGGATTCTTTTTTTCTACTGTATGAGTCTTAATTGTCATGGACTAGCAAAGTCAAGTATGTTAATTGTAGGATGCCATCCCAATTTTGTCAACTCTGTTATATCAGCACAAGTTTCATCCCTCTCTCCTGGTGTATCTTCTTTAATTGGAAGGTGTCCCATTCCCATCTTCTCTGCCAACTCTAACACAGATACATTTCTACCAGTGCCTACATCAAGTACACCCCTAAACTTATCTGGCATTAAGAAACAAATTGCTCTTGCAATATCATGTACATGTATCCAATCCCTTCTATGCCTTGTAAGATACTTTGCTGTATTATCTTGAAGCATTCTATAAAGCATATCATCTCTACTACCTTGTTCTGCCCACACATTAAAGAATCTCATACCCACACTATTGGGTGGTGCTTGTATCTCATTTACCTTTTTGGTGATAGCATAGGGGTTTATCCACCACTCATGCACAGAAGATGAACTAGCATATAGAATACGAGTATTTGTCTGTCTACACCATTCAAATAATGGTTTTGCCTTTTCTACATTATTTTCCCAGAACACATCAGGATTATCAAGACTACCTCTAATGTTAGCAAATGCAGCAAGGTGAATTATTAATCCATAATCACCTCCTTTAAAATTTCCTTTAAAATTACTAATATCATCTGGAAAACTTAAACCTTCAACAGTATATCCAAGACTTCTTAAATGCTCAGAAACATGACTGCCAATAAAACCTTCATGGCCAGTTACTAAAATTTTCATAATTTTTTACTAAAACCTTTTACTTTATCAAATCTAATCACATTATCAAATTGATCAATAATGTCATCAGTTTTATGAGAAATCACAAATACATTTGCATCACTCACAACATATTTAATAATTTTCGTAAAATACTCTGTACCAAATCCATCCAGAGAACTATCAAAGATCTCATCAAGAATCAATAGATTGGTATTAGCAGAGTTCTTCATACGTGCTATCTCTCTCCATGTGAAAAGAAGTGAGAGATCAATCCTCATCTTCTCTCCTTCAGAGAATGATTCATAAACAAACTTATCATGTATGGGCGATTTTACAGTTTCCTTAAACTCCTCATCTAAAGAAAAATTGATATAGAAATCCATCAACTGCAGATACTTATTGACCTGCTGGTTCATTAACGGCAAATACCTTTTGATTATTTTAGACTTGACACCACCATCCTTCATCAAGGAATAAGCAAAATCATTGTATATGTTGTTTTCATTTTCCTTGGATTGATCTTTCTGGAGTGCTTCTAATTCTCCAACTAGTTTATCTAACGCATGTCTTTCAGTAGTTCTACTTTCTCGTTGTTCTCTAATTCTTTGAATTTCTTGTTCAATATCTCTGGTCTGATTTTGAAGTCCAGAAATCCTTGTGCTTGTTTTAGAAATTTCATGCGTTAGTTTGGATGCCTCCGAGGTAAACTCCTTGAATTGGTTTTCTCTTTCCTCTTCAAGTCTGATGGCTTCCTCTAATTCCTTGTAACCTTTTTCAAGTTCTTTGGCTTTAGATTTAGCATCATTAATCTTATCTATACGAAATGACTCTTCGATAGATTGAGTACAGGTAGGGCAAACCGTGTTATCTGTGAAAAACTTATGCTCTTCAGTAATCGTTGATACCTTCTGAGATAATTTACCTCTCAAGTTACCTAACTTTCGTAACTTTTTGTTACTACCTGAAAACATTTCTACATCTTTATTGAGTACATTCAACTCATCACTCATCTCTTGTAACTCCCCTTCATATGCATTAATCTCTCCATTAATTTCTTCTAGTTTCTTTTTCTTTTCACTTATATCTTTCTTTCCAGTTGCTTCCAATTCTTCAATAAAACTCTTCTGCATATCAATCTTCTCTTCTACAAGATTATTTCTGATAGAAAACTCTCTCAATCTCTCATTAGATCCTCTAATTCTTTCTCTAAGCATCAATCCCATCACAGAGAATATTTTAATATCTAAAAGATCCTCAATCACTTCTCTACGATTGGGTGCAGTCAATTGCATAAAAGGTACAAATGATGCACTACCCAATACTACAATCTGTGTGAATGACTTATAGTTTAATTTTAATACCTGTTCCTCTAACCATTTTTGTTGATCAGTTGCTGCAGCCTTTTGATCTAATAACTTACCGTCTTTATAAATCTCAAATATATTTGGTTTAATTGCACGTATTACCTTCCATTCTGTTTTACTAACAGCAAATTCTATCTCAACAACACAATCCTTTTCATTAACAGTGTTAACTAATTGACCTTTACTTATCTTACGAAATGGTTTATTGAATAATGCAAAGGTAAGAGCATCCAATATGGTTGACTTTCCAGCACCATTAGTACCAATAATTAAATTGGTAGATGCATCTATAAGATCTATTTCGGTAAATTGATTCCCTGTAGAGAGAAAATTACGCCATCTTATTTTTTTGAATAAAATCATTCTCTCGTGGAGGGATCACAAAATCATCTTCACTAATGATGACATACCTATAATTATACACGTTACATGTCTTTATTGCAAGCTGGTCTTCAACCTCAACAACAGTCATAGGTGGATAATCTTCTGCTTCCAATAAACCACCATATCTAATTGCATCATCCTCTTCTTCAAACATATACAATGCTCTTTCTCCGTCTTGATCTGCAACGGCATAAGCACCTTCTTCTTCCTGTCCTCTAATAGTAAGGATAAACATTACTCGAACTCACAAGCCTCTCTATAAACGTCCTTCATAATGTCTTTCACTACTTCTTTATCTAAATCAAATTCGGACTCCTCAATATATTTATTTAAAAGTGTTAACGTATCTTCGCATTCATCGGAGGAAAACTCTACCTCTTCATCATCAATATTAAAATTTTCAACAACTTTAAGATCATAACACCCTGCTTTGTCAATTTTATCAATATACTTATCAAATTCTAATTGACTAGATTTTTTACGAACAATAACTTTTACAATTTTATCCTTTAAATGTCTAGCATCAAACATTTTGTAATTAGTATCTTCATAATATAATCTTTCAAAAATAACATATGGATTTTGAATAAACTCTAATTCATAACTTTCTGTATCAAATATATGAAAACCTCTTCTATCTCCAGCATCATTCCAATACATCTGATATGGATTACCTAAGTAAAATACCTTACCATCATTTGATCTAGTATGATAATGTCCAGAAAATACTACATCAAAATTTTTAAATGCAGATACATCTAATCCACTAAGAGCATGTGTCATTACCTGACCAGGAAATAATGCAAAACCATTTAATTCTAAATGACCAAATGCCGATCTTGATTTTGATTTTTTAAGTACTTCTACAGTTTCATCATAATTATCCTGACATATCCAAGGAAGAAGTAAAGTTTTAAAACCATCTATATCTACTTCTGTAGGGCCAGTATATCTAACAATATTATTATAAGATGCCAGTAAAGAATCTACTGCATTTACTTCATTCGTATTCTTATAATAAACATCATGATTACCAACTATTGTATGAACTGTTGTCTTTAACTTTTTAAACTTATCATATACATGTTCCTTTGCCCAATTCAATGCCCAAAAATCTACACTCTTACGATTATCAAAAGAATCTCCAAGATGAATTACATTCTTAATTTTTCTCTCCTTTAATGTAGGAAAGAAAATATCATCATAAAACTTCTGAAAATAATCATGAAAGATCTTACTCCCCTTACGAGCTCCGTAATGGGTATCAGTTATCAAGGCTATTTTCATTTTTTAGTAGTATTACTTCGTGTCCTGTTTATAATGCTGATGAATTTATCACCTGCATATGCACCGCCAAGGCAGACATCAATTTCGTCACCATCCATCCAATTAACATCACCATTCATTTTGGTATGATACATTGCTTCTTGGATTTTGTCAATAACGTCTTGAGTTAATTTCATGAATAAAGTTTCGATTGTATATTTTCTTTGATTGTATTATAGTCAGAAGCACTATAATCTCCATCTGCACTCATAACTTCATCAAAACCAGATCTTTCAATAATCTTTGCTCTTATATCCATCTGTCTTTTCTCTTTTTGAATTCTACGGAGGAAGGCATAATGTATAATTTGAGTAAAATATGCAAAAGGATTGGAAGACTTTTCTGGATTAAAATTCTTTATATACTGTACACAATTTTCTATACCATCACATATCATATCCTCTCGGAACATATAATTAACAAAGTTAGGTTTATATGATAAGTGTGTAGCAATCTTTAAGAAACACTCTCCAAGATAATTAGTGATACGAGGACGATCCTCTCCTGCTTCTTCTGCTGCTATACACTTATTTCTGTATATAACAATTGCTTCAAGAAACTCTTTGTTATTTACATAGTGTTCTGATTTACGTTTTCCTCTTGGCATTGCATACTCTTCCCTTAATGGATAGTGTTTTTATTATAACATAATTAGCAGCTCTTGACAAGGTGACAGAGTGACAGTAGAATAACTCTGTAAGGGTTCAGGAGATACTTTAGCTAGATTTATTATCATTAGATTTATATAGTTTTTCTAGAAATATTCTAGCATCAGATATAGAAGATAAAAAACCCATATTTGGATTTAAATCTGTTTCATTAGAGACTCTATTTTTATCTCTTAAAAATTTATTATAACATGTTATCATTTGTTTATCATTCACTTCAGTCATTGTCATTACATTTTGCATGTTCATAACTAAAACGGGGTCGTCACTCATCTTAAGCCAAGGATGAATTTTAAGTGCTTGTACCCCTGCTTGACGTATAGTAATCATTTCAAATATAACTGGCGATTCTAATATAAGAAGCGTCTTATCTTCTTCTTCGCATGGGCAAACTTTAGCGAATATCTCTTCCCCAGAAACTAATTTTAATACTGCATGAAATTCTTCTTTATCCATTTTCCTTTAAACTAACTTGTATTATCTCATAGTTAAATTTTTCTTCGTTGTAAATTTTGATTCGTTCTATTAAATGATTTAATGTATAATTTTTTCTGTGCTGATAACTAATGTCATCAGCAATATCGTACAGAACTGCTTTTAATTTTCCGTCACCTTTCCTGAGAACCCTTCCAATTGATTGGAGATTACGGACTCTGGACTTGGAGGGACTGGAGAAGATGACGTTGTGCAGCCGCTTAATGTTGATCCCAGTACTAAAAGTGCCATAACTGGCAACAATAATTGCATCTTTTTCATTTTCAGTAATTTCTCTAATTCGTTCTCTTTCTTCAGCTTCCACACCACCGTGGACATAAAAAACCTTTCGAGAACCTTTTACAGAACTATTTATAGATTCGTACAATATTTCACCATGTGTAGCAACCCTACTGAATAGTACAAGACTGTTACCTTTCAAATCTAATACTAGGTTTTTAATAAAGTTATTCCTTTTTGGATGTCCTATAATGTATTGCAATTCATCCTCATAGGTCTCAAATTTTTGTGCCTCGTGCTTCATAAGAAGAACACGAATTTGTAATTTAGAAAGATGACCTTTATCAATTAATTCTTTTGTTTGCGTTACCTTGTATGATGGTCCAAATAATCCTTCTAAGACCCACTTGTGCGTCTGTGAACCGTCTAAAGTACCAGTAAACCCATATCTATATTTTGCACTATCCATCTTCGTCATAATGCTTACAAGAGATTTTGACTTAAACAGATGAGCCTCATCTCCAATCGCAACATCAAAATCTTTAAAGAATGGTCTTTTTAATTTGTAGATAGATTGCCAAGTAGTAATAGTAACTGGATATTCATTTGTCTTCTCCTTTCCAGAATATATTCTATGACAGTAATCATCTGCATTCCAACCATAGTCTTCAAAGTCTTTGAACATTTGTTCTACTAGGGATGTAGTAGGAACAACTAGTAATACTTTCTTTTTAGTCTCTACAAAATATCTTACTACAGCATATATCATCAGTGACTTACCTGATGCAGTAGGAGATACAAGAAGTTTACGATTATATTTTAGTGCATCATATACAGCATCTACCTGATATTTTCTTGGTTTGTGTCTTGAGATACGAGTCATATATTCTTTGACTCCTTCTCGACTTATTATTGCATTCTCTTCAAAGGGAGTACCATAATGTTTATTATTCTCAAACTCTAAACTATACTCTGACTTTCTTGCCCAATTAACAATCTTATCTACCAACCCAACATATACTTCTCCAGTAGCAGGAGAGAATAAACGAATCTTACCATCCCAGTACTTACTACGGTACTGAGGCATGAACTTAGCACCAGGAACATCAAATGTAAATAAATCTGATAATTCCTGACTGATATGTGGTTCTGTTTTTACAGTCACATATACTTCATTCTTTTTTCGTATAGTAATGTCAGTCACTGTATCCTCTAATAAACTTCTGCCACTCAATCGCATTCTTAACTTGGAATGTACGATTGTTTATATTTTTCAGAATACTATCCAAATAAGTAATCATTACTTGGTAGTAATCAATTTTGGATAACTGTTTTATTAAATCCTCATCTGCGTCCATATATTTATCCACATCTGCTCTCAAAACCTTATGATCAAAAGGTTTCTCAGTGTAGACTTGAGGATCTGCTTTACCAGTATAGTATTGCCATTTTTCTTTCTTAAGTATTTTGAATTTATTCTCCTCTGCTTTCTTTAGGAGAAGTATTCGATTTAAGATCCTATAATATTTTGCATGTAGTGCTGGAATATTGGTAGACTCAGTATGTAGATTATCTGGGTCTAACTTTGAATCCTCACTCCATAACGACTGAATTTCATCAAGATTCATAAATTAAGTAACCACTTCTATATCATATATAGAATACTTAAAGATGACCTCGGCCGTAACATAATCTATATCTGTCATTGTTGCATCAAACTCTACAGGAGAAAGACTAACAGGAAAAACACCCTTGAAATGTACTTTCATATTCACATTAAATGAACTATTATATACCAAAAGTGTACCGTCAGAATATTCATTATATGGACTTTTCGAATTAGGACTTGGGAAATATAAATCCTCTCTCTTTAATTGAGCAAATTCTCCAACATTTTCTGGATATCCAAGACCTCTCATCCACTTATGAACTTCAAGATAATTCTCCATATTCTCATCAATAATAAATCTTAAATTGAAATCACCATAAGTTAATTTATCACCAGGAACTGGAAGATCTTTTAAGTATGTTGGTTGTACTGCAAATCCCAAATCAATACCAGGAATGTTTGCTTGATTAGCAAAGAAATCTGCTTTTGGTATTTTAGCTATAGAAAACTTAAACCCTACAGGAGATAAGAAATTTCTATTAGATATTTGATTTGCCCAGAGTTTTGCCATTAGTTCAACAGGTCTCCATTTAGTTATTTAGATAAAAAAAGAGACCCCCGAAGGAGTCTCTTGAATAAAGGATATATTTCCTTTCTTCTTACATGAGGTTTGTGACCTTAACACGTCTGTAGTATGTGTTAGAGTTCGCCTTAATACGGCCGTAACCAGCAGTACCACCTTCAGCAAATGGGTTTGCAACAACGCCGTAGCGAGTCTTAAATCCAATTTTTGGTTGGAAGGTGTTCTCTCCAACTGCACGTACCATCTGTAGTGGAACGTATGGGCAGTAGAACAGTCCAGCGTCATAAGGTGAAGAACCCTTATATCCAGCAACGTAGTACTGATTAGCAGATACGTTAGCAGAATAAGGATCGATGTATACACGATACTTACCTTGAAGTACACCAGCAAATGTATTGCCTGTGTCATCTACATTCAAGTTAGCATTAAGTGCAGGAGTGTAATCAAGTACACCAGCCATTGTTAGTGCAGAAGCAACGTCAGCAGAACAAAGGATCATGTTGCCCTTTCCTCTACGAGTTTCCTGTGCGATTGCGTTGGCATCTCTTTCAATCTGGAACAGAAGTCCTTTGAACTTCTCAACAGACCAACGACCATTACTGTCAACGTCTAAGTCGAAAGTACCAGCAGTTGCTGTATTTGCCTGAGCACCTGTCTTAGCAATCTTGTAGATTGTTCTGATGATTTCACGGTTAATTTCAGCAAGGATCTCTGTTGAGAGAATGTTTGCTAATTCCGCTTCAGCATTCAGACCGTGGATTGCCTTAAGGTCTTGAGCAAGTTCCAAACTGTACTCAGCTTTGAGTGCTCTGGACTTCGCAGTCACAGTAACTTTCTCAATACTGAATGCCATCTGGTTGAAGTGATTGCCATCGGCATCTCCAAGAGCCTCAGCATCACCTGTATTCATTGCCTGACCAACGTTATATGCAGCTTGAGTAGCAGCAGAACTTGGGTTCAAGGCACCTGGGTTTGAACCTGCCTGAGGTCCAGTAGTACCGAAACCAACAGCAACGCCGTCAGAAGTTTCTCCAGTGTAAAGACCCTGAGTAAGGTTGTCTCCACTATCCTGTCCAGAGAAGCTTGAATCAACTTCATCGTAGAAGGTCTCTGTTCCTGTCTGATTATCTCTGCGTGAACGCATTGCGAAGATAAGTCCAGTAGGTCCGTTCATTGGTTGAACACCAGCAAGGTCATAAGCGACCAAGTTTGGCATTGCACGACGGATTAGGCTGATTAGTACGGGGTCGAAACCAGCTGTTGGTGTGTCACCATTTGATGCACTGGCAGCACT
>VTLG01013873.1_pt1 | contig 10156 bp, 15 predicted proteins | sample 4694571 | NCBI WGS metagenome assembly VTLG01 (sample SAMN12604809, study PRJNA352737) | marine metagenome | biome: ENVO:00000447; feature: ENVO:00000209|ENVO:00000569|ENVO:01000036; material: ENVO:00002151; isolation source: viral sequences binned using virsorter ... | reverse complement strand
GTCGATATCAGCTGGCAAGTATTCTCCAGTTGCTCCAACACCTGTCCTGCTATGGAGCTCGCACAACTCGGACATACCTTGAACGAAACCCTGCTTGAGCTCTCCTGCACTACAGGCACTGAGATTGACATGCTGTAACAAGCATGTTCCACGTGAGGGCAGGTAAACCTCAAGACAGACGTTGCCATAAATTCTTTCTCCATTGTGGTATTTAATTTTATTTAGCCAGATATCTCCTGACTTAATGCCATATATTATGGCGTCTTTTGTTTCCTGATTAGTATTTTCCCATTTTTCGTTGTCAAGATCGACGCATCGTTTGACCCATGCGAGTTGTTCCCTGGGAGCATTGACAAACTCAAGAATGTCAGGGTGATCGATATCGAGATGAACCACAACAGCACCGTTCTTGTAGACTCCTCCACGTCTGAGTGTTTCATTTAAAGTGGAATAAATTTTTGCAAAAGAAACTGGACCGCTAGCTGTTAAGCCACGACCATTTTCATGCCCTCTTGGGCGTAGTTTAGATAAGTGTACAGCGCATCCTGCACCATGGCGTAAACCATGAGACACAAACCTCCAGCTTGCTTCGATGCCTTCTGGACCCTCCATGGAGTCCTCAACGACAAATACAGTACAGCTCACTGGAAGACGAGATTCTGGGTTATCCAACCATGATTGGACCCGACCAGTGCGGGAGATAAGTTCAGCTGTCATTTCAAAATAAATCTGATAAATCTGGTGGTTGATAGTTTGGTCCTTTTAAGACTTTACCATCTTCTCGATAAATTGGTTTACCGTCCTCATCGAGTTTGGACAAATTACTTTTATGCACTCTATCTAATGCTTCATCTAAAAACCATCCTTGGCTTTCAGCATATTGATAGCATACATAAACTAGATCAGCTAGTTCTTTTAGACAATGCTCCTTTGGAGGACTGCCTACCCTAAATAAATCACTGTCAGCTTCGAGGAATTCTTTGAACTCTTCTACGATGAGATTTTTCTGATAAGATCTAGCTTCTCTGGATATTGAACTTGATATATTATATTTAGATCGGAATTCCTTTGCTTGTTCCGATAAAAACGATTTCTTCATCTGGCCAGTGGTGGATTAGGTTAGTAAGTGAATTTCCTAGTACAAAATTTTGCTTCTGTAATGCTAGGAATAGAGTAATGATGTCATCCTTATTCTCATGATAGACTTCTTTCAATCTATCTTCAAGGACTCTCATCTTTAGATCTTGCTCCATAGTTAACTTTGTAACTGGAGCTGGGAGACCATAATTTTGTCTCCTTTCGTTTGAAGTCATAGTCATCTACAGTTAAAATCTTAGCAAGTCTGGCATTGATTAAAGCATCTTTTTCAGTTAATCCTTTATCTTTAAAGGCTTTTACAACTGTTTCCCAGCTATACCCTTCTTTATTAAAGAGAGTTTCTGCTCGTTTGACTCCAATTCCAGGGACTCCGCCATATCCGTCAGTTTGATCTCCAGAAAGACACTGGATAAGATGCCAAGCTGCTCCTTCCTCCTTTGTGATTGTGAAGTTTTCATCCAGATTGTATAATTTCCCAGGTATCTGTTTCATGTCCTTGTCTGGTGAAACAACCATGTTACCTGGGTTTTGCGTCGCATATATTCCCATAGCATCATCAGCCTCTAATTCAGGCATGATAATAACTTCAAACTCAGTCTTGAGTTGGTTGATAATGCGTTTATAGCCACATGGCTTTTTCCGATTCCTGTGCCCTTTATATTCGGGCATAATTTTTTTCCTAAAATTCTTTGTATCGGAGAAGAATAGAATTAAAGGAGAGAGTGACCCAAATTTGTCTCTAATTTTGGTAAGTTCTCTACGTGTGGCGGATAGTGCATCACTAAAGTTAGAAGTGACAAGGATAACATCATCACCAAAGTCGATCTCAGTTTCCGCCGCCGCGCATGATTTGTAGACAATGTAATCTGCATCAATTAATAATTTCATAGGTGGATTTCCAAAAGTTCTCCCAACCAAATGGGATTCGATCCTTGTGCCAACTGATAGTCTTATCAGATGGGTCAACTTGGATCATGTAAACATTTTCAGGGATTATTTGTAAATGTATTTGATGGTAGTTATTACTACCTAGTGCCTTACCTCTTTGTGTTTTAGCTTTGACATCACAAGGTAAGGGTTCTGAAACCCCATCCCATAGGATGAGATCTGCAGGTCCAACAGCACTCATTTCCCCATAAGCCCATACTCCTCTGAGTTGAGCTTGTGAGATAACATAGTTTTTCCACATGGAACCTATGTTAGAAGTACTTTTAATGGACTTCTGCCCAGTTACTTCCGGCCTTAGATTCGGCTGCGATAGGACATCTGAGTTTATAATACTCTCCTGCAACTGCTGCAGAGTATTCGAGGTGGAATTTAAGGTCATTTACTTCTTCTGGTTGTACTTCAAATTGTAATTCATCATGAATGAATGCAACTTGTCTAGGGGTTTTAAGAGGAGATTCATTGGCTAATACCATCCATCTTTTGGCGAGGATCGCCGATGAGCCTTGTAAGAGGTAATTGAGGGACTTATGCCGCGAGTCAACGAGGATACGACGGTGGTCGAGTCCATAAACATAACCCCTCTCACTAGCTTTGTGTACTGCCTCCAACAGTTCTTTAAGACCCGGAATGGCAGCGATATAAGCGGCCCTGACTTCCTTGCCTCTCTTAGTAGCTTCTTCATCACTTAATTGCTTATCGATGGAGTGGCCGATTTTTCTGTCCCCTGCACCGTAGAGGAAGGCGTAGGTGACGGTTTTAACATCCCGTCTCGAAATCCCGATACGCTTGGCGTTGACGGAATGGATGTCGTCGGTAAGGAGGATTTTGGTATAGCGTCCTTGATCATATCTGGCGAGATAGTGGGCAAGCATCCTGAGCTCAACACCGCTAAGATCGGCACCGACCAATATTTTATTTGGAGACGCCGTAAATAATTTTCTAAATCGTTCATCTGATGGCACTTGGGCTAAATTTGGTTTACGATGGGCGCATCTAAATGTAGATGTCGCTACGGAACAATGATGATGGATACGGCTAGACGTCGTAACAAGCTTCTGCCATGCGTTCACGCCTTCTGATATCATCCCTAACTGCTTCGTCAGATCCAATAGTTTCAGAAAAGCTAGAGCAATATCCGTCCCAATATCTTTCAATACTGTTTCGTTGATGACTGGTTTCCCCGTCGAGGTCATTAATGACGGCATCCAACCATAGTGTGTTTGTAAGATCCATGCTATATGGTCACGTGAGGTGGGATTTAATTCCTTGAGCTTGGTAAACTGAGCACCTTCGACATAGCCTCTGGTCCTATTACATCTTTTAGGAGTAAATAGTGATCCGCTAACGAAAGGGTGCCTGTTTTGTAATAAGCTACAAGTTTCTTCATATTCTCTTCTGAGAGACGATTCAAGTTCCCGTGCAGCGCATTCATCAAAGTACCATCCATGTAATTCCTGTTGGGTGAGTATAATTTGTACCTGATGCTCTAAAGTAAGCCACTCAGGTATGGGTGGAAGTGGTCGCATAGTTTTTTAGTAACAACTACGTCTTGTACACAATAATCTTGCATCTCTTGTGACCATTCAGACCAGTCAGTAGTCTTACTGTAGTCTCCTTTGTGTTCACCTAATCGGTGTCCCCATGCCTCAAGAGAATGAGATCCATATAATTTTTCTGGTATATTTCTAGCATTCTTGTCTATATCATATAAGTTAGGATGATAAAGGCGAGATAACAAAAGAGTATCAACAATAACAGGAGGATACTCAAAGAAAGGATAGAGCCGTTTAATGAGAGGTAAGTCAAACCCAACAATATTATGGCCGACAACCATATCAGCCATCGTGATCCACGACACAGCATTCGTAATACTGTATCCAGACCCTCCTGCCATCGGTAATTCCTTCGGATTCTTCGCATACGGTTCATCGTTAAAAGATTCCGTCCTATCCTCTTCGACCCAGTATAACGATACACAGTGTATTCTGGTGGCTGCTCGTAATAAACCATTAGTTTCTGTGTCTATTACTAGCGTCCCTATTCCAGTGGTAGGTTTTATCTCTAAATTTGGCACGTTTTACTGCCTCTTTGCTAGGTGGATTAGGTTTTTTAAGTTTAGAAGTCTGTGTTTGGATTAAACTCGGGGGTTGTCGTAATTTCATCTTCTGAAAATCTGCAAGTGGATAAATCGTAGCTTAGTTCACATGCGACGCCAACTTCGCCTGAATAACGATTTTTAAGGACTCTAACTGTCGTAGGTTTTCGTACAGCTCCGCCCTGCTGATCGACTTCGAGGGCAACAACTTGATCTGATATTTGAGCAATGCTGTGAGATCCTCTGAGGCTGGACAGACTAACACGTCCTCCTTCTTCGTGAGAGTGTTTGTCATTTCCTGCACGTCGTAAATGTGATACTAAAAATAATGCTATGCCTGTTCTTTCTACCAAGCTGCGTAGCCTGGTCATGGTAACGTCAATCATTCTACGCTCATCACCGTCTAATCCAGACAATAATATGCTTAGGTGATCGAGGAATATAACACGACACTCCAGTCCGGTTGCCATGTATTCGATTCTATTATATATAAGATCTGGTTCAAAAGAACCAAAACCGTCAAAAAGATAGAGATTCCAATTGGCAATCGAGGATCTAAAAGCGGATTCAAGTTCTTCTTCACTGTATTCTCCGAGATGTAGGTTTTTCCCAACAGCTGTGGACATCAATCCAAGTGCTGTTCTTCTATTACTTGCTTCAAGTTCCAAGATCCCAACATGTTCCCCTTTGCTGAGCAAGTCAGTTGCAATGTGACGCATGATTGAGGTCTTTCCTGAACCAGAGCCAGCACAAAAAGTTGTAAGTTCGCCATACCTGATCCCGTGAAGTTTCTCGTTAAGTCCTTTGAAGGGGTACTCATGGTCAAATGGTTTCTGTGGTGTTTTTACAAGTTCAAGAAGTGTCTTTCCATCAATAATACCATCCGGTCTAAAAGGTTGGGCATCCCATATCGCTTTCCTAATGGCATCAGGATCCTTAGCTTGTAAAGCCTCCGAGGGATCCTTGTATCTCTCAAGACGAGCAATCTTGACTTTGCCAGGTGGTAAGACGCTTGCCGTCTCCTCCGCCGCCTTACGGCCAGCATCGTCCCCATCGAAGAAGAGGACAATCTCTTCATAGCCCTGTAATAAGGGTATGACTTTCTGTACATCCTTTCGTGCGGAAGCGGCTCCATGCGGTAACGATACCATCGGCCATCCCGACATAGCTTCGTAACAACTGGCAGCATCTAGTTCACCTTCAGTAATAACAATGCGTTTACCAGTACTAGGAAACAAATGCTGAGCGAATAGAGTATTAGTGGAAATTCCTTCATAGGTGAAAATTTTCTTTTTATTTTTTATCTTGACTCCAGCGAGGACTCCATCTTCTGTAAAGTATGGAAAGCGTAGAGTATCTCCGTCTCTGTAAATCCTGAAGAAACTACAAGTCTTTTCAGAAAGTCCTCTTCTTCTAAGTTCTTGTGCCTCTCCGGTGAGTTTGACATCTGTCATCGTCCGTGATTGTGAAAGATTTATACCCTCTGCGGGTGTGTATGTGTGACACACAAAACAGAACTTGTGGCCATCAGAATAAACTGAGTTTGCATCTGATGAACCACAGTTATCACAAGGTTCGTGAGCCACAAATTCTGAATCGGTCATATCAACCAATCAATAGGTATTGTGTGGAATGCACACCAAGGGATGTCATGTTTTTCACACCACTTGGCATACGTTGTTTTAGAAGTTTTTGATATCTTATTGAATGGTGCTTGAAAGACCATCCTTAAATCTAAATCTGGATTATCCTTCTTAACAGCAGCTACCTTCCTTCTGTCTTCTGGAGACCAATATCCTTTTGCTTCAAGGTGGACATAATTAGGTAGGATAAAGTCAGGATGGTAATGATGTTGGATAACATAGGGTATCTTTTTCGATTCATATTCATAAGATACTCCAAGTTCTGAAAGGAGAGTTGCTACTCTCTCTTCTAATTTAGATTTAAATTTAATCTCCTTACGTTTCTTCAAGTTATCATAGGCTTTCTGAGCCCATTTAAGGTGATCTTCTTTAGAAGTCTTCTTCTTGGTCATTTGGGGGATCAGCATCTACGGAAGAAGCTACAAATCCCTCTGTTTTACCGAATAGGTCAGCTACTGCTGTCTCATCTAAGTCACCTGAATCTATTCCAGCTGCATCAGATTTTAATTCAACAACTTGTACACCAACCAATTTAAGGCTACTACCATAGGTAACCCCATCCCGTAGAATGTAAGGTTTTTGATAGAAACCCAATTTAACAGTAGATCCTCCATATAATGGTGTCTTAGTGTCTGTTACAGGTGTACCCTCAGTATCAACTACAGGCGGTCTTTTATCTTCTCCCCATGAGAATTTAATTTTATATTTCCCATCAGCTACCTCTTCCCATGGTTCGGGCTTGAGTGTAGATCTTTTAGGATTCTTGAGCTTAGATTCTGCCCATTTAAGGACATCCATCCTCTCAGTTTCTAGCTTATCGATAGTGTTTTTATCAACGACAGCCGATAGAGAATAACCAAACTTACCTGGTGAGAGTACAGCTTGATAGCCCTCTAGTGTTACGGTATCAGTTACGTGTACAGTTCTATTAGACATCGCAGTTAACTCCGTCCATAGCATCTAGATCCTTGCCTACAGCTTTTTCAGCAGGTTGTAATGCCTTCACTTCTCTTTCTAATTTAGAATAGAAGTCCTGTAGATTCTCTAGTTGTACTTTAACTTGTAGCAGTTGCCTTTCCTTAGCTTTAAGTTCGGCAGCTTTCAGTCTCTCTTCAGACACAACTACAATAGTAGGAGGTGCGAAGAATGAGTCGTATAATGAATACATTTAACAAAAGAAATAAGTTGAGTCTATCACCGACTCAGGTTTTAAGTCACCTATAATCGGTGGTTCAGTTTCTGCTCCTATTTGAGAAGCAAAGTCAGTTAAGTAATCACGTTCAGCAAATAAATGCATGTACGTTTCTCTTATTATAGCGGATAATTCTGTCATGTCAACGGCTCGTGTGAGAATGCTGTCATGAATTAATGCAACAGGATTATCAAATCTAACTATACTAAGATGTAGTAAGGATGCATCTAAACTATGTATAAGATTAGGTGCAGTAGCGGCCTTGTGTCTAGTTAAGTCTACCTCATTACTGTCAGTAGCCATAGATAGATCACATCGACCTAATAATTGTAGCTGAAGACGTTGTATTTTCTTCTTCATTATACGTTGGCTAACTGAGAATCCAGATGGTGTAACCCAATAGATCTCATCAGCACCACGTTTAATGGTTTTACTAACTTCATCTTCAATCCACTTCATTACCTTTAGACAACCAGGGACAACATTAGACATGGCGTCCCTGACGGCCTTTACGGTAACGGTAAGATCATCCTTGTCGATCTCAATTCCCTTCTCTTTTAAAGCATCACGAATGTATGATCTATTAGAGAAAGGTTTAGCGTTGTAGGGTATGGTCATGACAGTCCTTTTGACTATCTTCCTATCCATTACTTCTTGTATGTGGCTAGGACAGTTCCATTTAGCAACCTCCGCTACAACTTTGTATGCGTCTTGCGGCCTGTCAGAAGGTAGCACATTGACGAGTTGTGCTGTCTTGCGGTCTCTCGCTAATCCAGCGAGGATCTGCAAGCCGCTGCATGTTGCATCCGTGGCAACACACAAACCTGTTGTGTTTCTGGTACGTTTAGTTACTACCGCATAGTACTCCTCACATGAGGCAAGAAATTGCCACGGTTCATCCGCTGCCTCCCAGTCACCAATGTTACTAATAGGGTCAGTGGCTACTCTGGTAATCAACGGAATGTTTTCATTCGTCCATTCTAGCCGTTCAGACATGGTGGCTTTATCTAATCCATACGTAGTAGCACATTGAAATGCTAGCCATTTCTCTCCTTCCTTGGTAATATATGATTCATCAGAAAATCTTATGAGTGACTTCCCAAAATCAGTATCTTGTGGTGTAAGAAATGCGGGTATAGGATAAGCCCTACCTCTATAATCAAAAGACCAAGGTATATAAAACCTCTCACGATCTTTAAACCTCTGAACTGCTTCCATAGTCATGCGTGTACGGCAGGATCTTTTAAATTCTGCTGCCCTTTTATTCATTACCTCTGCAGCGGCTCTACGATACGCCTTCCTAGAGTCCTTGTTTTCTGCAATATCTATTGGTTTAGGTGGTAGATCGTAATGAATGATAGGAAGAAACTTACCAACACTTATACCACGCTGTTGCAGAGTGTCTGCGACCGTGATTGTGAAAGGATTCAATCGATATCCGACCTTCTGTATTTTGTTCAGAAAGGCTAAAGGTGTTTCTCCCTGTATACGTGCGTGATCGCCTCGCCTAACTAGATCATGACCATGCATGACTTCATTAAGCATATAGCCACCAGCTTTCTCATTACTCCAATCATTAGGTGGTATTAACATTGGCCATGCTAACGGGCTGAATAGCTCAGCATTAGCCATGATTTCATCCTTTATATCTAAGAACTCAGGTGTTGGTAATATATAAACAGTAGTCTTGCGACCTGTTCTTTCTCTATATCTATAGAACCAATTGCTTGATTCCATTAAACAATCCAACAACCATGCACCTAATTTAATTCTTATAGATCTACTCCATGGTAACCATTGTGCTACCTCGTAGCGATTCATCAGAGTTCTTATAACTACTACCTTCTGTTGTGTACCACATGCCTTATGCCAATAGTTCTCCTTTAGTTTAGCTAATAAGCCAGGAGCATGTTTCTCATAGTGTCTCATTTGACACTCATCTTCTATGGCATGACCTATTGATTCACATACATTAGTAGCTATATTACATCCATCCTTGTATCCAAACACTTTATCAAATGTAAGTTTACAAGCAATCGCAGCGGCTGAAGCTGTATCTATTTCATTTAAGTATTGATGTATATCCTTGAAGGCAACACCATACTTACCTTCATGTATCTTCTTATTAGTCTGTTCTATCCTGCTAACAAGTCTAGGAAGTAAAGACTGTATAGAAGATACACCATAAATAGTAGCTGAACCATATGCTTGATCCTCTAATTTAATAGTCTGATCTTGTAATCGTTTCAGACCTTGTTTAATAGCTTCTCTTTCAAGCTTAACTTGCTCGTCTATCTGAGCAGTCGAAGGTGGAATCATGAAGTTCATCATTAACTTGTTGTATTAGTAGTGATCTAACTTCGTCATAATGTGGATGATCTTCTGGTATAGCATTCAATGCTTTCTCATAATAATCATACACTTTAGTTAAGTGGGTCATCGTATTCCTCCACATATTCAGGTCTCATATAGTGTAACTCTTCTGCTGTAGCGATAACAAATTCACTGACCCCTTCGGCCATGATTTTAACTGCTTTCTTCTTAGCATCAGCGTGTCTACTATATACATGTTCTTTTATCTTACCATTAGTAAGATTGGTTTCTCTAATAATACAGGCTATAGAAGATGGTATTTCATAACCAGCTATTTTCCAATCCATGAAATCCTCATAAGATATTGGTTGGAACCATTCAGCCGGAGCACCAGCTATAGCCTCATAGTTATTAGGAAAGTATTTCTTCTTCCTTGGTTTAGTCATCGACTCTCTCTATATCTAGTAAGTAATCATCCATAAATGCAGCCTCCTCTAACGCTTCATACGCTAGTTCTTCTACATCTTCTGGATCATCATGTAAGTAGTTAGAGTTCATGATTAAATCTCTACCACTTTCCAATAGCAATCTGTATTTAGGCATTAAGTTTCCTCTTTAGGTGTTTGAGTCGCTTTCGTGCTTGCCTCATTGCTTGAGGCTTTTTTCGTCCTTTGTCTTTTCGCTGGACGTCCCCGTTTTTGAACGGTAGTATCCTCTGGCTTTGCATTTTTCAACGCCTTGATTTTAGCTAGGATAACCTTGTAGTCTTCTACCCATTTGTGTTCAGGATAGTGATGTAAGAACGCTAAGATAGCATTCTCAATAAGGGTGTTCTCATCCATGGTTAGAATCTTTCAGGTATTTGAT
>VTLG01012105.1_pt1 | contig 10156 bp, 9 predicted proteins | sample 4694571 | NCBI WGS metagenome assembly VTLG01 (sample SAMN12604809, study PRJNA352737) | marine metagenome | biome: ENVO:00000447; feature: ENVO:00000209|ENVO:00000569|ENVO:01000036; material: ENVO:00002151; isolation source: viral sequences binned using virsorter ... | reverse complement strand
GATGCATTGGAAGCAATATGGAAGAAAGAGTATTCACTCTCTGCCATTACTGCTCCTGATCAGTTCAAATCTTATGAAGATTTGGAGAGACGTTTGAAGACTGTCTTGGGTCAGAAACCTGTCCAAGCTCCTAGATTAGATGAAGAAGTTGCTTCTGAATCTGAAGAACCAGTTGCAGTAGCTGCTGCTCCTTCAGGATCTTCTAATGAAGAAGATGAAGCACTCAGTTACTTTCAAAAGTTAGCTGATAGTTGAAATATAATCAGATCTGCTTGACCCTTCTGGTCATAGCAGCATACATTAACCTATTTAAATAGGTTACTGATACAGTCTAATATTTTCTCCTTTCTTTAAGGTGTTGCTTACATATTGAGCAGCACCTTTTTTATATGGCATGAAATCATCTAGGTCATTAAACATTACATTTAAATATTCAGGTTTCAATAAGAATATATTTCTTTTATCATCTTCTTTGTCTATTTCATATTGATAGTTAGTGACTGCTTGAGTCATGTTAGCTGCTGGAATAGTGTGATAAGAATTATTATCATAGTATTCATAGTAGTATGCATTTCCAGTTCCTACATTCCCTTCTACTGTAAAGGTAACTTGTTCTGTTCCTAGTATCTCTGGTTGTTTAACTTCTGGTATGGATGGTAGCACATATTTGAATCTAATTACTACATCACCAATTGATAGTACTTCAGTTACTGGGAATCTTCCATTATATACTTCATTAACTCCTTGAATTAAAACTTCACTATCAACAGTTAGATCTTTGATACCATTACTCATAGTAACAGTTGCTATTTTAGAATCAGTTCCTGATATTTGAGTTATCTTTGTATTAATTGCTTGGATATAGTTTCCATTAGTTCTCCATTTATTAGGAGTTTCTAATCCACCAGGTAATATGATACCACCCTTAGTATTTTTAATTTCTACAGTTTCATAGTGATGCACACCAGAGTGTAATTTTTCATAGGTTCCATACTTCTCAAGAAGAACTTCATCTAATGATGATTGAGGTAGTGGCCATTCATCTTGTATGTTTAATATGTTATTAGATAAAAGCACTATCCAATCTAAAGATGAGTTATTATATTCTTTATAAGCAACATTGTCTGGTCTATCATCACCAATAATTTTATACTTAGTAAAAAAGTTCAAGTTGCCAATGATATCAGGACGAAGTCTTCCTCTTTTAAATAAATTTTTTATAGTAATGTAGTTGGAAATATCTGTGTTTCCTTTAGTCCTATTGACATATTCTAAGTTTGGTACTTGTCTGAAATAAGATTGTGTCATGGTTAGTATCCCATATCGTTAGTGTCTTCCTCATTATCTTCAGCATATATTGGATTTAGTTCTCCAAAATTCATACTGACTGTGTAACTAGTCATAGAACCATCATCATAAGTCATGTATGATCCATCAGGTGCATATTGAACAGTGAAACTTGTGAGAGCACATGTCTTGATCTTATTTAAGAATGGATGTTGTTGTCCATTCTTATAATAGTATTTTAATTTAAATACATGAGGACTTTTTAAGAACATTTCTGTTTTACTTTTACTAGGAGCCATTGCATATTTAAAAAATTTGATAATTTTTTTTACTTCTTGTGCTTCATCTTGTTCTCTTGGTGTGAACCTAAAATTATAAGCAAACTGTCTCAAAGTAGGACCATTAAATAAAAGTTCTAGGTTAGGATTCATTACCTGACCAGTAGCACGTTTGAATACACCTTTATTTCCTACTGCTTCTCCTGCAAAATAAGCAGCTACTTTATCTGCTCCTATTTCATCTTTTATTTGTTTGAAATTTTCACCTATGCCTTGAGTAAAAGCTTTAGCAGCTTCTACTGCACCATCTTCAGCACCTGCTATGGTATTACCTGCTGTTTGAGCAAACGCAGCTGTTAAGGCATTGAGTTCATTATTTCCCCAGTCAGCACTATTTCCTTCTGCTAATCCTTGAGGTTCCATAGGAAGAAAGACAGTATGAGAACCTTTCTTTTTAGTCAATCCTTTATCTTCTGGATCTCCATAGTCTCCACTAAGAGTATTAAATTGTAATGCTTTATCTGACTTAGCAAATCCTCTTGGTTTATATTCATAAGCACATACCTTTAAGTAATCATAATCACCACTAACATCATTCTTTGGATATCTTAGAATAGATCCTCCCCTATTTACAGTTGATGTTCCATTAGCATCTTTATTGTTATCAGCAATTGTTGCATAAATGTTTGTGGTTGCTGGCTCTTCAGAACTTATGTTGGAAGAATTTTTCCCTGTTGCTTTCTTGAATATATCTTTATATGTTTTATCTGTTAATGCTTTAGCCATCCATTCATCACTTGCTCCTAACTTACCAAGATAGTTAGTACCAAATTTTAAATTATATATTTTTGCATAATCTATTTCTTCTAAATCACTATTATAATAATCTCCTGCCAATTCTATTTCTGTTTGTGTAAGAGCTGCTCCAGTAGAAGTTCTAACCACAGTCGCAATAGTATCCTCTGTCTTAGTGACAAAGGATTTACCATCTTTTAAAAATTCTTTACTAATGACTGTCATTAATATCTTTTTAGTTATTTAGTCTTAAAGTTTGCATAAGATAATGATCTCATATAATCTATCTCATCATTCTGTATTACATGTAGTCTTCCTACAATTTCATTCCATGTATAGTTCCTTGATGTTCCCCAATGAAAGTTGATACCTTGGAATCCCCACCTATCCACATAGGTGACAGCAACTAGAGGGAACTCATCAAATACACCAGGAGTTTTAGCATTATATACAAAGGTATAATAGTTACCTGCATCAGGAATTATTTCTGTATCACTAAACACCTCCATGATATACATCATAATATCATCAGGATCATTTTCATCTTCAATTTTACCTTGAAGTTCTTCTGTTCTTTCTGACATTACTTGATACCTAATTCATCTTCTGTGATTAGTTTGAATTCAATTCTTCTATCTAAACAATACTCTTGTGCTGCTTTCCATTTAGCTTGGTTAATAGCATAGGTAGTAAGTTCATACAGATATGATTTAGTTACTCTAGTTTTTTTCTTTGGTGGTTTGGTTTGCTTCTTAGGTTTCACCTCAACCACATAAGTTTTGATGCTACCATTACTTTCTCTCACCTTCATTAGAAAGTCTGGGAAGTATTTGTGAGGTCTTTTATCTACAGGAGACATGTATGGAATACTTATCTCTTCAGAAGCCCATGCTATAATATTATTATTCAGGTCACAGTATCTACAGAACTTACGTTCCCAACTACTACGACATATTATATTATTAGGATTGCCTTGATATTTCTGAGGGTGCTTTGGTTTGTACCTACTCTTAATACTTTCAGCCATCTCTTATACATAATATATAATCTCAAATATTTATAGATGGCAGGTGTCAAGCCAGAAAAGTTAACAGTATCTACTATAAAGTCTAGGTTGCTAAATGTAGCACAAACGTCTTTATATAGATTAACATTGTCCATTCCTCCAGCAGTAGGTGCTAGTTTAAATTTAACTACTGCAGACTATGAAAATATTAATTTAATGTGTTCTGAAGCAACACTTCCAGGTTCTAGTATAAACACTCATGAAGTCACTAATGATTATCATGGTGTTACTGAGAAGATGGGTTATAGGAGAATGTATGATGAGACTATTGGATTAACTTTTTATGTAGATAGAAACTATAAGGTGATTGAATTATTAGAAGGGTGGATGGATTATATAACTGGTATTAATGATAAAGATAAATTTAAAAGTCCTTATAAAAATTATAGGATGTCTTATCCTACAACATATAAGCGAGATATATACTTAACTAAATTTGAAAAGGATCAGTTTACTAGAGACTTTAGTGATACTAGAGGAGGTTCTAGAACTACATCTAGATCTATTCTTGATTATACTTTTATCAGAGCATTTCCATTATCCCTAACTGCCATACCAGTATCGTATGAAGCAAGTGATGTGTTAAAGTGTAATGTATCATTTAATTTTATTAGATATATTATGGAACCAAACACATCACTTGTTACTACTCAGGGTATCTTGAATAGAAGAGATCCTACTAGGGGAATGAATGATCTAATACGATCAATACAAGATGGACAAGCTTGATAAATAAGACACTGAAAGAATTATTATGCCATTACCTACCATTGTTACTCCAACTTATGAACTTGAGTTGCCATCTACAGGAAAGAAAGTTAAATACAGACCCTTCCTAGTTAAAGAAGAAAAGTTATTAGTCCTAGCATTAGAGACTGAGAATACAAAAGATATTTCAACAGCAATTAAAACTGTATTAAAGAGTTGTATTCAGTCTAGAGGAGTGAAGGTAGAGAACCTTCCTACTTTTGATATTGAATATCTATTCCTTAACATCAGAGGTAAGTCTGTTGGTGAGGATATAGAAGTTAATTTAATTTCTCCTGATGATGAAGTGACTGAAGTTCCAGTTACTATTAATATAGATGATATTAAAATTCAAAAGAGTGAAGATCATAATAAGAAGGTTAAGTTAGATGATACTTTAATGATGGAGATGAAGTATCCATCACTAGATCAATTCATTCAAAGTAATTTTGATTTTGGTGATGAGGTAAGTATGGATCAGTCATTTGATTTGATTGCATCTTGTATTGATAAAATTTATAATGAGGAGGAGGTATGGTCTACTGCTGACTGCACTAAGAAGGAGGTGAAAGATTTCCTAGAGCAGATGAATAGTCTACAGTTCAAGGAGATTGAAAAGTTTTTTGAGACAATGCCTAAGTTATCTCACAGTGTGACCTTCACTAATCCTAAGACTAAGGTTGAAAGCACTGTAGTATTGGAAGGGTTATCGTCTTTTTTCGCTTAGGTATGGTGCATATGGATCTAGAGGGTTATTATAAAATTAATTTCGCTCTATTACAGTACCATAAATATTCATTAACAGAAGTTGAAAACTTAATCCCTTGGGAGAGAGACATCTACATTGGTATGTTGAAACAACATCTTGAGGATGAAAAACTCAAGCAACAACAAGCAAGTAACTGATGCCTGGTCACTACAATCCTGACGAATTCTCACAGATACATAAGACTTTAAGTAAATCCTTTGTGATGCAGAGGAAAACTTTGGTGCGAGTTCTTGGGCTTGAGGGAAGAGTTAGTGAGTTAGAATTACAACAGGCAGCAGAAGAACAAGCAAAGGAAGGTATAGATGAGATATTAAATGATATACATGAAGCAAAGGAAGAAGAAGTAGGTGGTACAAAAACAAAAACAAAACCAAAGGCTAAAGCAAAACCAAAAGTAAAACCAAAGGCTAAGAAGACAAGAGTTACTGGTAAGAGAATACGTAAACCAAAGATAGATGCTGATAAATTTAAGAGAGGAACTTCACAAGAAACTGTAGAAGAAAGATTAGAAAGACAGGCTAGGAATAGACAAGAGACTGCGGCAGCAGAAGAACATAAACAAACTGATGAGTATAAAGAAACTGCTAGTGGTACTGATGCTAAAGGAGAATATTTAAGTGCTGCTGAGAGGAAAAGCAGATTTAAAGCAGCTAAATTTATGAATAAAACTGGTTTTGAATCTAAAGATATTGAAGCAGAGATGGGTGATGGTAAGAAAGATAATGTTATTGCTTTTTTAAATGGAGATGTTAAAGATAACCTAGATGATGTTAGAGATGATTTAAAACAAATTGAAGGTCTATTAAAGGATCAGAATAAGTCTGCTGATGATCAGTATGAAGAGATGAGGCAGGGAATTCTTACTGCTAAAAAGAAAAAGAGAGAAGAAGATTTAGAAAGTAAGGATAAGAAACCAAAAGGTGATAATAAGATGTTAGATATGATAACTAAACCTGCCGAAAGTTTCTTTAATAAGATAATAAAATTTATAACTATGACCTTCTTAGGGTCAGTGGTGAATAGGATAATAGGTATACTTAAAGACCCTGCTCAACTTTTAGATCCTATTAAACAATTCTTTAATGCTATTATTGGGATGGTGAATATAGTTATAAAAGCATTGTGGGATATTACTGGTGGTCCTATTAATATTATTATAGGTGGTATTAATGATGGAGCTAAGTTTATAATAGATAGCATCAATAGTGTGAGTAGTAAGTTAAATTTACCAGAGATACCTGAATTTAGCATACCTTTAGTTCCTGGTCCCCCTCAAGTTCCAGAGATACCTTTATCTAAAACTGCTCAAGCAAAGAATGAAGAAGCAGTAGCAATGGCTGGTGGTGGTGTGGTTCCTGGATATGAAAGTGGAGGTGTCGTAACTGACCCAGAAGAGAGAAAACAACAAGAAGCATATATGCTTAAGTTTGTTAATGAAGAACGAGCCTTGCAGGGTATGGAACCTTTAAATGATTTAACTTATGCTCCAGGTGTGGAACTTACAAAGATGATGGGTCCAGGTCCAAAAATAAAAGAAACATCAGATACTAATATAGATCTTGATAAGGGTATCAAGACTAAATTTGAAACAAAAACAATGGGTGATAAATCCATAATGCGTGGATCAATAGGTCAAACAACAGAACAAGATAGGCAGCAGTTTTTTGCAGAAAATCCACAAGCAGCACAATTATTAAATATCAAGAATCAAGTTGAACTGGATAATTTAGGTGCTAGTATAGGTGCAAGGGCAAAAATGAGTGGTGGTGGAATAGTGCCTAGTCCCTATCCAACATCTAATCTTCTTGGTATGGGTCACAATGTTATTGATATTGCTCCTAATAATATTATGGGATATAATAAAGGGGGTAAAGTTCCTGGTTCTGGTACTGGAGATACAGTACCAGCAATGCTAACTCCAGGTGAGTTTGTGATGAGTAAAGGTGCTGTAGATCAGATTGGTGCTGATAAATTGATGGCAATGAATAAAGCAGGTGGTGGAACTAATATACCTAAGTTGATGAAGTTTGCTGGTGGTGGAAGGGTTCCTGGTATTGATCCTCCTAGTAAAGGAAAAGGAAAGGTAACTATAATACGTGCAGGTGGAAGTCAATCTTCTCCTCAGGCATCTGGTTCAGGTGATGGTGGTTATAAACCTCCTAGTTTTTCATCTACTGATCCTAATAATATGAATAAAGTTGTAGTTAAATCACTCTACAATATGGTGGGTTAAGATATGTCTTGGGGATCATTATTAAAATCAGCAGGAAGTAAAGTAGCTCAGGAGAGTGGAAAGAAGATTGCGGAAAATATTACTAAGAAAGTTACTGAGAAAAAATCTAAGGTAACAGGAAAGGCTATAGCAAATAAGATGTTAGGTGGTGGAGGTGAGTCTTCTGGAGGAGGAGCACTGGTTGTTAGACCTTCTACTTCTATAGTTTCTAGTCCTGCAGGAGGTTTAGTACCTACCAAAGTTGATGAAGGTGGATCATTAGTTGTCAAGAGTAAGGAAGCTGATGATCTAGGACTCACTGCTTTCATGGAGTCTATAACTGGTGTTAAGGAGAGTCTAAATTCTATTAAAGAATCTTTAAATAATAATTCAGAAGATGCAGAAAAAAGATTAGAGAAGCAAAGATTATTAAATGCTAGATTAAAACAAGAAGAACAAGAAGAAAAGTTAGAGACTAAAAAACCTGGAATAGGTAAAAGGTTATTAGCACCAGCCACTAAAGCTGGCAAAAGTTTCTTAGAGAAACTAAAAACATTTTTTAAGAGTATCCTTCTTGGTGTTCTTATTAATGGTTTGATAGGAGGACAGAGAGATGTTGTAGTAACATTTCTATTAGGATATAGGCAGTATAGAAAGGTTAAATCTGCTGCTATAAAGTTTGTTTTAAAACTTGGTAGTAGTATTAAGAATGGTCTTAAAGGAGCAGCAGGTCAGTTAGGAAAGACTGGAAAAAGTATATTTCAAACACTTGTTGGTGTAGGTAATAAATTAAAAGCATGGGTAGCAAGAGGAATTAAAACTGTTATAAAAGGGGCTACTGAAACAGCTAAAAGAACTCCTCAGATAATAAGAACTGGACAAAGGATTCTTCAAAAAGTAAAACCTATACAAAGATTAAGAGATGCTGGTTCAGCAATTAATAAATTTAGAAAAAATCCATTACAAACTTTAAAATCTATTAAGGATAGTGGAATAGGTAGGAACGTTGGGAATGTATTCAATAGGGGTAAGGATATATTTAATAAGGCTAGAAATTTAAAAATAAATTGGAAAAATGTTGGTAGTGGTATCAAAGATTTTGGAATAAAAACTTTCCAGACAGTTAAGCAAAGTAGAGCTGGTCAGTTTGTAGGTAAGCAAGCAAATAAATTAAGAGCATTTGCTACAAGAAATATTACTGCCATGCAGGATACTGTTAGTGGTTTAATAGCAGGTGGAGTAGAAAAATATAAAGCTTGGAGAAAAAATATTGAGATGATGATGGAGTTGGTTGGAAATCCTGCCAAGTTATTTGAAAAAGCAAAAGGATTTCTGTCTGGAAAGATGGATAAGGTGATGAAGAATAATAAAATGTGGCAGCAGTTAAAAAATCTAAAGCCAAAGAATGCTGTTGCTGGAATTGGCAACATGCTTAAGAATTTGAAGAATAGTAAAGAGGTACTTAATGTAGTCAATACTCTTAAATCAGCGCAAAAAAATATGAAAATTCCTATGCTTGATAGGATATTAGCTTTGATTCTTGGGGTTGTGGATTATACAATTCTAGGTGAGTCACCTATCAATGCATTTGGAAAGGCTCTTGGAGGTTTATTGGGATTTAGTTTTGGTACTTCTTTAGGAGCACCCTTAGGACCTGGTGCTTTTCTTGTTGGTATTGCTGGTGGAATTGTGGGAGAACAATTAGCTAATGTTCTTAGTGCGGGATTATCTAAAGTACCTGTTCCAAAGTTTGGAACTTTAGGTCAGGTTCCAGATCCTATTGCTGCTGCTACTCCAGGTATGGGTCCTAGACCAATAGTAAGAAATCCTTATGGTAAGGAAGCTGAAGCATTTGATAAGGCACAGGAAGAATTATCAATGGCTAACTTAGCAGAAGGAAAGTCAAGTGCTTCTGATACTGCTAGTGATATTTCATCATCAGCATCCTATGAAGAAGAAGAGGATAGCACTGTAATCATAGATGGTGGTGGTCAACAATCATCTTCTGCTCCATCTCAAGCACGTAAATCTAAGTTGATTAATGTAGGATTGAGCAAAGAAACTATAGTAAATAGTCAGTATGAACTGTCAAACACTGCAGCTCTTTCTAAGGTATAAGAATGACAAGTAAAGTATCTACAAGAGAAGGTAATATAAGAGAGTTTGTACTCCATCAAGCAAAGGATGGTGGAAACTCCATAGATGCTTCTGGGGCTGTGGTAGATATAAAATATTATGAGGATGTGTTATCTAATTCAGTATCTTTAAGTGTTATTATAACTGAGAGTGGAGAGAGTGATAATAAAAAGATGGGTAATAAAGGTATCTTAGATGGTCTTCCAGTGCGTGGAGGAGAACCTGCTACTATTGTCATTGAAGATCATGATGGACATAAGCTATCATTTAAAAATGAAAGTAAGTTGTATGTGAATAGAGTTAGGAATGTTATTCCTGGTACTCAGAAAGATGTATACAGTATTGACTTTACTTCTAGGGAATTATTTGCTAATGAACAAGCTAGAGTAGTAAGAAGATATGATGGTAAGGTATCTGATAATGTAAAGAAGATACTTGAGGATAATTTATCTGGTACTGAAGGTATAAAAACTAAGAAGAAAGTTAGTGTTGATGATTCTAATAGTTATAATTTTATAGGTAATGATAGAAAACCTTTTTATGTTTGCACTTGGTTAGCATCTAAGGCTGCTCCATCTAATAGTAATGGAGGAACAGCAGGATATCTTTTCTATGAGACTTATGATGGATTTAATTTTAAATCTATTGATAAGTTGTTTCAACAGAGGATGAGAGGTAATTATCTATTCAGCAACACAGCTGATAATCCAAAAGAATATGATGGTAAAATTATTACCTATGATATTGATAGGAACATTGATTTACAAAACAATTTGATGATGGGAACCTATTCTAATAGAAGTTTGTTCTTTGATTTCTATGCCATGAATTATCAGGTAAGAAATTTTAATGTTGATTCAACAGGT
>VTLG01003900.1_pt1 | contig 10156 bp, 20 predicted proteins | sample 4694571 | NCBI WGS metagenome assembly VTLG01 (sample SAMN12604809, study PRJNA352737) | marine metagenome | biome: ENVO:00000447; feature: ENVO:00000209|ENVO:00000569|ENVO:01000036; material: ENVO:00002151; isolation source: viral sequences binned using virsorter ... | reverse complement strand
AATTTATTGTCGCTATCTCTTAAATGAGGTTTATCTATTAGTAGTTGTTTTACTTCATCTTTTGTTTTCATAATGATAATAGTATTTCTTTACATAATTCATAAGGTACTTTGCTTCTTTCATAATTATTTTTTTTTGCTTGTGTTCCTCCCTTCTTAACAATTATGCCTTTTTCTTTTAATTTTTTTATTGTACTTCCTCTTGGTGCTGATTCGTGATGACATTTTTTATTTCCATTAAAACATTCTTGTCTAGGTTGCCACCCTTCTGTATTAAATAATGAATAGATATGATTACTCCAAATGTCAGTAGGTTTTGCTACTCTATCACCATAACGACAATACCACACAGTTGTTCTTGGCAATCCTTTCATAAAAAACATTTTCCTCATATAACCTCTAGGGTTTTCTATAAAATATTTACAATCAAATTCTTTAATTATCTTTAATGTATTCATAACTAATCTATCACTTTTCGCAGCAAAATCAGTCTTAGGTTTTCCCATATCTCTATGGTGTCCGATTGCTGCTATTGAATAAGTAGTACAAGGTGGACTTGCCCAAATAACATCAGGTTTAAAAGGTACTTTTTCTACATCAAAATCTAATATATCTGTTACATAATCAATCTTATCAAATTCTTTAATATCTACTGAAAAAGTTTCATGTCCTAGTTCTTCAGCTACTTTACTAAAACTTCTACTACCTGCAAATAATTCTAAAACTTTCATAATTCATCTTCAAACTTACTACAAAAATAAGCTTCTAATATACAAGCTATAATAAGTATTACCCAAATGATTGTTAATATCTTCATTTTATAAGTGTTCTAAGCATTTAGGACATAAATCATTGTCTTTGATTTCCTGAGTTATTTCTACTCCACAACAAGTATATTCTACTTCTTCTGTTTGTTTTTCTTCTTCTGTCATTTTAAAAGTTTTAAAGGTTCTTGATACCATAAGGTGTTTCCTTTTGGTTTTCCTAATGTATGTACTTCATAGTATGCGTTGTCAATTAGTTTCTTTTGAGCATAACACCATTTGTAGAAAGTTCTGATATTTAAAAAGGGTTCATCTTTACCAAATCTAACTCCTTGATGAAAAGCGTCCTCAACTTGGTTGAATGTCATATTGCCAAATCTTTTCTCTTGAATTAAATCTGCTGCAAATATCTTACTTAGACTTGCCATAGTTTGAGGATCAGTCTTATGTCCTATTTCTACTGAAGTCTTTGCTACTAAGTCTAAGACTTTAGCGGTAAGCTCTTTTAGGTTTTCTTGTTTAAGTGGTTTCATTTTCATTTAATTCAGGTTCAGGATTTTCTTCATCAAAAGCTAATTGACATTCTTCACAACAAAAAATTTCTCCTTTATCTATATCTATATAAGCAAAACAATATAAACACTCATCATCTCCGACTTCAATAATTTCTTTTGGATATAAAGGTATAATTTTCATAATAATTTTTTAGCTTCTTGCCATGCATTTATTTGTGCATCTAGCTTACTCATAGTTTTTTTTGGCTTATTCCATTGTTTCTGATTTTTAGCCCAACGCAATAATCGTAATTTTATTTCAAATGTGCTTTGTTTTTGGTAACGCATTTTCTTTTTACCTTCAGTCCAATAATTAATAAAATCTTCTAACATATCTTTAGGGTAATCAAAAGTCATAACCTCAGCTTCAAATTTTTCCTTTATAGATATATTATTACTTGTAGTATTAATACTTGTAGTATTATCTTTGACTTTTAAATCAATAGGGCTATCTACTTTTTGTGCTATACCTATAATCCTTTTAGTAATTTGTTTATTTGAATTACGTTCTATTTGAATATTTATAAATCCTAATCTTTTTAAATCACCTATCCATCTTGACACCGTGTTTTTACTTACACTATACAATTCAGCAAAATAATTATTACTTGCAAAGCAGTACCCTGTCTTGCCACTTAGGGCTGTTATTTCACCATAAAGAAGTTTAGCATTGGGTTTTAAATTGGAGTACCTAACCTTCGCAGGTATAATAGCATAATAGTTAGGTTTTTCTTTCATATAACTTCTATTTCGTGTTGGTAATTTTGGAGTGCTAACTTACATAATTCTAATTGATTATAAAACTCTCTGTAAGAAACTTTTATGTCAGTTCCAAATTTACCTGAAGTAATACGAATAGTTGTTTGATGATTTGAACTGTGTTTAATGCCATTCTTTCTTAAATGTTCCCGTAAATTATATAGATCAATGAAAGTCTTTTTAGCTTCTTTTATATCCACATAAGCATTATAAACTTTGTTAAATATATCTCTATATAAAGGGAATGAAGAATAATTAGCTGAGTGTGTCCTCTCATAATGATTAATACTTGTCCTGTTTCTCTTTAATACTTTTGCAATTATATCTCTATGAGTATTATCTTCAAGTCTAGCTACCACACTCGCAACAGCTCTAGGTACTTGATATTCTTGTTTTCTAATTCTTAAAGCTAAAGAACCTTGTGGCAACCCCAATAACTTAGTAGTGAGGTTGCATAGGGTTTTAAAATTATCTTCTGCTGTCATCTTAGAAAGGCATTTCATTATCGGAGGGCATAAAAGCAGATGGTGGTTGTTCGTTACTTTTTTGTGATATTAAATAGCCGTCAATAGAATGATAATATTTACCTTTAAACTCTCTTGAATAAATGTTTACGCTTACATCTACCTCTCCACCTTCCTTTAAATCTCTTAGCTGCTTGATCTTATCGCCAAAAAATCCTATTACTACTTCTTTGTTATAATCACCCTTTTGTTCTACAAGTATAGATTGTCTTTGCCATTCTTTACCAGCTTTAGATACTCCACTTTCAATATCTAGTTTCTTAATTAGTTTTCCTTTAATTGTCATTTTTATTTATTATTTTAGTTATTACTCTTTTTAAAATCCTCTGCTTCATCTTCAGCAAACACTCCTAGCTCATAGAAACCTGTAAGTTTCAGGACTGCTCGGCTCATAGCTCTTTTCTCTGCCATTTCTAAGACATACCATGTATTACAATTACCATTTTTAAAATCTCCTTTTAAAGCAGAGCCAAATGTTTCAATAGTACAACCTTCTTTTGTAGCTGTTGCTTTAACTCCTGCAAAATTAGGTTCTGATTTTACTACTTCAAAATATATAGTAATGTTTTCAATAGCTTGTATTTTTTCAATACCACTTCGGGTGATAATAATGTAGTGTCCACCTTGATGTTTAAAGACATCATCTTTTGTGAGATTATACTTTATGTATTTCTCTTTTAGTGCTTCTGTTTTCATATTTTCTTTTTTAATTAATAATTGTGCTAAAAATACAAAATTTATTTATCTTGTATGTATTTAGTTAATTGTTCTTTAATATATTTTAAATGTTCAGTATCAATCCATTCTAAAAAATTATAGCTATCAAAACAGATTTGAAAGTCCTTTCCACATTCATCTATTCCTCTTAAATAAATTTCATTTTTATATACTTGGAATGAATTAATTTTTTTCATAGCTTTAACTATTAGTTCTTGCTCCTGTTCTAGTTCAGGCATCTCCACAAATTTATCTTCTAGTTCTTTTCTTGTTGGTTCTTCTAAAGGTATTGGTATCATATTAAATTAATTATTATTGGTTGATTATTATTAGTTTTATAGTGCATTCTCCAGCTTGGCTTTAAATCAATATCCCAACTGTCTTGTTGTTGCCATCCATAAGTTTTTAGCATTTCACAAAACTTATTATAGATTTGTAATTCAGTACCCACAACAACAACTGATCGCCTATTGTATTTAAGGTCATTATTTGCATAACCACAAATAGTTGGTAGTATAACAGGCACATATTGAGGTTTTAATAACCATTCTTCAGCTATGACTTTAGTATTGTCTAATGGCTTTCCTGTAACCCAAGATATCTTAGGTTTATTATAATCTACATAAGTAGAATATTCTAGGTAGTCTGCATCTTCTATTGTCATATTAGTAATTTAAATGTATATGTAATAATACTGACCCTAATGACAATGCAAATAAACCTATGCAAGTTAAATAGAATTTAGTGTTACTGATTTCTTTACTTGTATCTACTATCTGATACTTAGTGTAATCATTTTTAAAGAAGAAGTCTGCTGCTTCTTTTGCGTTTAACTCAAATGAGTGTCCGTGTTTAATGTTTTTAATTTTCATTTTCTTGATTTTTAATTATGGTACAAACATACAACAAATATTTGAATTAACAACATTATAAACAGAATTATTTACAAAGTTATTAACAATTTAGCTGTTAATAAGAAAATTAAAGAGAGATAAGAAGTATAATTACTATGATTAGTATATACATTATAAAGATACGTGTAGATTGATTTAAACGCATTATAAAGGCATTAAAAGATTAATAGGTAGTGTACCGTTATTAAGAATTACCGCAGCCCCAATTGCTTGTCGTTTGAAGTTTCTAGCATAAGCTGCTGCGTAGGTGTCTGCATTAACACCGCAACCTACCTGCATTCCAAATACTCTAAAGCGTTTTCCAACGAACCATTTGCAATATGCTTCAGTATGAGTATGTCCGCAAACGCTAGACATTAAATTGTTTTTTGCTTTGGTTTGAGCTTGACCACCCTCTCCGTGTTCGTAAAGGACATCATCATATACTACTGATTCCACCCAATTCCAATTAGGAGTTTTTAAAACTTCATTATAAGTTTTTATCCAAGCAGCAGGAATACCGCCTGTCATAGCTTTTCTAGCAGCCATTCTATCATGATTTCCAATACATACATCCGCATACTCAAAAGCATCATACCATTTAGCAACCTTTTCAATAGTTTTTTCAAGCTCTAAACCTGCCGACATTCCATCAGGATCAGGTTCATGGTAGCTAAACGCATGATTATCAAGGATATCCCCAATGAAGATTACTTGATTACAATTAAAAGTTTCGTATTGTTCTTGACACCATTCAAGGTAGCCATCAAGGCAGAATGGTTCATGAAGGTCACCGATAACTAGGACATTCCTAGCTTCGGTTTCCCTCATTTTTTCTAATGCCACAATTTCGTGTGGCTTTAATCTGTAACGATTATTTTTTGTTGATGTCTGCAACTCCTTGTCCTAGAATTAAAACTAAGAATGTTTGCCATACAGTTTCAGCAACATCTGCACCCCATCCAAAGTGTGCCATTAACCACGGAGTAACAATTCCTGTTACTGCATAGATGAACTTCTTGCTGTGTAGTATTTGTCCTAAAACTACGTTTGATAACCAATTTTTCATTTTATTTATTTTTTAAATTAATATTAAAGTTTATAAGATAGTCCTATATTAAAAGAACCTTCATCATCTTTTCTTGTATAGTTTGGCTCTACATAAAGATCATTCCAAACTTTAACAGACATTCCCATTCCTAAAGTCATGTTGTCTGCTGCATCTTCAGTAGGCATTTGAACTGATAAATATAGATTATCCTTTAAGTTGTATCTACCCATGAAATCATAGTCATCACCATTCTGTTGAAGTCCTACCATTACGTCATCATTTAATTGATAACCTACACCTAAGTTAGAGGTGAAGTTATCCATACTCCAACTAGCACCTTCTTCAGGCATAGTTACATTACTCATTACGCTGAATTGTGCTGAAGCACTTAAACAGAATAATGCTACCATTGTTGTTAAAATTGTTTTTTTCATTTTATTTATTTTTGATTATTAAATTAATATTTTCGCCGCCCAAGTTAAGTATTTCTTTGACTATTAAATCCATAGCTAATCTTGAGTTATTAACACGGTCTTGTTCACGATTCTGTCCTACCAAAATACAACCCCTCGTGTCTTTGGCTGTATTCCCTCTGTGAAATAAGATATAAGAACGACTTGGAACTTCTTGGACTAATAAATGTAAATAGTCTCTTGTTGCGGATTCTCTTGCTAGTCTTAATCTTACTTTGTATTGTCCTGCGGGTATGCAGGATATGTTTCTTTCATTATTAATATAAGGATTTTCTAAAGTATCACAAAAGAACTCACCGTTGATAAACAACTTACCAATAGTGGAGTTTTCGGTGAATGTATCTCGGATAATAAGTAAATTTATATTACTCAAAATAGGTTTTGTAGATTTTAACTCCCTTAATTTCTTGCACAAATTCATGACGAACTTTAACAGGGTTTTCATCTTTTTTTTGATATTTAGGATTTTTACTATTAAGCTTTCTCTTTTTCATATTTAGAAAATTTATATATTGTAAATATTATTGCTAGTATAAGAGAAACGAATGTTAAAATTTCGTTGCAATCTGTTATACTGAATCCAATAGCTGAACCGTTAGCTACTCCTACTTGTATTGTGTCTCTTAGGTTTGTCATTATTATTATGTTTAGGCTTTTTATCCAAGTAGGATTTTAGCTTAGTTATATTTATTGTTTTTGGCTTGTAGTATTTCTTCATTATGTTAAATCAGGAGTTAAAAAGTTCCTTAAAGTTAATTTCGTACCCTGACCACTAGGTCTTTCAAGATTCATCCCGTTGTAATAGGCATTTGTGTCAGGCGTGACATCTGCACCGCTTGAAGTGCTGTATTCAGGGAAACTACTTGTATTATTAATAACATAGTCTATCATTCGTTCCGTGTAATACTCAGCAGTATTTCTAACCTCCTCTCTAAGATGTTGTGCTTCTTCCGTTGATAAAGCTGTTCCCGTTTCTGAACTTTTAGAATAAATATTCCCGTTCTCTATTTTGAAACGCAGGAATGGAACGGCATGGTAAAACGCCCAATTCGGAAGCATATCGCCAATGTAATCATCTACTAAAGTCTTGTATGCTTCATTACCTACATTGCCTAATGTACCTGCTGTAATTAAGTCTTTTAATTTCTGCGTAAGGTCAGTACCAAGTTTTGTTTCAACATAAAGCTTTTGTGCCTGTCTTACATACGGAAGTAATAGGTTAACGTCTACATTGAGATTGATTGCCGTTGAATCTTTTAGTTTTTCTTCTGATATAAATAATACATATGCCATAATTATCTTGGGTTTAAAAATCCGTTATTCTTCATTCTTTTTGGGGCTTTGGCTACTAAGCCGCTATTTCTTCTTAATGTAAATCCTTCGCTTATTGCTTTTGCATCTGATATAATTTGACTATCATTAATATTAGACTTAGCATTTCTAAGTGATGTCTTATACACAATTCTACTGAAGTAATGATGACAATTACCACCGCCTTTGTAGAGCCAAATTGAGTAAGTTGCTGCGCCTCTTGGTCCCCATCCTCTATTGACAGGTTTGTTTGTTAATTGTAACAAATCTTCTTTACGATATTTCTTGTTAGCTCTAGTCATTAATTTGCAAAATTCTCTTGTTTCACCTTCTTGACTTAAAGCAGTGTCTTTAGTATAAACATATCTTACTTTATAATAATCGTTATAATCTTTATTAACCCCATCTTGTACACTTCTTGCATTAGGTCTAGCAGTCCCTGTTGATGCTAATTCTGTTTTCCCTTCAACTAATTTATTTAATTCAGCTTCAAAATCAAAATCTTCGTGTTCATCATTTACATTTTCTTCATCTACTATTTCCCATTCTTCAGGGACATCTTCGCCAAATTCTTCAATAAAAGCTTCTAGTTCTAAAAAATTATTATCTGAAAAATCTAAAGTTTCATCTACTGTTTCTTCATCTCCTAACGGTTCAAGCCCTAACTCCTCACGGATTTCGTCAGTTGTCATAACCTCTCTAATTGTTTTAGAATCAAATTGAACTGTAATAGGTTTTAACTGAATAAACTCAACAGGTAAATCCATATTGTTTACTGAGAATATAGTTTGTAAAGTATCTAAGATATTTAATTGGAATGGGCGAATTACGGTATTTAAATAAAAATTTGCAGCGTTTATAAGCTCGTCTGTATTTGAACTGAAGCCATTGGTACTATCAATACCCATAAGTGTCTTAGAAGTCACCCTATGCCCTGTGAGGATGTTTTGTACTAAAAGTTCTTGGAGTGCCAAGTATTGTTTGTCCGCATCTGATACGCTAATAGGCGTTATTTCAGGTGTTCTAGTTTTATCATCTGAGAATGTTAAAATGAACTTTCCTGAATTACTAGCTCCTGTAAATTTATCTGTAAGACTTTGCTCTATTTGAAATCTCTCCTCTTGCGTAGGAACACCATTAGCAAAAGATATGAAGTAAGAACCACTAAATCCATTTTGTATATTATTTAAGTGAAATTCCGCTACCCGTTGATCTACTAAAGCCCAATTATTTGCAGCTATGTAATCAGGTGTATGATAAACGTCCATATTAGGACTATATAAACCTGAATAAAGTAATTGACTTCCTGCTGTTCTATCTTTATCATTAAAAGCAGCGATTGGATAAGGTTTGTTTGTTCTTGTATTAGACCAATCAGCACAAATAAAATAAGTATCTACTTGTCCTAGTTCATTTGGTCTCCCTGCTCTTACTCGTTCCACAGGTACGTGATAGACCTCAGCGATTTCTGTTCTTTCGCGATTCCACACAATGTGTAAAGCGTAAGCTCCCTGAAGTTTAAAGTCAAAAGCTACTTTCTTTATTACTTGATGTAAAGACTCTTTACTATTTGCGTGTCTTAAAAACTTTTTAAGTTTAACATACGTTTCTAAATTTACATCATCATCATAGCAAATTAAATCTTCTCCTGCTATCATTTCAGCCGTAGCATTAATAATGGCACTATGGGTAGATGAATTATAGTATAAATCAATTAAGAACTGAGGATAAAGGTTTTTCCAATTTTCCGTACCGTATTCAATATAATCTCTGCCACGAATTTCTGTTATAACAGGTGCAGTTGATGTTTCTAAATTGATTGATAAAATATTTTCCATATTTAATTTTTTATTGTCCGTAATATATGTAATTCGTTCCTGACGGTTCTTGTCGTTGAGTATATTGAACTTGCTCAGTTCCGTCTTTCTCTGCTAAATACATTTTACCCTTAGTTACTAATCCTTGAACTATCCCCTTATTTGCTGCGGCAGGTGCTAATACATCATCTTCTGTTGCAGGTGCATATCCTAAGCTTACTGTTACTGTTCCTGTCCAACTAACCTCATAAGCTTCATATTTCCAATATCCCGCAGGGAATAGCTTTGTTGCACCTGTATAGATATTAGGGGTTACATTATATAACATAGGAATGTAAGTATATCTATTATAAATTGTTTCGGCTGCACCATAAGCATAATGAACCGAACCATCCATGTCATTTGTAAACTTCATCAAGTGGCGAATTTGAGTTGAAGCTACTGAAGTATTAATCCTATTATCTTCAGTTTGTATATATATAGTAATACCTGTTTCGGTTGTAGCTTGTATCATAATGTCTTAGTCTTACTATATAATAGAAAAGTAGTGTTTTTATTTGTATTAATTAAAGAAAAAGGTGACCGAAGCCACCTTAATCTATTAATAAGCGTTAGGTTTCCCTAGATACGGACAAGCCGCAACACCCTTATCAATACTGTAAGAAAAAGGTGAGCCGAAACTCACCCTAATCAAGAAAATATGAAAACACTTAAAAGTGAAAGTATTTTTATTATGAAGTCGTTATAGAAACATTCGTAAAAGCTGAATTGTCAAATGGATTGGTTGTGTAATCCGCAACCATTGCGAAGGGGTCTGCTTCCATTCCGTCAAACGTAAGTGTGTAACCGTTTTTATCTCCCCAAGCTGCACCAGTATCCATAGTTCCTGCATTAAGTTCCATTCCGTTAGTTATTCCTAAACCAATGATTACATCATGCCCATTAGCTAATTGTTGGTTTAATTGAGCAAAAACAACCAATTTACTTGCTCCTAAAAGCTTGATTTGGTTTTGGTCCTCTTTCGTAAGTCTGTTGAATAATACTTGAGCTGTTGGAGTATAGTAAATAGTTCCGTTTTCACGACTACCAACTATTGTGTCAGTAACTGAAGCTACACCTAAAGGCATAGCATATCTATATAATCCAGTTCCTGCTCCCATTTCAATATCCGTAATTTCACCTGAAGCTGCTACGATTCCTACTGTTTCAATTGGAGCAGTAAATTGGTCATAAACTCCAAAGTAAATAAACTTTACACCACCTGAAATTCGGTTACAATCAAGTCCTCTACCTT
>VTLG01017293.1_pt1 | contig 10157 bp, 16 predicted proteins | sample 4694571 | NCBI WGS metagenome assembly VTLG01 (sample SAMN12604809, study PRJNA352737) | marine metagenome | biome: ENVO:00000447; feature: ENVO:00000209|ENVO:00000569|ENVO:01000036; material: ENVO:00002151; isolation source: viral sequences binned using virsorter ... | reverse complement strand
CACGAAAGGGGGGTTTACAAACCTCTTGAAATGTGGTATAATGACCATACAGATACAAAAATTCAATAAGGAGTTATAATGGATCGAATCGAAATAATCAAAAAAGCCGCAATGAAACTTGAGGCTAAAAAACTTGGCTTGACCTTCGAGCAATATGAAGGAAAGCTAATCTGCGATAAGCTCGATGCTCGCAAAGCAGCAGCAAAGGCAGCTGAAAAAGCTCGCAAAAAAGAAGAGCGCAAAGTTGCTAAGGACCTAACCGGTCAAGTTAAAAAAGCTGGACATCTTGCAAAAGGTGGTTTAGATTTTAATCGTCCAGAGAATATGTATTACTCTGATAAAGATACAGAAAAATTCCTCGCGGATAGTTCTATAATGGACGCATATAATGCTAACAGATCAGCTGATGGAGATTATTAAATGTTCGTAGCTAATTTTACAATAAACAGTAGATCAAAAAATCTAGGGATAAAGGTCTCATTGTTAGATTTTTTGATTTATAAAATCGCTCCAGACTTTTTTATGGAGAGGTTTAATAAAAGATTTACAAACGATTTTTCTAAATTCAATTTTGAAGGAGTTAATTATTATGGAAAAAAATGAAATAAGATTTGAACCTTGTGATGATGGAACCGCTGGTGGTTCTCTTCAAGGCTCAATAACCGCATCTTTCTACGAGCTAGAACAGATGTTTGGTACACCTGCCTTTGAAGGTAAAGGTGATAAAATCACTACAGAATTTGTAGTTGATTTCGAATACTATGATGCTTGGGGTGACCTTGAAACAGGAACCTTTAGTCTTTATGACTGGCATTATGCTAGAAACTTTAATGATGATTCAGAAGAAATCACATGGAATGTTGGAGGTCCTTATTATACCTGCGGCGTTGCAGCTGATTTTGCTCTAAAGATTTTTAGAGAAACTGATGTTAGATATGGAGATGAAGAGGCTTGTTTAGCTGATTACAACTTCAATCTAGAAGATGTTGGCGAAGTATCTGCATGAACTATTTAGAACAACCGGGCCACGCTCTCCCCAACAGCGTATCTGTTGGTGAGCCCCTGCAGGGGACCGAGAGAACCGTGAGCAGCCAGTTGGAGACCCCCATCGCGTTGGGGGTCTTTTATGTATTATGAATAATATTTCTCGAGCTTTAGATCAAAAGATGAAGGAAGGACAACCAACCCTTGAAGTCCAAACCCATTCGAATGGAGGTATACAAAAGCTATACAAATTTCGAAATGGTATGGGCGCGAGCGTAGTTATGTTTCCTGGATCATATGGATTTGAAAAGGGATTATGGGAACTAGCAGTTCTTGATCCTTGGGGAAATATTACTTATGATACACCTATCACCAGTGATGTGATCGGATATCTAGATGAGAATATGGTAAATATAATATTAGAGAGGATAAAAAAACTATGACACTATTTAATAGGAGAGTCTTTGCAGTTAAAGAAGCAATGAGAAGAGCTCAAAATCCTGAGTTTCAAAAATTATGGGAAAACATTTTAGAAAAACTTGTCAGAAATGAACAAGCAAGACGTAATGAGAGACCTAAGCTATGACTCAATACGATGATGTAGTAGAACAGCAACGCATTAAAGCAGCTGCTGAAGAATGGGGTAAAAAAATTAATAATATCCACGTTTTTAATTCTGATAATACCAATGTATGGTATGATGAGAGAGAAGGAGATGGACGAGTAATTGATACTTTGTTTAATTCCGGACTCATTAAAAGAGAGATAAGTTCTACTGGGAAAACAATTTATATAGGTAAGAGAGCAAGAGGTGAAACTCTTATCGATCGCTTTAGGCGATATAGGGGAAATTAAAACGCCTATATGGCGTTTTGACCGGTCCCACCTACCCTAACTCCTTATCAAAGGGCGGGACCGGTATTTTATTTTATAGATAATTTTATGTGGAACTTTTTAACAAATTTAATTAAATATTCAGTATACCTAATTCTAGGAATATTTGGGCTTGGTATACTAATGATATTTATAGTAAGTACTGTAGTTTAGTGGCAAAGAAAAGAATAAAATCACTTGATGAATTTTACATGGGTAAAGAACCTTTATGGGATGAGAAAAATCCTTGTCCACCGTTCGGTGCTAAAGGTAGAAGTGATGCATGGATGACAGGATCTCGTTGGTATGATTATTTTTATAAATCAAAAGATCACATACCAATAGTTCTTAAATATGCTGAAGAAGAATTAGGTTACTCAAAAAAAGATGTAGCTACACTTAAAAAATTACCAGCTTGGAAATTAGGAATTCATTGCGGTAGTTGGATTCGTTTATTCTATAGAGGTTGGATATATGAAGACAAATATGTAGAAAGAATGAAAGTCAAAATTGCCGACTATTTAGTAGAAGCTAAAGCATTAGAAAAAGTATTAGACGAACAAAAAGAAAAAGAACCTAAAAAACGAGTTATAAGCATTTATGAAAGAACTCGTAGAAAGGTATCTACTACTATAGCAGCTGACTGGGATGAAATGGTTGTTGATAAATGGATAGAAGGTGAATTTGATAAAAAGAAAGTTAAGTTCCCAGTATATAGTTTAATGCAAGTTCATAGTTTAAAAGGATCTGCAATTAATATGTTTCGTGATATAGTAATGGATGAATATGAAACTATTAAAGCAGCCTATGAAAAGACAGATGATCAATGCGTAGAAGCATATGCACATATTAAGAAAGGTGATAAAAGAAAAATGATCGATCTTATGGATAGTGTTCTTGAAGATTTAGAACGATACCGTGAAGCACAAAAAGCTAGAAGAACTACCAGAGCAAAGAAAATATATAGTGCAACTGATCAAGTTAGGAATTTAAAATATATGGTAGAAGATACAGATGCTAAGCTTCATTCTATTAATCCTTCTCTTATCCCTAAAGCAAATGTTTTATGGATGTATAATACTAAGAGTAGGAAACTTACAGAATTTAAGACTGAATCCATAGGTGGATTTGAAGTTAGAGGATCAACTCTATATAAATGGGATGAGGGCAGAATTGCAACTCTGAGAAAACCAGATGAAATTATACCTCAAATACTTAAAAGAACTCCATTACAAATAGATAAGATATGGAAAGCTTTAACTACCAAAATTGGTAAACCCACAGGAAGAATAAATAAAGATACAATTTTATTACGAGTAGAATGATTGAAGAATTAGAACATAAGATAATGACTAAGAAGAGATTCACTAAAGCTGTTGAAGTTTTAGTTTCTCAAAAGAAAATGAGCTACTTAGATGCAATGACTTACATTATAGAAGAAAGAGGAATGGATTATATGAATATAAAGAAACTCCTTTCTCCTGCATTAAAAGAAAAACTTACTCAAGAAGCTCAAGGATTAAACTTAGTTAAAGGCAAAAAGAAAAATAGTTTACCAGTATGAATTCGAATATAGAAATTCAGCTACAATGGGCTATGTTTAACTTTGATATAGCGGTAGTTATTTTATTTTTAATAATATCACTATTTTGGAAAGAGCAAAGATTAGGCCTTATTGTAGGTGCTATGATTTATTTATTTTTTACATTACTGTGGCATATACCTATAGATTGGAGTAACTTATATTGATAGATCCATTTGACAGCTACAAATTATATAATGCTTTAAAGCTTCATTTTGAAAATGATACATATGATGCTATTAAATATAATTTTAAAACAACAGTAAATCCTCAATCATTCTTTAATAGAAAGGATAAATATTATTTTGCTAAGATAGCTAAGGCATATCCAAAAGAATTAAAAGAATATTATGTATCACAATTTATTAATGATGCAAAATATGTAGGAGATATGATGGATCCTACAGCCAAGAAAAACTATGTTGAATATAAAAGAGTACATGAATCGATACATCGTGTGTTCGAAAAAGATATAAATACTCTTGGTAACAATAAAGAATTTGATGATCTTTTGGTGGTGAACAATATAAACACACCTCCAGAGATTATTAGAAGATGGATGGAGGAAGACATAACGCTGGAAACAGTAGTCATCCTCGATCAATTGACCAACTTTGTTGAGAAAGAAGGGAGTAAGATAACCGAAACTTTGTTTTGGCCTGATACTTCTAGAAAGATCAAGAAATATGGTCCATTCGTAAACTTCAAAAAAGATAAATGTTTAAATATTATCAAAAAGGGGTTTACAAAACCACAATAATGTGGTATAATAAGAGTCTATATTATGGGAAAAGTGGATAATTCAGTAAATACAATGCAATACGGAGAAATATAATGTCATTTGCAAATTTAAAGAGCTCGCGAGGCTCGTCTATCGACAATCTCGTAAAAGCAGCGGAAGCTGTTTCAACAAAATCAGAAACTAAATCATATGTTGATGAACGTTTCTGGAAACCCACCCAAGATAAAGCTGGCAACGGATACGCTGTTATTCGTTTCTTGCCTGCTAAAGAGGGTGAGGATCTACCTTGGGTTCGTTACTGGGATCATGGCTTTAAAGGCCCAACTGGTCTCTGGTATATCGAGAATTCTTTAACTTCAATTAATCAACCAGATCCATTATCAGAAGCTAATACGCTTCTTTGGAATACTGGTCGTGAAGAAGATAAAGCTCTTGCTCGTGAACGTAAACGTAGATTACATTATGTGTCAAATATCCAAGTGATATCTGATTCTGCTAATCCAAACTCAGAAGGGAAAGTATTCCTTTATAGGTTTGGTAAGAAAATCTTTGACAAAATCATGGATGCAATGCAACCAGCATTCTCAGATGAAGTACCGGTTAATCCGTTCGACTTCTGGGAAGGTGCCGATTTTAAACTTAAAATCAGAAAGGTAGATGGTTGGACAAACTATGATGCTTCAGAATTCTCTCCTTCGACTCCTTTGTCGGAAGATGATTCTGTTTTAGAAGAAGTATATAAGAAAGAATATGCTTTGTCAGAGTTTACTTCTCCTGAGAACTACAAATCATATGATGAGCTTAAAGCTAAATTGAATCGAGTTCTTGGGGTTGATGCTGGTATTACAGCTGCAGCAACTGCACCTGCTACTGCCACATCTAATGTAACTATGAATTCAGTACCTGAAGTACAACCTGAATCTTCTTCTGAAGAAGATGATACTTTGAGTTATTTTGCTAAACTAGCAAACGAATCATAGTACACGGGTTTAGTATACTCTATCGTAGTCAATTCTAAACTTTAAAAGGGGTTCGTGACCGTAAATCCGAATCCCTTTTTCTTAGGAATTGGAAACGTATATATAAAGTGATAGCCTGAGAAAAGGAACACACCAAATCTTATTATCCAATCTTTAAAGAATTACCCGTATCAGATGAACCTGGTGCCGAATGTATAGAAGCTAAATTAGTGACGCTTGTGCTAGTAGTTAAACTTGTTGGTGCGAAAGTAGATTGATCAATTGAAGTAGGTCCGCCCACGCCCGCTAAAGCAGGATTACCAGCAGCAACTAATTCTAAACCAGTAGTCTGTATTGGAGCAAATAAGGATTTTAATAGATTAATTTCTTCAGTAACTCTATCTATTCCTTCTATATTAAGTAATCCCTTAATTTCTGTATTGAATCCCCATTTAGGTATTTCACCTCCTTCTAAAGCTAATTCAAATATTTCGGTAGCTCCTAAAAGATCCTTAGCCATTTGTTCCGTATTCATATCAAATGTTATATCACCTAATGATTGGAAATCAGTTAAAACATCTTTAAATCTATGTAAAGAATCAACTCCTTGATCAATCCTATCAGCATTATTTGCTAAAGTAAGTGCTTGTTCTACTGGACCTTCTTTACCTGAAAAGAATTGTACAACAGCTTGACCGGCCTGACCTAATGCTGAAATAAATGTACCAGCACCAAAGGCAGCTAAACCTTTACTTAATTCTACTAATATGCTAGTTGTATTTTTGGTTTTTTCTAATGTTGCTCCAGGTAAATCACCAATAGTTAATAGTGTTGCTACTTCCTTTTTAATATCTTCTGCAAAGTTAGGACCTTGAGTCCAGGTCAACATATCAGCTGCTCCAGAAGCACCTTTACCTGCAGAAAATGCTACTAATCCTGCAGCTAATCCACCCATAACAGCTCCGAATTTAGCTGTATCCCAACCTATTCCTTCTATTTGTGATATGGATAATAGTGTTTCTACTTCTGCTTTAATATCTTTTGCAAAATTTTCACCTTGGAACAATGTAATTGCATCACCAACGCCGGATCCAGCTTTACCAATTGCAAATGCTACTAAACCTAATCCAAGACCTGTCATTGCAAGGAAGAATGCACCGCTTTCTCCCATAAGATTTTTAGCACCACCCAGCTCTTTTGAAATAGATAATAATGTTACAACATCTTTCTTTATCTTTTCTGCCCAGTCTCCTTCTTTTGTAAACATCTCTACACCGGACGAAAGTCCTGAGGCAACTGCTGAAGCCCCTTGGCCAATAGCAAAAGCTGTTAATCCAAGACCTAAACCAGCCATTGCAAGGAAGAATGCACCACCATCTTTAAGCATTTCACCAGCACCACCTACTTCATCTGATATACTTAAAAGGGTTATAACATTATCTTTAACATCATCAGTCCATTTCTTTCCTGTAAATTTTTCTACTACTGGACTTAAAGCTGACGCGCCCATAGTCGCGGCTGAACCTATTGCAAATGCTGCTAATCCAAGGCCTAAACCAAGCATTGTTAAGAAGAATTTACTTCCTTCTCCTATAAATGAATCTCCATCTCCTTCAACTAGATCACTAATACTTAATAGATTTGCAACATTTTCTTTTATTTTTTCAGAATCTATATCATCTAATACATTTAATAGATAAGCTCCTGCTCCTATAACAGCTGCAGCTCCAACTCCAGCAGCTCCAATACCTATACCTAAGCCACCCATCATCTTGCCCATACCACCCATTAGACCTTGAGCTAATTTTCCGGATTCTTTTGATCCTTCTTTAGCTAAAGCTTCTGGTTGTCCTTTTAGAGAATCTCTTATATCCTCAAAGATGGTTTTCATATCATCGGATTTTTCTTCCTCTTTAAGGCCTTCAACTGATTCTCCTTCTAGCTTTTCCTCTTCATTTTCAAGTTGAGCACCGAAGGTTTGATTAAGAGCTTTTTGATTTTCTAACTGCGCAGCAGTCATATTCTTCATTTCAAGAAGATGTCTACGAACATTAATCGTATCTCTTCCTAGGGAATCGCCAAGGTTCTCTGATTGTTTAATCAGAGTTTCTTTTATTTCAGATAGTAATTCTTTTTGAGTACTACCCGAGACTGGGTCAGGCTTTGATTTACCTGTTTTACCTCTTTGACTTTCAGCATCTGTTTTATCGTCAGCCATTTATTTTCCTATTTTTTGATTGATATATCTGCCGCATGATCTTTTGCTGCGCTGTTAACATACAATCCAAACCATGCTGCTCCTGCACCTACCAATATTGATAGTAACCCAGATTGCTCCATTGTTGGAGCTTCTAGATCTAAGAACCACATTACTACATAATAAATTAAAAATATATAAACACTTAAGAATGCTCTTGGCCATATACGCCAAGAATCGATCATTTTAGATAAGTAAATCCATTTTTGCCATGGATTAACATCATGTATATCTTCTAATTCTCTTATTCTATCTTTAAGTGCTCCGTTTTCAGCAAGCATTTCCATGAACTTATTTAAGTCCATCTCAACTTCATTCCGGCTCATATCACCATGAAATCTATCGTGTTCTGCCATTACTTATTCCTCTGTTTTTCCAGTTCTTCCTCTATATGATCTCTTAACATTGTAACGTAAACATCGCGCTCCCACGGTATCATGTTTTCCAATTCATTCAAACTATACTTGTGATGTTGTACCAACGCAAAGTTAGTTTGATAATGATTCATGATGCTCTCATGTGAGAGGCCTACGTAAAAAAACTTTGGAGCCCTCTCAGTTCATATGAACTTTCGTGCTCACATTTTTCACAATTAAATCTTAAGTCGTATTCTAATACCGGAGTATTTTGAAAGAAACTACTTATCAATTTAAATTGATCAGAAGTTAAATTATCAACAAAGTCTTGAACTTCTTTAATATTTTCTTTTTTACAATCGTAAATATTTTCATTATCAAAAATAGTATTAATACATGATGTTACAACATTCATTAAAGTATCTAATGAATCCAAATCACCTTCCATATCATTTAATAAATCAATGGTTGGGTATCTCATAGTTACGCCAACATCATCTGAAAGCTTAATTATTGAGTCATCTGGATTATAATCCTTTAATTGAATATCTTTAATATCGATCTCAACAGCATTAGGATGCTCACATCCCTCAGCTTGGCATTTAGTTTGTAATTGAATCTTTTCTCCAACTGAGATTCCTCTCAATTCTAAGAAAAGTTTTTCAATATCAAACCCTGCAAGAGAATCAATATTAATTTCACCTTCAATGCAATTATTTATTAAATTTCTTATTGCTAATGCTATTTGTTTGGGATCCTGAGATTCCATAGCTAACAATAAAATCTTTTCTTCCTTAACTAAATAAGGTCTCATAATGTATTCCTCTCCCGTCGACGGAATAGTCACCGGATAACGAGGCACATCAAGTTTTGGTAAAGCCATAATTTTATTCTCCAATTATTATGAAATTAAATTTTGAATCGCTCTTAGCCCACCGCCAAGAGTCGATGTTATCGCATTCTCTGGTACCCATTTATCATAGGACCAGCTAACCGTTAACTCCTGCATAGTATTTTCACTACTATGATCCAGGCCAAGACCTCCTACAGAAGTAGGAAATGCATTTCGCAATCTTACTCCATAAACAGGTCTATTTTCTTTATTCAACTGCTGTATAGTTACATCAGTACTGAATTCATCTTTAAATCCGACGTGATAATTTTCTCTGTCGAATATAGCGTCTAACCAGCCATCGAACATTGTCTTAATATACATGTCGCTGGTAACGTAAAAAACTGTAGATAAATCTTCTTGTGTTGCTGCATTAGGCATTTTTCTTGTTTCTTTATGTGCTTGATAATCCAGAGTTGCTATTTGTTGCCCTGGTAAAGAAGCAGATTTACACAATAAAGTTATATCTCTTGGATCATTAATTAAGCTTTTTGCACTGAATGATCCGGATATTAAACTTCCTATTAAATTAGTAGGGTTTAAATTTATAAGAGAAATTTGTGGAGGAGTAAAGATTATATTAAATCTATTTGCTGGTACTAATCCACCATGTTTAGATATACTTGCTTTTAAATCTTCTATTGAGCTAGCCATCTTTATGCTCTTCCACGTGTGTATCGAATTCTTCTTGAAGTTGATCAACTTCTTCTTGTAGATATTCAATGTTTAAATCTTGTACTGCATCATCAGGTAAAGCACCTAACTCACCTCGAGGCCATTTGATTCTAAATTCAGAATTCATTTCTACAGCATCTTGCATTCGAATTGTGTCTAATTTTAGAGTAGCAAGTTGAGCAGTAAGAGTAAAATAAACACCAGCAATAGTTAATATAACAGTAATTATACCTACCAATGTTTTTACGTCTAAGGTTACTTGACTTTTTTCTGTGATAATTTGTTTTTCATCTGCCATTTTATTTTCCGTATATAGATTTTCTAGAATATCTCCAAACAGTATCTCGAGATACTTTTGCAAATTCATCTACTGGTAAAAATACCGCAATTTCCCATTCTGTCATTGGTACTCTATTAATTTTAGATTTAACATGATTCATAAGATAATGTTTGAAACAAGGTTTAAATTCTTTATATTTACTAGCACCTTTTAATAAGTTATATCTTAGTCTTGTTAGCCTAGTAGTATCTACTAATTTTGCAGGAGCTAATCCCATTAATTCATCTAGAAATAAAGCTCTTACCCCTGGAGAAAGATAATGCAAATTCAATGCATGAAATCCTCCTGGTGCAGGTTGTACCATTATTGACATAGGGAATTTATCATAATATGGTAACTCAGCCTTTAATTTAGGATCATAAACATACATACACATATCACCTATTTTAGGTTCGGTACGTACTTTAAGTTGATCATCAGCCATTATTTTAGCTCTAGATACATTCCCGAGCTCACGTACGCGCGCCTGAAACCAAGCCCTAGATTTTTTAGTTCTA
>VTLG01014368.1_pt1 | contig 10157 bp, 8 predicted proteins | sample 4694571 | NCBI WGS metagenome assembly VTLG01 (sample SAMN12604809, study PRJNA352737) | marine metagenome | biome: ENVO:00000447; feature: ENVO:00000209|ENVO:00000569|ENVO:01000036; material: ENVO:00002151; isolation source: viral sequences binned using virsorter ... | reverse complement strand
ACGCCAAACAAGACCTTCCATAGCTGCTATACTATTATCATACGCTACTTCTACCTTTCTGGAAAACGTTATATTTAGATCACTAGGCTTGGTGTCAGGATCTACAGAACTCAATAAGTCACGTATACTGCTGGGAGATAATCTTTGTGACAAAGCGTTTGGATCAATTTCTATAGGTTCTAATCGTTCCCAGTTTTGATCATCAGCGTGAAGAGTATTTAATCTATTTATTTCTTTATTAATTTCATCTAAAGCATTTTTATCATCGACGGCGTATAATAATATCGTATCACGAGAAAAATCGCCAGTTGTGCTTACATTCTCTCTTATATTAGTAATTTGATTCAAATTTAGCTGTACTGATCCATCTTGATTTCTCTGAGTATGTAAAGCACGCTCAAACTCCGCTTTACTTGTGTATAGCTCTCTGCCTGTGACATCTCTAATCCGGCTAGGCAGTACTTTATCTGCGTCTCCATTAGCATCAAGGATCCATGTTTCAGGATCCTGACGGTTTCCGAAATAGCGTTCGTAATCTAAACCTGGATACTCTGCTTTATGCCTCTCTGATAAATCAGTACGTACAAGAGCTTTTATGTCCACTGCATTACCAGTTTCCTGTATACTGTTAAATATACCTGCCACTCTACGAGCCTCTTCTTCGAATATCTCACCAGCATCCCAACTACCGTCACCTAATTCTATAAGCCTTAGCTGAGTATTATAAAGTGCAACATTATACAGCTCTTCTGTTAGGACTATATGTCCTGGTCCGATGTTTGTGGTATACGAGAAGACAGTAGTCTCTATTATTTCCTGACCATTAGCAAGATTAACAGGATCGATATTCCCCGGAGTTATCACTAAATCAGTACCAGTCGCTTCCTTCCAAGCTTTAGATAAGAAAGCGTTGTCTGGAGGTAACCCAAGATTTATTAAATGGTCTCTGGTCATCATACTACTACCAGCAGCAGTGTTGATTTCTCCGCTATGGAGTATACTGGTAATATGAGTTTCTAACTCTTCTTGGGTCTGATATGCTGTCATTCCCCTTACAATACTAAGGAAATCGTTCCTGTTAACACCTTTTGCATCTGCTTGTGATATAAAACTCTCTTGTACATCTACAGGTATATCTTCCCAAGATCCAAGACCGTTTTCTTTCATGTACGTCGCTATATCACCAGTTAGAAAACCCTGGTGTTGCGGGTTAACTATAACGTTACCATTATCCTCTGTATAAGGTGGTACAACAGTTAACGTGCCAGGCGCGACCTTTGTTTCTAGCAACCTATTTTCAAACGATAATTCCTGTACAGAGTCAGCCCTAGAGATACGCTCACCTCCACTCCCTACTTCAGTCCAGGCTGTACCAGTGGCACCATTGAAGACAGTAGGGAACTTTTGAGCCAAAGTCTGTTGACTACCGTCACGCCATGTAAGCTTCAAACCATCTTCAGGATCGCCTGCTCCGCTCAAGTCCATCAACATGGCTTGCAGTGTGTCTGGGTCAGAAGACTCAGTTATTAGTTTTATTAATTCGTCCGCTAAGTCCTGTGGTGATTTATTTAAGTCATTACCATACCTGCTATTAAAATCATCAGCTACCGCGAAATAGTTAATGATATACTGTTTAAGTACCCCTCGTTGTTCTGATGTCTCGTTACCATTAGCTGCTCTGATTAAATTTAATTGTGAGGTTACGCTTTGTAATGCAGTATTTAAATTATCTCTACTCCGTGTTTGATTGATTCTCGCTAATTCAGTTCCTAAAATACTGTTCCTTACATCTCTGAGATAAGGCTCCATCATAGCAGCAATAGCTGTATCATTAAGCCCACTGATACTCATGCTTTGTCTAAGCTCGTTAAGCCTACTATCAACTACTTGTGTCATCTGGTTAGCATTTAGCTCACCAGCTGTTAACTCTACAAAACCATTAGTTTCATCTGACCAAACCTGAAATTTAGGAAGCAGCCCTTGTTCGTCTAGGTTATATAACTCTGAATTAAATGTGCTTGGGAATGTGCTTATAGTATTGTCAAATAACTGCATGAAAACCCCAGTAGCACTGCTATTGTTGAGGGTATTCATGAAGCTTACATAGCTATCATACTGCTGCGCTAGTGTGTTCAGTTCTGCTATCTTTGCTGAGTCTGTCGTAGGATCGAGAGTTGCTATCTCTGCAAGTGCTCTAGCCCTAGCATCTTCAGCTCTTCTGATTAAACCTTGACGACTGGTTTGATTGTCAATGCCATCCGACGCAAACTTCCAAAAAATATTTGAAACCGCATTTTGATCTGGTGTCGATAAATTTAGATACCTATCTCTACCTTCTTGTTGAGCAGCTTTTTCATAATGCCCAAGAGAAGTTACTAAATCTTTTCCAATAGCTGTCTGTAAAGTTTTAGATATATTACCGATTGCATCAACTTCTGATTGTGATAGTTTTGTTAAACTTCTGTCCCAAAGTTCTAGAGATTGTTTCTGCTGAGTAGCTTGTTTCTCTAAATCAGCGATATAATCTTTGCTAGCAAATCTCTCTGCTTGTTCTTCTGCAGCCATCTGGGTAGATGGGTCGTGCAGTTTACGGTTTTTATACTGAACCGGGGCAGTACTTCTTTTATATTTCATTAGTTGTTAACGAGTAGGTGTACCATGACCGGTAGGTAGCCCAGCATCTATGGCAGCACTATAAGCGCTTGTACCTGCACTCAATCCACCACCAATTGCACCTATTATATTGGCTGTATAACTGAGACCCGATGGTCCTGATACTTCAGGCATTCTTATTGTACGAAGAGAAGCTCTTTGAGCTACAGGAGTTCCAGGTAGTCTTGCTAAAGCACTTTGATCAGCTGCGTATTTATCTAAATCGAAACCAAACTCAGAGAATCTATAAGCAGTTGAAGCATCTGTTAAAGCTGCGTTAACCTGAGCATCTTTGAATCCTAATTCCCGTTCTGCATTCATAAGTGATAATAACATGGATTGTCCTGATTGACTAGAGGCTAGTAAGGTGCCAGTGGCTTTGATACGATCTGCTAAGGCTTGTTGACTTTCAAAACTACTTTCAGTTATTTTTTCTTTCAAAGCTTGCTGTGCTGCTATAGAAGCTCTGACTCTTTCCATATTGTTCAGAGCCATCTGCCTGTACAGTGTAGTACGAGCCGCTGCATTAGCTGCAAGTTGTCTTGAAAAAGCTTCACCTTTTTCTTGATCTTTAATTTTTGAAATTTGTAACTGCTTTTTATAGTTTAAGTCATTGATAAGGTTTTGTCTTGCTGCTGCTTCTTGTGCAGCTCGATGCTGAGCTTTTGCTTGCATCACACCACCTACTGTGGATACTGCTGCACTACCTGCTGCTAATGCAATGGCTGTACACATAATTTAAAAAACTCGATAAGAGGAACACCGTTATATACACGGTAGTTTAAAAACTTAAACTTTAATAGTTTAAGTAGTTTAATATGACTTTCATTTCGCATATCTGCATGGTTATATAAATAAGGATTAGGTAAAGAATTTACCCAGCGTCTCGCTTCCCTTACAAATGTATGTGGATACTCTGTACTAGCATCAGTACATAACATCCATACAGCATTCTCAGGTGTAACACCAGCCACTCCGGCAGCCTTGCCGTTGGGAACCTTAAAGAATACAGAATAAGCTGAATTGAAATGAGACTGTATAATTGCAGCCTCGGCACATAAACCAGTTGTCTCTTCTACTTCACGCCGGTCTTCCCAGCGTAAGTTCAACCCTACACTCAAAGCTAATTCTGGAGTGCAGGGTTGGATGTACTTACCTACGTGCATGTCTTCTAGTGTCATATCTACCATCCCAAGTTGCTGAGACAATAGAGGTGGAAAAAGGATCAGGAATTTTAATAGTTAAATTGTATTTATCATTCTTACGTTGTATAGGTACTCTAACTTTCTTATGTAAATCAGCTGGAGGTGAACTAAACACACTGGAATCAGTTAACATACCTGAATCTGTTTGTGTAATATCAGCCATATCAGCCATAGTGGAAGATAGATGGAACTCTATAGGTCCACCTACACCCATGTTAAAGTTGATACCAGAAATTCTTAAATCAGCATCAGTATCATACCTAACAGCATCTTCTCGTGGGTTTAAATCTAAATAAATATTAGGTAACTCAGCTGTTGTAGTGTATTTATACCCACATACAATTGTCCATCCAGTTAGATTAACATTTTCAAATGTAGCTTTAGTAGGATAGACTGAGTTAGCTTTGATAACTGTACCAGCCACACTACTTCCAGCACTATCTGTACCAGCTAATGCAACTAGATAAAAATCATCTGCACTAGTAGGTGGATAAGGTAAAGTAACATCTGTAAACGAAGGACCAGTTACATGACCACCCTGTGGTGTATAGGATATATCACTAGAATCAGGTATATGAGCAGTATCTAAGCAAGCTTCAAACCATCTAGCAGTCTTTAACGGGTCACCTACTTCACTAGATGTACCACCTAATGTATAAGACGTAGCTGCTGTTGCGTCTGTTATATATTCATGTTTAGATAGAATATATGTAGACCCTTGTAGCGTTACAGTATAAAACTTACCTCCAGTATAGACAGCATGTTGTATAGCACCTGTGATAGTCCAGCTATAAAAAGCTGACTGAGGTCTTCTATTACCTATATTATAGTATTTATAATGATAAAGATTAGAACTACCTTTCTTGGCATAAGTTACCATACCAAGACCAGTTGAATTAGTAGCTAAAGTTATATCACTAGGTATATACTCAGGAGCTACTCGTGTTAATTCATCTATTTTGGGCGGTACATCATCATCAACAATAGCTATTTCATAAGCTCTAGAATAAGCAGCTACAGTATTGACAAACAATAAAGAAACGCCAAGGTCTACAGGGTCTATAGTTGGATCACATTCATAGCTTGATACTTTTTTAATTCTAGCAGTAGTAGGGCTGAATATATCAGATTCTGTGAATAATAAAAACTGTGCATTATCACTAAACAAAGCTACCCCTTTCTGGTTAGCTAATGCGTGGTGTATAAATGCTGGTTTTAGATCTGATACAGTAATATCGACTGGGTTATCATCACTAGTTGCAATCGACGATACAATAAAGAAGTTAAAATAATCAGATGGTCTGCTTAAAACAACCTGCTCATCTGCAATTAACCCTAATCTATTTCGGTGGAAAAATATTTCCTGTATATTTTTACCAAGAAAAGTTGGGAAGGGGTTTGTTGTTTTATCACCTACTACTCTATCTTTCCAGTAGTTATCATTATCAGCAGCTTGTGCTGTAGAAAGATCTAGCTTTTTAAAAGTGAAGGTACCGTCCCTATTATTAACCAACGCGTGTGGCATGGTAGAAGGGTCAAGACCTAACCTAACATAATCTGTAGTAATCGTAACGTTAGAAGAGCTGATAGTCCCACTAGTTGTATCAACAACAGTAAAAGTATTGGCACTTGGTACTGACGCTACAGTAAACAAACCATCTACAGCAGTTCCTGATGTGAAATCTAGATAGACTTTATCGTTGACACTGTGGCCGTGGCTTGTGAATGTAACTGTTATGGTTGTACCACTTCTCGTATAGGTTCCTGACTGTGCAGTTTTATCTAAATCATGTGGCCTAGCACACTCTTCCCATTTACCAGGACCTTGTACACCGTCATCTGCTAAGAACTTAACATAGTAATTATCAGTATCTACGTTATCTACATTAGAGACTTGGGTGATATACCCATGCTTACACTGTGCTGGTAATCTACTAATGTCTTGTGTAGTTTTACCTATCACCGTCATCCCTTCATTGATGGCACCACCTAAGAAGTTAAGGTTTTCAGCAGCAGAACCATATAGAAATAAACCACTACCAATCACTTCAGCAGTGACATTAGCAAGATCAGCATTAACAGAATCAAACAAGCCTTTTAAAATATTAGCCATACTGGCTTTACCTTTATCAGGATTCTTCGGTGATTTATAAAAACCAATATTAGTAACACCTTCATAAGTAGTCACAGGTTCTACTGATACTACTTTGACTCGATAGCTCTGACCTTCAATAGTAAGATCTAAATACTGAGCTATAGCTTTATCATAATTACTAGTTTTAATTATACCACCGTCTTTTAAAGTAACTGCTGCTGTGTACCTAGTGTTATAGTCTTGAGTATATCCTAAAAAGTCAGTTGCTTGGCCTGAGCCATCACTGTCATAATTTGCTGTATTCGAGTCTATATATGCTTGAGCATTGACTGTTACAAAACCTTCAACATCTGTTATAGATGTACGGATAGTACAGCTTGTGCCTGTGCTTATAGTACCACTAACTGAATCGTGTATAACTAGAGTATTAGCAGTAGCTTCTTTTACAACATACTTTCCATCTGAGGCTGCACCTGCTGTAGCATCAAACACTATAGTATCACTAACTTTATACCCATGACTAGAAGCAGTAATAGTAATAGTGGTACCGCTTCTACCGTAAGTCCCAGCAGTATTAGGTAATGAATGATTATTACCACCACTGAATGAGAACTGACCTAGACCAGCATACCTACTATCTTCGTTAGAATCATCCCATGTGTTTCCATCACTAGTACCTTTCTGAACTTCAAGACCAGTTACACGATAATATGTCAGATTATCTGGTATGGTAGCTCCAGAGTATAATACGTACTCTGTGTTATAAGCAATGGTATCTAACCGTGCAAAAGAGTACTCACCTGAATGTAAAAGGCTGTTGGTACGTCCTGTACTAGCTACAGTCTTCTGTGGATTCGCGATTATTGTATAATCTTGTATGGTCTGTATGGCATAACTATCGGTTGCTCCACTTAAATATGCATAAATTGAGTCTCCTGAGCTATTGCTTACAGTTTTTTCTGTACCATCTGCTAAGTCCCATACACGTATTGGTACAGAACCTGTGTTAGCTGGTGTGATTTGTATTAAATATTTCTCATCCCCATCTCTTAGTATCTCAAACCATTGTCCAGTAGCGTTAGCGTTGGCTAGCTTATTAACATACTCCGCTGGAGGACGCTTCATCAAGCCAAAGGTTACATCAGGTACAGCATTATCGCATACCCTTAGCTGACCTGGAAATTTAACTGTGTCATCCTGTTGAGATACTCCTCCACTAAAATTTGGAATACGTTGATTGATAGCTGCCATTATCTATTAAGTACTTGATATGGACGGTAAGGATTTACAGAAGTTCTATACTGACTAGTGCTGAAAATATTATAATCAGCTTGTCTTGTATCATATTCTAAAGCTAATGATCTAGCTAAAGCTTCGTCAGTTGCTAATGCTTCAGCTGCTTTAGGGTCTGAAACCATACGGTTAGAAGCTACTCTACAAGCTCTAGCTGTTACATAATCTTTAATAGCTGGTGGCATATCACCAAACTCAACCATCCAGATTATATCAGCATATAGTTTAGACTCACTAACATCTGCAAATTCAAAGGAGTGCTTATAGCGGTTATACAATCGCATTGTACCGTTATCAGATTTACGTATAACATCATAATCATCATGATGCTTGAATCGGTTTAAGTCTAATTCAAGTACGTTATCTGGTACGGTGACTTTATTATTACTATCTATTGTTAGTTCATACTCGAGTTCTGTATTAAACACCCAGCCTTCAGCCTGGACTTCACGGCAAACTTGCCGGAGAGTTTTCTGTGCAATAGCCACTTCGGGACTTTGAACATCTAGTGTGTTAACAGGACCCTCTCCAACACTCATTAGTATAGAGTTTACAGCATCCAGTTCGGTGGACGTTGAATAAGAAATTACTGCCATAATAAAAAAGGGGACCCGAAGGTCCCCATAAAGGTATAGTTAGAATGTACCTTCTCCAGATGCAGCGCCAGCAAAAAGCTCGACACAAGCAGCAGGGTTTAGGTAGTCGGCACCCATTGCCAAGCGGCCAAGGATTACGTCACCCTGATAAATCACGGAGACATCACCACTTGTTACTTGAACGCTAGGTCCAATTGCTTCAACAACACCTGCGCCTTCCTTCTGGAAGATAAGGCCACAGGACTTACTGAAGTTTCCTTGGTTACCGTACTCGTTGTTGATACCAGTATCACTTCCGGTAGCAGACTCAAGGGATTGCTGTACGAATGAACCTAGGTTACCAGGTGAGGTAGTTCCAGGATCAGTTGCACTAGCAGTTCCTCCAAGCTTAGTACCATACTCACCGAAGAACGGTACGTTCATCGACTTGTAAATCTTGATACCAGCAATCTCATAGACACCCTTACCTGATTGGAGAGCATCGCCTTGAGAGTCGCGGTTAACTAGGTAAGCACCAATACCAGATCCGTCTAGACCCTTAATGAGGGCATAGTACTGACGTGGGTTTAGTACTGCAACACGTCCGTCTGTGCTGACACCCTTTTCATCGAGGGCTGCAGCGGCATCATAGAATGCATTTACCAAAGCATCAGGATCATAAGCATCAGATGCATTAGTAGTTGTACCTACACGGACTTGAGATCCGCCAGGTTCTACGAAGCCAGACTTAGTGATTGGGCTTGCTGCACGAGCACCACGGGTGACCGCACGGAAGATTAGACGGTCGTACTTTTGAGCAAGTGCATAACCGATCTTCTTAGAGATCTCTCCACGTAGTTCGTAGTGAGCAAGTGTTTCGTCCAGCTCATATACGAAAGCTGAACTGATTAGCAGATCATCAACTGTGATGGTTTTCTCTGCTACTGGAGGTGCGCCGTCGCTGTTACCTAAGATAGAATTTCCAGGTGTATGGAACTCGGCTTTAGTGTGACCCGTGTAGATGAACTGCAAAGATTTGCCGTTTCTTAGGGTACGCTTTGTTACCAGATCACGTGCGATTGCATTGTGCTGGAAGCCTTTGAACATCTCACCTGAAAACAGCTTAAGATACAGTGCTCTAGCATCACCTGTTGCATTCGATTGACCCGGGCGGGTCAGCGAAGCAGTATGGTCTGTAGACTGTTGAGCCATTTTTTGAGATTAAAATTAAAAATATTACGTTCTCTGTACAGAATTTTTTTGATCAATTGGGTTTGTTTGATTACAGTTTTTTAAGGGCTTAATCATACCGCTAGCGGCAAGAGGGTGTCCAGCGCACTGGGCCTACATGCCAATGAAAGAGAGGTCCGACTCTGAGGTGCCTCTCTTCCTAGTTACTCTCCTAAGAGAGCTTCTTCTAATGATTGAGGAAAATCATCTTCCTCTTCCTTTACAGCTTTCGCTGGAGCTTTGATTCTTACATCAGGCTCAGGTCCATACGGATGTACGAAAGCTCTCGCCTGATCACTTTGTTGTGACATCTTTCTTTTCCTTAGCTGGTGTTAATTGTTTTACTTGTGATTCAAGACTGGCCAAAGAATCTGAGAGATTTTGTTTTCTGCGACTATATGCAGCTTCAAGTTCTTTCTGCTGCCCTTTGATCGTTTTGATTTCTTCATTTACTTGTGTCAATCTTAGATCATTTAATTGGTTTTCTGATACGACAACTACTGTACGTACAGGTGGTGAAAGCATATAGTCAAATAGTGAATACATTAATAATCGTTGGTAAGTGTACAAGGACAATCACCACGGCAGTTATTATGTGCATCCATATGCAACACTTCTACCATGGTAAAGAACCCCACGAGCAAAAATAGTATTGCCCATGGGGATTCTAGATACTTCATCAGAAGCTATACTTGGCTCCTATTTTAGTACCCCAAGAATTGTCAGCATCTTCTACAGTAAGTACTGAGACTTCGCCATAGAAGCCGAGGTTATCAGTAGCAGCTACGTTTGCTCCAACTTTACCAGAGAATTGTGTCTCTCCATCTGCACCATCTGTGTTGACAAGAGCGGGTCCACCTTGGATAAAGTAATCAAAGGTTTCATTACCACCTTCCCAACCAACATGGAAGTCAGTTGTACGGCTCGTGTAGTCCGAACCTGTGTAGCTTGCGTTGGATTCGACGTTCACGTAAGTCCCAGCGAATGCCGATGGAACTGCGAGTAGTGTAGAACCTAGTGCTAATGCGATTGTTTTCATTGTTTGAGTTTAGTGTGTTTGCTTTGTATAAGGCACACCGCGATACTTTAGTCGGATCTTTTTTGGCA